>Ga0209979_1003797_pt1 | contig 13010 bp, 9 predicted proteins | sample AnhtaG_FD_183114 | JGI IMG/M metagenome (GOLD analysis project Ga0209979, IMG submission 183114) | Deep subsurface microbial communities from Anholt, Denmark to uncover new lineages of life (NeLLi) - Anholt_01485 metaG (SPAdes) (version 2) | ecosystem: Environmental > Aquatic > Marine > Oceanic >...
TTCCAATTTTGGAGTATAGGCGACAATGTCGCATATGCACCGAATTCACCACTTATTTAAAAACTCCGTAATAGCATCCTCTGGGGAAAGACTAAGGTAAAATTCAGTGGTTGTCAACCTCATCGTCTGGCCATTTCTTTGTTAGAAGTGACATCTAGATATTGGAGTGACCAATTCCTCACAGAATCGTGAAGTAATCCCATCCTCTTGATTTCTTCGAGCAGAAGCAGTTCACTATGGCCACACAAATGATGGGCTTGACTCATAATCAGCTTCTGGTAGTGTGGGTTATGATGGCCGTCTTCGACCAGATTCCCCGGGAGCTGGAGGAAGAGACCCAGACCGCGGGGGCGTATTTTTTGTAGATCTTTGTCTGGGTGATTCTGCCGGTTTCCACGTCGGGAGTGTTGATGCTCCTGCTGGTGGTGACATTTGCGGTTTTTATTTGGAGGTACTTAGTCAAAGGTTTGCTGGGAGGGTCCGTAAAATATTGAGTCCGTAGTAAATAAGGAAAGTAGCTGAGGGGTAATCATGAAAAGGTCCAACACGCTCAAAGCGCTCATTGAAGAGTTTAGGAAGCTGGAAGAACATCCCCGCAATCAGACCATTAAAGATGCCTGGTATTCTGCTGAATCAGATCGAATGCCCCGGGGACGCAGAATTCCCCGCTTGAGCAGTGAAGTGGAAACCATCCCTTTTACCGTAGAAATAGAGCCGGACATGTGGAACAGAATCCTTCATTTTGGCATGAAAGATTTCTTCACCAATGCTACTTGTTACTTAGAGAACCTTCTGCGTATGATGATCTATCGCTTCCGAGAGTTTCAAGATTTTTCCCCGCTTGACACAACGATTCCTATATGGTTCGGGGCGGTTCTTGAGTCCAGTCTCTTCGGAGCAGAGCCCGTATTCAGAGAAGATCAGTGTCCCTGGGTCGCCCGTGAACCCGTCATTAAGAATGAGGCTGATCTAGAGCGCCTTCCTCTCCCTGATTTTCATCGGAGCGGCCTCATGCCTTTGATGCACAAGATGTATCAAGAACTACGAGAACTAGCCGGTGACGAGCTTCGTATTTCTCTGCCTCAGTGGTTTCGCAGTCCTTTCGGACTGGCAACGCACCTCCGCGGTCTGGATCACATGCTCACCGATCTTGTGCTGAACCCACAATTTGCGCACCGCCTCATGCGTTTTCTCACCAATGCGCGCAAGCACTGGGTAAGCGAGCGGGCCCGCTTTTTGGATTCGCCAATTGAACCGGGCGTGCTCTCTAATGATGAAGTGAATGTCCCCTCTCTTTCTCCAGAACTTTATGAGGAGTTCATTCTTCCCTACGAACTGGAACTCTGTCAATTTCATGGAAGAATTGTCTACTGGCACAGTTGTGGTAACACAAGCGACTTGGCTGCCTCCATTGCGAAGATACCCATCCTGGATTTGTTTCACATCGGACCCTGGACCGATTTAGATAGGGCCCGAAAAGCAATGATGCGCAACACTGCTTTTGAGAAATGTCTGATGCCCACTACGGACATATACTTTGCCAGCCCTGAGAGTATGGCACAGCAACTGGATGAGATCCGGAATAGCATGGATGGTTCTGCTTACACAGTTCGAGCAGATGCTTTTCAGGTAGTAGGGAATCTGGAAGAAAATCTTGCCAAAGTGAAACAGTGGTGTGCAGTTGCCCGGAAAAAGTTACACAATGAAGCTTTCTTAGGTGCAAAGACCGATAGATGACGGGAAATGTTACAGTGTGGGTGGATTCCTGTCGTTTGACGAGGTCACAACCATTATCTGTTAGGTTCATTCTATGCGATGGAGTGTCCGGATTTTAACGGAAAAATTGAGTGAGTTGTGATATGATTAGCCAATTTCAGCCTGGAAACTCTAATTCGAAAGAGATTCGATCTGAGGAAAGTGAATTGTTATTTGCGCTGAGTTTGTCGAGACTTCAATTATTTGATTGTGGTCAACAAAAGTCTGTCTTCGCACATGTAGAAAAAGAATCAGGTCCTTTTATCGGGGAACAGGTCATCACTGAGATCCGAAGATTGTGGCTCTGTGTGAAACATTGGTAGACCTCGTGCACCCTGTCAAATGTGAAAAGATGACCTTGCGGTGGCCGTGGGATCGCCACATGCGAGAACATTGAAATTGGCCTCAAAAGGAGGTGATGCTAACAGAGAATGTCGTTTCAGGTTTTTGCACTATGCCAAATAAAAGGAGATCAAAATGAGCCGTGTAAAGTTTGCTATTGGGTGTTTGCTAATTATCGCCTTCGGTGGAATGTTAATGAGCGGCTTGGCTGCGGGGGCGAAAGAGCCTATGTACAAAGGGATAACCCTGACCTTATCTTCTCATCGAGGTCCATCGACCGCCGCCTATGAAAAGCTCGTTCCAGAATTCGAAGAGAAATTTGGGGCCAAGGTAATCTTCGAAATTGGTCCCTATGGGATGCTCAGGGCTAAGCACTTTACGGAATCCGCAGCTCACACTGGTGTTTTTGATGTGATAAGCTTCCCGCACGTTGAGCTCGGTGCCTACGTCCAAGGAGAAGTCATCCGGGATCTGAATCCCTATCTGCAGAACCCTGCCTTGGCTGACCCTGAGTACGACATACAAGACTTCGTGCCCTTTGTACTGGATGCCTATGGACTGTATGACAGTGGACGCTACGCTCTACCGTACAAATTCGACGTCTTTATCGCGATGTTCCGGAAAGACCTTTTTCTCCAGTACGGCTTGACCTCTCCCGGATACTTTACCTATGAGGTACTGCTGGAAGTAGCAGAGAAACTGGCTCCGGAACTAGAACAGGGAATTTATCCCGTGGTGCTACCGCTCAAGTCTCCCGTTGCTTCATTCACACCCTGGGCCAGTGTATTCATTTCCAATGGGGGTACTTTCTTCGACGAGAACAAATATCCACTTTTTCACCAGAAAGCAGGGGTCGATTCCCTGAACTACCTCAAGAAGCTGCTACCTTTCATGCCTCCGGACGTGGCGTCGTACGACTTTGATGTTGCAAACAACGCCTTCGCTCAAGGAAAGGCTGCCTACTCCATAAACTGGCATGCATATTTTCCAACTGTACTGGACCCGAACGAGTCAGTCGTGTACGATCAGGTTGGGTTTGTCGTGAGCCCCAAAGGTAGATCTCGCCAAGCTCAGCAGTTGGGGGGTTGGGCGGTGGGGATTTCACCGGATTCCCGAAACCCGGAGGCCGCTTTTCAATTGGTCCAATTCCTGACTTCTAAAAAGAATGCCGTACGATTTGCCCTCAATGGCGGGGCCTCAGCTCGAATGTCAGTTGCAGAAGATACTGAGGTCGTGGCTAAGATTCCCTACTATCCTCTCCTCATCAAGGCTCTCGAATTAGCATTTAGGAAACCGAATGATCCTTCCTGGCCCGCGAGCCAAGATTTTATGGGAGTGGCAGTTGGTAATGCCCTGATCGGTAAGGATGCGGCCAATGAGCTTACCATGGCGGCCAGGAAAGCCTACGCGGAAGTCCAGAAATTCGGTTATTCTCCCCAACAGACCGCCTCGTCCCCATAATCGAAAGCAAAAACAGGAAGGGGGATCATTTGATCTCCCTTCCTTAATCTGCAGGTGATCTCCCTGGTTCCCGGGTTTCTCGCTGTCAGAGTTAAGGAAGGGGGGTGTTGATGAGCAAGACTACAGAAGACCCAGAATAATCTTTTGTTGAGGCTCCGAGAATGGGTCTTCCTGGTTGCATCCAATGAGAAAACAGAGTTTCCGATATTTATTTATGCTCCCGGCACTCGCCGCTCTGTCCGGCATCGCGCTTTATCCTCTTCTGTATATGCTGGTTGTAAGTTTTCATACCTGGGGATTAGTACCAGGTCTGATGCCTCGACGGTTTGTGGGCGGGTCGCAGTACCTTTGGCTGGTGAAAAGTCCCGATTTTTGGCACTGGTTGCGAATCACTTTTATTTTTCTGGGTGGAGCTCTCCTGTTTGAACTGTCCATTGGTTTGGGGTTGGCGCTGCTCTTAAGCCCGGAGAAGCGGTGGATTGAGACCGCCAGGATTCTGTTCTTGCTACCAACTACTACGGCTCCCGTGGTGATAGGGTTAATGTGGAGCTACATGCTGAACCGGGATATGGGTATTGTCAATTACTTCCTGGGACTGATAAATATCGCACCCGTTTCGTGGCTTTCACACCCGTCCACTGCCCTTCTCAGTGTTATTTTAGTTGACGTGTGGCAATGGACTCCCTTTGTCATGCTGATATTGCTGGCTGGTCTGAAAAGTCAACCCATTGAACCTTTGGAAGCAGCTATCGTGGACGGGGCCACCAAATGGCAAACATTGAAGTACGTAACCCTTCCCCTGCTGATGCCCATAATTAGTGTGGTTATTATTTTTAGAGCTCTCGATACCTTCAAGACGATTGGACTGGTGTACGTAATGACAGGAGGTGGCCCCGGGGATGCTACCACTATCTACGGTTTTGCGATCTACAAAAAAGCTTTTGAGAATATGACCATGGGAGTTGCGTCGGCGCTGTCCGTCATTATGATACTGATTGTTATTGGTCTTGTTTTCATATATTCAAAGACCCTGCAAAGAAGAACCCGGGCCTAGTCCACTTTACTACTGCAGGAGATTTCTGTATGAGCTTAACCAAGCATGGTCACGACAAGGTATGGCAGATTATTCGGGCGGTGGTTATCATTGCCAGCCTAGTCCTCTTTTTGTTTCCTATTTATTGGATGCTGGTGACCGCATTCAAGACTAGGGCGCAGATCTTTGCCCTACCCCCGACCTGGATTTTCATGCCTACGTTCGCCAATTTTAAGCAGGTCTTTCTTAATTCGCTGTTCCCTCGGTATGCTCTCAATACTCTGATTGCAGCCAGTCTTTCTACAGTGCTGGCGTTGTCACTAGGTCTGCCGGCGGCCTACGCACTTTCCAGATCAAAACGGGGCGATAAACTTCTACTGGGAGTGCTCGTTGTCCGCATGATCCCTTCCGTTGCCCTCAGTGTTCCTCTCTTTATGATCTTCTCCAGGCTCCGATTGGTAGGAACCTATGCTGCGTTACCGCTTCTGTACCTGAGTTTTAGTTTGCCGTTTGTGATTTGGATAATGAAGGCATTCATTGAAGAAATACCCCCTGAAATCGAAGAAAGTGCACTGCTCGACGGATGTTCAAGGGTCAATGTTCTTTTCAAAATCGTCCTGCCGGTCATAATACCGGGACTGATTGTTTCCGCAATATTCTGTTTTATCTGGGCCTGGAATGACTTCATATTGGCTCTCATCTTCACCCGAGCTCAGACCAAGACAGCGGTGGTAGATCTCTCAACCTATCTTACGGATCAAGGAATCTGGTGGGGACAAGTCAGCGCGGCCGCGGCCTTTATAATGCTTCCTCCCATTATCGCAACTTTGTTTTTTAGAAGATATCTCGTGCGAGGATTGACATTTGGGGCGGTAAAGTAGGTAGGGCTCAGCTACTATGGGCTTAGTGTGTGCCGGAGTAGTTCAAAAGGTGACAAGGAGGCGAGGATGAACTACCGCAAACTGGGAAAAACGGGTCTAGCAGTCAGTGAAATTGGGTTCGGCAGTTGGGGTATGGGGGGCGGTTGGGGTATCCAGAATGATTCGGAGGCCGTGCGAGCCCTACGACGGGCAATTGACCTGGGCGTCAATTTCTTCGACACTGCCCTCTTGTACGGAAGTGGTCACAGTGAGCAGCTAATCGGCCAGGTGGTCGGTGATATTAGAGATCGGGTGATTATCGCCACCAAAATTCCGCCCAAGAATCATTCGCAGCTGTTGATGGACGATGTTCCCATTGCTGAAGCCTTTCCCGCCGATTGGATTGTTGAGTGTACGGAAAAGAGTTTACGGCACCTTGACACCGATTACGTCGACGTTCAACAATTGCATCGCTGGATGCCTCACTGGATGAAGCAAATGGAATGGTATGAATCGTTGGACCGTCTCAAGAGGCAAGGAAAAATTCGGGCCTTCGGGGTCTCCGCTAACCCCTGGGATGCCTTTGGTCCGCTTGAGTTGATAGAATCAGAATTGACCGACACGGTGCAGATTCACTATAACATTTTTGTGCAGCGTCCGGCAGAGAAACTACTCCCGGCAGCTAAGGAACACGGAGTGGGAATCATCGTGCGGGTTCCCTTCGAGGAAGGTCTACTCACGGGCCGAATCACCCCCGGTTACAGGTTCAGCCAGGGAGATTGGCGGAAAGACTGGTTGACTCCAGAACGTCTCGGAGAAATTGCTCGGCGACTAGAGGCGTTAAAACCGTTCCTTGCGGAGGATCGCCCCAGCCTGCCCGCCCTGGCGCTTAAGTTCTGCCTGAGTCACCCGGCGGTATCCACGGTCATACCGGGTATGCGCACCGTTGCCCACGTGGAGGCTAATTGTAGGGTCTCTGACGGGAAGTTGCTCTCCAGCAGTGATCTGGAGAAACTGAAAGAACATCACTTTCTTCATGGGTGGAGATTCCCCTGGTTGCAATAAACGGAGACTGATCAAAGCCTTCCCCGTGCAGGCGACTGCAAGGCCGTACAGGAGATGAGCTAATCGGATTTTCTCTTTTTGAAAGTCGAAATTCAAGGGTTGGGTTTGTTGAACGCACTCCCGATGTTATTGGTCCCACACGGGGTCGATGGTGCGAAGGTGACTGGCATATTTGGTGAGGGACAATGAAGTGCTAGGGCCACAGGATAACCAACATCAGAGTGGCACCTAAGTGAAGGAGAAAACAATGGACGAATCGATGACGCAAGAGGATATGCAGGCTGGAAAAGAAGCGTTACTCTCTGGATGGGGAGAGATAGAAGACCTTGTGGTCACGCACGGGAAGGAGGCGGTCTTTTGGGACATTGAGGGCAAGGAGTACCTCGATTGTACCGCCCAAGCCTGGTCTCTAAATACGGGCTTCAACCATCCGAGAATCATCAATGTTGTCCGAAAACAGCTAGAGAAGGCCACTCATATTAGAAGCACTTTTTACAGTCTTCCCCAACTTCAATTGGCTAAGAAACTTTCGGAAATTGCCCCGGGAGACGGTGCGAAAAAACTGAACCGAGTGAGTTTTTGTCTGCACGGGTCCGTTGCCACCGAAGGAGCCATGAAACTGGCCCTCAAATCCAAGGGTGGAGGACAGTTTCTTGCTCTTTTCAACGGATACCATGGCCGAACTTTGGGTTCGATGTCCGTGAGCTGGCCTCATCCCCACAATGATTTTCCCTCCTATATGGGCAACACCATCAGAGTACCTGGTGCCTACTGCTATCGGTGCTCCTTTAATCTTACCTATCCCCGGTGTAGACTGCAGTGTGCAGATTTTATCGAAGAGGCCATCGAAAAGATGCCCGATGGGAAACCGTGCGCCTTGGTCATGGAACCCATCCAGGGTAATGGTGGGCAGATCACGTTTCCTCAGGAGTTTCACACTCGGGTGCGACAGATATGCGACAAGTTCGGTCTGTTACTCATCTACGACGAAGTGCAAACCGCCTTTGCAAGAGTACCAGCCTTGTTTGCCTGCCAACTGTACCAGGTGGTTCCCGACATCATCATTTACGGCAAAGGATTGGGGGGAGGCTTTCCCATCGCCGGGACGTTGTCTCGCGAAGGTCTGGCCCGATTCTCCTCCGGTGATCACGGATTTACCTTTGGGCATTTTCCCCTCTCTTTGGTGGCTGCCCGGGAGAATCTCAAGATCATCGAGGAGGAACATCTTCTAGAACGCTGTCACAAGGTGGGCAACTACATCCTCGGTGAACTCAGTGACCTGCAAGAAAAATACGAGCTCATCGGGGATGTGCGGGGCTGTGGTTTGATGATCGGTATCGAGCTCGTGAAGGACCGGAAAACGAAAGAACCAGCTCGGGAGGAGACGCAGCATTTTGTTAAAGAAGCTCTGAAAAGGGGAGTTCTTTTCGGTGCCTCCAGCTATGCCGGTTTGGGTAACGTGGTGAAGATAAAGCCTCCCGTGGTAATCACCGACCAGCAGGTAGACCGAGCTTTAGAGGTTTTTGAAGAGGTACTGCGGAAGCTGAGCTAAGCTAGACACGAACTAAGCGAACGTGGTTGTGACGACGTAGCAGTGAACCTAGAAGAGGATTAGGATGAAGCTGGAGACTGTGGACAAAAGAAGTGGTGCAGCGACCATCGATCCAAATCGGGTCAAAGTTGGTGACACCGGTAGTTGGACCATCACTTATGAATTAGGAAAACGAAGAATTGAAACAGGAGGTGAAATACGGATAATCTTGTCGCCTTTCTTTGGGGATGTTCAAATAAGTGATCCACAAGGAAGAGGCTATGTCGTTCTTTCCTGCAGTAATCCTAATGTTCATCTCAGGATGACAATCGAGCGCCCGTGGTATACTGAAAGACAATTCCAGCATTGTCATGCCGAATTAATTGCAGAAGCAGACCGCGATGTTGCCAAACGTATTCATAGTCCTGTCGGGGTAAATTTGGCCATCAGAATATCCGAAGGTCCTCTCGTGGAGGGCGATATTGTTGTGCTTGTATACGGGGATATGAGTCGGGGAGGACCCGGTGGGGAAATCCGTCAATGGAAAGAAAGCAGATGGTTTGAGATTCCAATCTACGTCGATCCTGACGGGAAGAGAAAAGCTCCCCACATTGGTTTCTGGAGAATTGGGACTCTACCCCGGGTCTACCTGGAAGCCGGCCCGGTGACCAAACTCAAAGTGGTGGTACCCAGCATAGTTTCCCGGCAAACGCCAGTGCCTGTATGGATTCTGGCCTACGACGGGCTCACCCAGGAACTGAATCAAACACTCACCGACAAAGGCCTAGGGTGTACCAGCAAATGGGGTCGACTGACTCCCCACTATCACGGAGTGATCGAGTACGATGGGAAGGTCGCTGAAATAGATGAAACTCATCGGGGTTCTTACCGTTTCTTTACTGACGTTAACTTTGCCCAAGAAAAATACCGTACCATTACCGTAGTGGATCGAAAAAACCTTCTCATTGGCCGTAGCAATCCCATGGTAAGAAGATCAAGCGGGTACAATTTATATTGGGGAGATCTTCACATTATGAATGGTGCATTTTGGATACCCCAAGATTTGGAGACCGAGGATTACTACGATTATGCCAAGAACAGAGTAGGACTAGATTTTGCTGCCATTACTGATATCTGTCAGGAAAACTATCTCTATCAGTACAGTCAAATCACCCCGAAAGAATGGGAGTCACTCTTACGGCTAAGTCGTACCTACTATGAACCGGGTGAATTCGTGACGTTTCCCGCTTATGAATACAATGAGCGATTGATCGGAGGTGACAAAAACGTCTATTTCCTGAGCGAAGAAGAGGCCGAACTCCTCTGTTGGAGTGATCCCCGATATGACAGCCCGGAAAAATTGTGGGAGGCCCTGAAGGGCAAGCAAGCTATGACCATTCCCCATCATACCGTCAGTACCCGCCTCGGCCAAAATTGGGATTATCACTCTCCCGAGCGACAGAGACTGGTGGAGATTTATTCCGAGTGGGGTAGCTCCGAGGGACCTGGGTGCAGAAGACCGCTGAAGGTGCCCACTGATTACCTCACCAAGTCTGTACAACATGCACTTGCTCGCGGCTACCACCTGGGTATTATTGCCTCCACCGATACCCATTCGGGAGATGTGGGAGAAGCAGCCAAGGCTGCCGTTTGGGCGAAGGATCTCACTCGAGAAGGAATATGGGACGGGCTCTGGAATCGACGCTGTTATGGAACGACTGGTGAACGAATAATTCTGTCTTTCTGCGTTAACGAATGTATGATGGGGGCAACGGTTGAACATTCACCAGATCGAAGAGACATCTACGTGGAAGTTGTGGGGACCAATGCCATCGAGAAAGTTGAGATCCTCAGAAACAATGAAGTCATCCACGTTCATCAGGGAGAGAGGCAATACGAAGAGATAAGGTACCAGGATGTCCAGGATCCTGGAGAACTACCTCTGTATCCACTGCTTTTTTACTATGTTCGAGTCACGCAAATAGATGGCGAAATGGCTTGGTCTTCACCTGTATGGGTTGATCTGAAGAAGACCACATGAAACGGCTTGATTTGAGGAGCATTCAGCCCCAGAGCATGCCATCCCCACAGCAAAAGCTGGGCTAGCCAGAAATAGAACTCTTTAGCTATCGAGGAGGTCTACCGGCACCATTCCTTCGCACTGAGCCGGATAGGGAAGTGAAGCTAGAAAGCACACCGTGGGGACGATATCGACCGCCCGGAGGGGAGAAGGCCGCAGGTAGCCTTGTTTGACGCCGGGACCGGACATAATGCACATTCCCTTCACCGAACAGCCGCAGTAGGTCGTGGCGGGCAGAAATGAATGGTGACGGCCAAATTCTGGACCCTCGAGCACTGGTTCAAATCCGTCTTTGGGCAAATCGGCCGGATCGATGCCTGTTATACAATTAGTGAACTTATTGGAGTATCCCTCCTTGAAGAAAAAGATAATATCTCCCACCCGATCGCCCCACTGTCCCAAATCTCGCGCATGTTCTTTTCTGAGGGCAAGGGCAATGGGGCACTCACCAGTTTCGGGGTCCCTGATCCCGGACAGTAAACTAACAATATGCGAGCGAACTTTCTCATAGTCTTGCGGCGGAACAATGCCTCCGGGGTCTCTTCCTTTGAGGTTTACCCAGATATTGTGAGTCACATAATTGATGCTTGAAACCACCTTGCTCCGGGACAGATCAATCACCAAGCGTCCTCGCTCATTTTTCTTGAAGACGAGAAGACCGGCCTTTTCAAAGAATCCTTCCAAAGCTACCCGCTTCTTAGTGGGGATTCCGCCATGATCGGATAATACAATAACCAGTGTGTTCTCATCCATGCACGTATCCACGACATTTCCCACAAACCGGTCCAGAATTCGGTAGGTCTCCCGGAATTTATCCCAGGTAGCTTCTACCCGCCGTTCATCATAGGTCGGTGATTCTGGACAAAGATGATTGAGTTCATCGTGATTAATACCATCAGGGGCGTGCATTTGGATAAAGAGCAGATCCCAGGAATACTGCTCAGTCAGAAAACGACAGACCAACGAGAGCCCTCTTTCCATGTCCGCTACCGACTCATACACCTGACAGAGCGGAGATTTCTGTGAGATTAACCCCGTGCTGCGGTCTTTCCCCCCCCACGCAGCTTCTTGCTGCACCGAGGCATCAATCAGCTCGTCCGCAATCCGGGAAGGATAGGCCCAGCCCTCGGTGGTGAAAATGGAAGACCGCTCCAGTAGCAGCTTTGTTCCATCGGGCGAAAGAGAGCGTGCTAACAATTTGAATTTTCCTTTCACCGTGGCCGTGAACTCTTCGCGAAAAATCATGTTTGCATAGATCTTCTCACCAATCGTGGGAGAAAACTCCTCCTCGATCCAGATACTTTCTTCTCCTCTCTTGAGCTGAATCACCACGTCGGCCGTATCTTTCTTCCTGCACACGAGAATTGTATCGTATGTTTTGCTCCGTTCAGCAATTATCAACACCCAGTAGAGCAGTGAGGAAGAGCGCGTGAGCTCAGGTTCCCTGTGCCCGGCGATGGCCATACTCTCCTGGTTGGTCAAATCGAAGCAAGTTTCCCGCGGGACCAGGCGGGAGAACGGTACCCGCTTCCAACTGCGGGCTTCCCGGGTCGGCAGCATGTTCGGGGTGGGCCTAGACGCTGGGTTTTCTGTACCAGCGGCAAACACCGCCTTATGACTCATGCGGCAAATCGGTGAGGAGTGGGGGCCGGTTCCGTCTACTACCACCCCACGCTCAACATTAGGGGGCCAGCCGCCCGGCCAATTGATGAGCATAATGTTCTTACCCATCTTCTCTACCGCCTGCCAGAGGTATTCCGCTTTCGACAATCGATTCATAAAGTGTTTGGTACTCACGTTGCCTACTGTGGGAAACAGATTATTTCCCATGTCATAGACCTGATCAAAAGGTTCGCCTTCAATGTGAAAGCCAAAGGAATTAATTCCATGAGTGCCAGGCCAGGCACCAGTGGCGATCGTCGTCCAGTTGGTGGGGGTATCGGGCTGGGCGGCCGATAGAAGCTCCGAAAAAGCCCCCTTATTCATGAGCCGCTGCATATTCGGGAGAAGGCCCTCAGCCGCAAACTTTCTCACAAATTCTGGAATGGCGCCATCAATACCAATCACGATTACTTTACTCGCTTTTCCTCTTGTCACTCTTTTCTCCTTTCTTGCTTGTCCTCTTGACAATTATCCTGAGGACCTCTGCTCTGTCTGTGGAATAGATCGACAGCTAGCAATCCAACATTGATACCGTATGGTACTGTCCGGAACCTGTCAGATTAATCTCATCGGGTATTGTTTCAGTTGTTCACCCGCAGCAGAATAGACCTTGGGCTGAATAGGAGGCTGTTTTCGTAAGAGTCAGGGACGACGGAGTCTCGAGTTCGGCACACTCTTTGATATGCCCTGCCTTTTCCCTCATAATAGACCATTTCCTCGTGGTTGTCCAGACCTTTTCTACAGGATGTCAATGCAAGGAGGAAAAGATTGAGAAAGAACAAAGAGAATGCTAGCACCCAGGTAAATTGGTTCCGACTTTTTTAGAGGTCTCTCTTTAGATGATTTGACACGGTAGGTCCACCCATAATTGGTGCACGGTCCTTGACATCACCCCTAAACTACACTAGATTATAACAGGATAAAAAGGATGCTGGCCAAAGTTTTCTCTAGTGGGATTCAGGGAATAGATGCCTACCCGGTGGAAGTTGAAGTAGATCTTGCCCGAGGTCTTCCTAAGTTTAATATTGTTGGGCTTCCCGATGCTGCGGTAAAGGAGTCAAAGGAAAGGGTAACCTCGGCTATCAAGAACTCCCAGTTTGATTTTCCGGTGAGGAAAATCACCGTAAATCTTGCTCCGGCTGATATCAAGAAAGAAGGCTCCTCTCTTGATCTATCCATAGCTATAGGGATCTTAAGGGCCAGCGCTGCCATAAAGACAGA
>Ga0209979_1003798_pt1 | contig 13003 bp, 14 predicted proteins | sample AnhtaG_FD_183114 | JGI IMG/M metagenome (GOLD analysis project Ga0209979, IMG submission 183114) | Deep subsurface microbial communities from Anholt, Denmark to uncover new lineages of life (NeLLi) - Anholt_01485 metaG (SPAdes) (version 2) | ecosystem: Environmental > Aquatic > Marine > Oceanic...
GCTGGCTAACCCCTGGATCAAGTAAATCCCAGCTAAATTGTACGTACCTGAGTTTCAATTCTTCTGCTATTATTCTGCACCATTCTTCAGGCTCTGGCCATCTTTTTACTGCAAAACAATTATTGATACCCAGTTTTATCTCTGCCATTTTTTCATTCTCCTTCTGATAGTTATTCTACATTTCGATGACATTTAATCATCTTTTGTGCTGTAACCCCCGTCTTTTCCATTAGTTCTAGAACTATAATATCTTCCAGAATTAGAAGGCTCTGTTCAGAAAAGCGTCCCATACGTTGAATGGAAGAAACAACATCCATGCCACCTCCCCATAGCTCTGTAGGAAGATGTACCACTGCCTCAGAAAGTTTTGCTATATTTCCCTCAGGCTTGGCAGTTATAGTGGCATCTGAGCCACCAACCCTTTTTGCCTTTTGAGCAACATGGTAAACTGTTGCAATATTTCCATTTCCACAGTTCGCAATCAGAAGATCTCCTCTACCAATACGGGGGTTGTATCATCTCACATCCAGTGGACAGTTTTTCCCAGGTGCATCAGCCGCATGGCAAGAGCACAAGAAGATAAAACTTCCCTTCCTGTACCTGCGGTAAATATGCTTTTTGCCTTTATAACCGCATCAGTGAAATTCTCAATTTGTGAAGCACTAATTTTCTGAAAGACACTAGATAACTCACTTATTACTTTAGATGATACTTCCTGGAACTCCATTCCTCTATCTGCTTTAAAAGATAGAAGGCCTGCGTAACCCCTCACCACTTCCTTCAAGATCCATGTTTCGAGACTTTACTTAAGAAATCTCCTTAAGGACGTCTTTAAACACACCTAGCGCTCTTCCCACTTCGTTCTCAGTTATACATAGAGGGGGTTTAATCTTCACGATATTGCCACCCTGAAGTCCAATGCCTGATTTACCTAATAAGACACCACGCTCTAGAGCTCCTGCGACAATTTTCTGCGTTTCCTCAACTGCAGGTTCTTTACTCTCCTCGTCTTTTACCACTTCAACTCCTATCATTAATCCTTTTCCTCGTACATCTCCTATTATTGGATATTTTTTTGCCAGTTCATTGAGTCCATCCACAAATATCTTGCCCATCTTGTCAGCATTTTCAAGGAGTTTTTCCTCTATAAGCACATCTATGGCCGCCAGGGCTGCTGCACAGGCAAATGGGCTTCCAGAATAAGTAAAGCCCCATTCTCCTTTTTTAAGGTGGGCGTATTTTTCACTTGTGAGGATTGCTGTAATGGGAAAACCAGCTCCAAGCCCTTTTCCAATTACCAAGATATCCGGGAAAACATCAAAAACTTCAGCTGCAAACATTTTGCCACATCATCCCATCCCGGTCTGGATCTCATCGAAGATCAAAGGAACATCATATTCGGTGCATATTCTGCGTATTTCCTGAAAATACCCTGGGGGTGGAACAATGTGCCCTCCATTTGCCTGAATTGGCTCCAGTATTAATCCTGCCACTTTGCTATCCGCAGCATGTTTCAAGGCAGTTTCCACAAATTTTGCGCAGAAGAGTTTACACTCAGGATATTTAAGAGCAAAGTAGCACCTGTAACAGTACGCATTGGGAACTCTAATTGGTTTGGGCATAAATCTTTCCATTCCCCTTTTAACAGGGATAAAGGAATCATAAGTATAACCCATTGCTACCGTGGTAAATGTTCGGCCGTGAAATCCTTGATAAAGGGTTATAAAATCCTGACCTTGGGTGTATCTGATAGCAAGATGCATCGCTCCTTCAATGGCTGTTGATCCGGATAAACCAAGCAGAACCTTACTAAAGCTCTCGGGTGTAATTTCTATTAGTTTTTCTGCTAACGTTAACATAGGGACATTTTGATAAGCAAAAAAGGCATTTGCTAATTTCTCTATCTGATCTTTTACCGCACCTATAACTCGGGGATGAGAGTGGCCAACACTTAACGTCCAAGCTTGTGCTGTGCAATCAACATACTCCTTTCCTTCAATATCTTTCACTGTACACCCCCTACCCTCTGTTAGGATCAGCGGTGTATGTTCCCAACAGCCTATTAAGCGGCGCTCACCTATCTTTTTTAGTTCCTTCACGTTAACTGACATCTTCTCTTACCCCCATTAAACTAATAAACTGAGTAAATGCTCATAGAAAACTTTGCCTACAAAGACTTAACGTTAATTTTCTATGAAAGCTCCAAGAAGAGAGGCTAATCTTTCAACACTTCTCTCTTTGGAAAGCTTTCCTTTGTCCCAGCTAACGGCTTACCTGCTTTTCACCTCCCTTCGACCTTATTTTTAGCTGTTCCTTTGTCAAAGCTTCCTGGTGTAACCTTTGGGCATATTGACAAGGATCTATCTTACTCACAGCATTATCCTAGATCCTGAAAAGGCCTCACGTAGATCCGTGTGGATTACTTACGGAAGAGTATTGATAACGCCAGGAGTGGGCATCTGAATGTCCTGAAAAATACTACTCATTGCTAACAATTCACTAGCTCCCCGGAGCCGCCCACATTGGTCTAAGCAAACCCTCCTCTACCATTTGAAGACATCTTTGATATACAGCTCTCCACTTTTGATAGTGGTCCATATACCTCTCATGATTTTGTCTATTAGGAGTATAAGATCTTTCCCAACTTACCAGTTCCTTTACGGATTCATTTAAATCGGAATAGACTCCTACTGCTGTTCCAACACACATTGTTACCCCTAGGCAACTTGACTCTTTTACTGTTGGTATTCTAATAGGGAAATCGAGAACATCCGCTAAAATCTTGGGCCACAACGCTCCCTTAGAAGCTCCTCCGCAAAAGACAACTTCCTTTGGAGACTGTTTAGTGAGTTCTAGTACATTTTCTAAATGCCCGCGGGCAACATAGGCCGCATTCTCTTCAAGCGATCTAAAGAATTCTTTTTTACCAAATTTTTCTGGAGCTAGGATGTTCCATTGCATGAACGCGGATGAGGCGTGTTTCCAATGTTTAGCATTGTGTAAATCAGAGAAGATAGAAATAATTCCATTAGATCCGGGAGGAGCCTCTTCTGCCAGCTTCTCGAGCACTAGATATGCATCAATATTCTTTTCCTCAGCTATCTTTTTCTCCAACTGGCAAAAAGCATCTCGAAACCACCTGACAGCAACACCACAGTAAAAACCTATTCCTTCTGTCATCCAGCGATTTGAGACTGCATGGCAAAGTGTCCGTAGTCTTATTTTAGGATCTAATAAGGGCGATTCTGTAACCACTGTTGTTTGCCAGAAACTTCCTCCTACGATTGTATAGCTAAAAGGTCTGATGGCGCCAACGCCTAGTAAGGCCATCTGAGTATCAGCACCTGCTGTGACTACTGGTGTGGCCCTTTTTAATCCTGTCTCCTCAGAAGCCGTAGGTGTTACTTCACCAATTATTTGGCATGATTCGTGTATATCGGGGTAGATACCTCTCGGAAGGTCAAGTACCTCGGTTGTCCATTTTGACCAAGATCGCCTGCGCAGATCAAAAAGACCAGAACTGGAGCCAACGGAAGGCTCAGTGGTGAAATTATCAGTCAATTTGCAAAGCACCCAATCGCTAAGCATGGTTAAGTGTGCAATCTGTTTATAGATTTCCGGTTGATGCTTCTTAATCCATAGCAACCGGGGAGGAGCACTCATACCAAACCAGTCCCCCCCTGTGAAATAAAGCTTCTCTGCAAAGGGCAGTTTCTGAAGTTCAACAACTTCTTTTGTAGCACGGCTATCCGCGTTGGTGCAACCCCAGATTGCCTTACCGTTCTTGTCGTAAAGAACAAATCCCTCCCGCATACTAGTGGCCCCAACCCCCAAGACTTGATCGGGAGAAATTCTTCCTTTGGCCATAGCGCCCCTTATACACTGACAGACGATGCTCCAGTTTCTTTCCGTATCAAACACTTGCGAACCTGGATATTGAGGTAAGGTTGGGTGTGTCCACTCACTTTGAGAAGAAGATACCGACCTCTTCTTCTCAACATCAAAAACAATACAGCGCGCACTGCCTGTCCCAACATCAATCGCAACAATATATCGACCTTTGCTCATTGGTCTCCTTCTCAAAATGAACCTGACTCACCACGGAGTTCCATTTAATCTATTAAATTTACACTTGCGCGCGAAATTTCCTGCAACGCAGGTATACTCTCTCTTTTTTTTCTTTTCAAACCTTGCTCAGTCACAGGAAGCTACACAACCGAGGTTTGGAGGGAAAGAGTTGACTGACATTCCTATTCTCTCTTATTTAATTTACATACTTCGGTAGCTCCTCCCGATAGCATCCCCTAAAGCTTATTCTCTTTTGAATAAACCGAATGTTCTAGCCTGCCATCTTATTTCCTTCAGTTGTACGGAAGAAATTCAGTATCTTACATCTTATGGCAAAACATCAAATATTTTATTTTGCTGAATCTCTCTAAGAAGGAACGTTAGGGTTTTCAGGTCCAAAGTGCCTCAGGCAAACTAGGTTTTCACACCTGCTGCTATTGGCAATCTTTACGGTAGGCGCGGCCTGTACACTCACAAATAGCTTATCGGCCGTCAATTGGCCAAACCGGATAAGAGTAGGTGCCTCTCTACTACTTCCATTGTTCCTACCGTTCCCCGGCCCTGCACCACAACCAACCCATAGGCAACTTCCTCATGAGTAGTCACGCTCCTACCGGGAAAAACGGTCAGTTCTTTGGCGCTAAAATATGGAGAACCATAGATAATCCATTTCTCGCTATAGCCAGCTTCCTGCATTGCCTCGGATTCATCGCACGGTTTTGGACTGCGAAACCTTTTCTTCATATACTCTGGCTCGAGATTGGCCTGCCAGTCTATTAGATTCACGATATAGTCAAGATCTTGCTTAAATTCTTTGGGTACATCCTTTACTAAAAGATCCCAAGAGTAAGGTCTTCCTTCAACCATAGACTGAAATATGGCCAGGACATCGCTGGCTCTTTGCACCTCATAAGTCACCAGAGAGCCTGGAGCATGCAATATCCCCGCAGGAGTGTCCCAGCCAGATCCCGGGGCGATTTTGTAAGCTTTTGAGTAGTTTAAAATACCATTATCTCCTTCATTCCATCTTTCCAGGCAGCGGCGAATATCTTCTTTAGTTGTGCTCGGTTCTAATCCAAAAAAGGAGTAGGGAAAATGACTCTCAGTGGTATTAAGCTGAGGCGGGAAATAGTATGCCTCTGGCTTTCCGATCAGTCCCAGACTGGCAACGTCTTCGTCCCTTTGGTGTAGATGAAAAGGACAAGGGCCGAGGTAGTCTAAGATCTTCGCAAGTGCAAGCCAGCTGCCCTGCTTCTTTATTACCGCATCACCCAGTAGCGTTTTTCCTTCAAGATCAATGGCTTCCTTTAGCAGGATTTTTTTGTCTCGGATCCCTCTTGAAGTACAATATAACTTAGACCTTCGTCTTCAGGAGTCCCCGGGCCATTATCAGCTCTTACGGTGGAGGCTAGCCATCTCTCGCAAATACCACCTCGGTTCGCACCAAGAGCATAAATATCGTCTGGATGAAGTTTGAGTCTTCTTCCAGGCATGATGAATGTCCGGGGAACCCAGGCGGGAGCTAACCTCAGTATTCCCTCACCAACATCAAGAACTCTCTTTATTAATTGGGTCTTAGCTTTGTGGGTCATTACTCTCCTCCCTCTTTGGAGAATTCTCCTTTTTACTCCTTTATCAAACGTTTATATCAAAAGGCTGAATAAAATAAGCCACGACTCTACGTTCAAGACTATACCACTATAGTCTTAGAAATATCTTAACTCCTTTTACGTAAAGTTAGCCATCTTTTTATGCCAAAGTGTCGGGAATGCTTACTTCCATGTAACAGCGAAGAACCAGAAATATCCATCCAGTCCAATCGTTACAATCTTCCTGCCTCAATTTCACTCACTACCTCCTCGAAAACATCCAGGACCTTTGATGCAAGGTCTTTACTTATGTTTAAAGGAGGCTTTATTTTAATAACGTTCCCTACGCCTGCTACTTGAGATATACCAAATATCACTCCCCTTTTCTGACACTCTTCTAAGATCTTTTTTGCTTCCTTAGGAGCCCTTTCCTTGCTTTTTTTATCTTTAACTATTTCGACGCCAAGAAACAGGCCGGGCCCTCTTACTTGCCCTATCAAAGAGTATTTTCCCTCCATTAATTTAAGACGCTTCATCATGAATTTCCCTGTCTCTGCAGCTTTCTCAGGTAGTCTTTCTTCGACAACTACATTAACAGCAGCACAAGCAGCTGCACAAAGAATAGGGGCTCCACTAAAAGTAAAAACATGCCATGCTTCTTTCCCTATGTTAGGAGGCAGTATGCCCTCCGTGCATACAACTGCGCTTATAGGAAGGCCCCCTCCCATCGCCTTACCGATGACCATTATATCAGGCTGAAAATCAAAATATTTACAACCCCACATTTTTCCTGTTCTTCCAAAGCCAGTTTGAATTTCATCCACTATAAGCAAAACATCATATTTGTCGCATATTTCTCTTATGATTTTAAAGTATTCTTTACTTGGAGGTAAAATGTTGCCGCCGTTGCCCAGGATTGGCTCTACTATAAAGGCCCCGACGTTATTGTAACTACCACATCTTATCGCATCCTCAAGAGCTCTTGCGCATTCAAAATTACAGTTAGGATACTTTTTTCCGTAAGGGCAACGATAACAATAAGGAGGGGGAATTTGTCTAAAACCGGGCATTATCGAAAGACCTTCTCTATGACATGGTTGTCCTAGACTTAAACAGGCTAGCGTACCTCCGTGGTAGGCATTGTATAAACTGATGATCTCTCTTTTCCCAGTAAATTTCATCACGTATTGGATCGCAGTTTCAACAGCTTCGCTACCCCCGGTAGCAAAGAAAAATTTATTAAGTCCTGGAGGCATGATATCAACAAGTTTTTCGGCTAATTCCACTCTAAGAGGACTTACGCTAGCTGCAAAAGTAAGTGAAATTTTTTCGACTTGATTTTTGACGGCTTCTACAACCTTGGGATGCGAATTACCTATAGAAGTAGGACCTGCCATTTGGGATATGGCATCAATATACTCTTTTCCGTTGATATCCCTTAAGATAGAACCTTCCCCTTCTACAATTACCAAGGGGGCGTATCCCCAACCATGAATGATGTACTTTTCGTCTTTCTCTAACAACTCCTTTTCTGAGTATACTTTTACCTTTGTCATTTTAGTCCTCCTGTAATAACCTCTCAAATCAGTCAAGTCCAATTATTTCGGCCTGACTCATTTTTCCTTGAAAGCTTCCAAAAAGAAATTTAATTATTTAACGTTTTCTCTTTTTAGAAAGCTTCCCTTTTTTCCAGCTAATGGCCTATCCGCCTTTTACCTCCCCCGGCCCTATTTTTTAGCTCTTCTCTTAACAAGGATTTAACTTCGCTACTAATTGTTAACACATTTTTTTGTCAACTGCCACCTTCTGAGAAAATTGCCTCTTTTGCCCTCCCGGAGAGGAAGAGAGCCTCTTTTAGACTAGCTTTATCCTCTGAGTAGAGAAGATCAGACCAGTCGTTTAGGATACATTCAATCCTTCAAGTTGGAGAGGGGAATATCCTTTTCGCTTTCCCCGAGGAAAGACTCTGAAGTTGTGTCTCAAGGTAAAGAGATTAAGATGGATCTGCACTCCCTCAGGGGTTTGGAACTCCTTCATTACCTTATACTGGGGTTTAAAGAGGCTAAATATGATCTCAGCAGCATTATTGGTACGTTCTATTTCCTTCTCAGGGAGCCTTTTATAGAGAAAAAGGCCTTTTGAGTTCCTCTTGATGAAGTCCAAACAAGAAGATGTCCATTCCCTTCGTTCCTGAGTGTAAAAGAGCTTTAGCTCCCGCCTCATTCATCCTTTTGAAGAGTTTATCTTGCCGATATCATCTAAGCTATACAAGGCATTGAATCTCTTTTTTATCCTCAGCATGTAATTGTAAAAGAACCTGTCCTTCTTTGCCTTCAAGGGAAGATCCCTTATGATCCTTCCCGATAATGCGCCTTGCGTGATTTGGAGAAAGCCCGTGTAGACAACCGCTAAAATAGCCGGCAATTGCCCTGTAAGTAGAATGAAGATCACTTGTAAGGATAGATGGGTTAAATCCCCTTTCCTTATGCTCTAAGACCTTGATCCCCATACTGGGCTCATCCCTCTTGGCCACATAATTAAATGATCTTTTTGAAAAGGCTCTTAGGAGATGCGGCAAGGAAGCCAAAGTTCCAGGTCTCTTTTGTCCTGGCCACCTTAATCCAGACCTCATCCATTACACGATGGGAAAGGCTTACCGAAGAAGATACCCTCAAGTTGATCCTTTCTGCTATTTGAGCTACTCTCGTGAGCTCTTTATAAATGAATCCTGAGGAAACATCCACACACAAGACCTTGCGGATACAGACCTGCAAGGCCCTAAGGGATGTCTTTCCATCGGCTCGAAATATCCCAACGGCTCTTCTTACCTCATCCTTTATGTGAGCGCGGAGAAAACCCCTTTTTTTCTATATGAAAGCTCCTGCCGCACCAGGGGCACAAAAAGCCCTGCACAACTTCCTCTTTTTGCTCATCTTGCTTTAACTTGTCAAAGAACCCCTTCCTCCCTCTTTTGTAAGTGCCATTTTTGCATACCTTTTCAAACCCACAATAGAGACACCTTACAGGTTTAAAGTCTTCCTTGTCTGGTTTCAATCCTTCCCTTAGCCTCTTTATCTTCTCATCCCTTCTTTTCAAGAAGTCTTCCAGCTTCTCTACTTTCCTCTTTAGCTCCTCTAGCCTCTTATCCCCTGGATTCCTTTTAAACTTAGGGCCTCTTTTATGAGGCTCAAGGCCTTTTCCTTAGAGCTTCTTAGGATCTTTCCAGCCACACGTAAACAGAAGGCTTGCTTACCCCACAGCCTCTGGCTACAGGCTCGATTTTGCCCTTTTTAATAACCCCACAGAGCACAGCAATTTTTTCCTCAACTGATATAGGCCTAAAACCCATCTTTCTCACCTCATATGGATTATTCTATATGAGGTGAACCTGTTAAGCGAAAAACGTAAAATAATCATGACAAAGAACTATTGCACTTCAGGGAAGATTGAACCATGTCGTTTAATTTACGAGTACTAAACGGGGTACATGACCCAATTTTTGATTTCTTATCTAACTGCTCCGAAAGTTAAACCTCTTACTATGTGTTTTTGTACAATGATGGAAAATGCCAACACTGGGACAATAATAATACTCGACGCTGCTGTCATTTTTCCCCATATTATCCCTTTAGCTGAAATAAAGGAAAGGGTCTGTACAGGAAGAGTTGCGCCTTGAAAGCGAGTAAGTACAAGAGCGATAGTAAGTTCATTCCACGTTAATATAAAACATAATATTGCTGTGGCAGCAATCCCTGGTGAAACCAAAGGAATCACAATTCTAAATATCGTACCGTACAAGCCACATCCATCTATTATAGCGGCCTCTTCCATTTCTCTAGGTAGGTCGGAAATAAAGCTTCTCATTATCCAAATCACAAGTGGAAGATTGAATGCAGTGTACACAAGAGCTAAAAAAATACAGTTGTCAACCATCCCGATTCTTCTAGCTACTAAAAAAAGTGGGAGGGCAAGAACCACTGCAGGAAGCATTCGCAGAGTCAAAATCCAAAATACTAAATTTTTTCCTCCTATCCTAAATCTTGCAAAACTATAGGCAGCAAACAATCCTAATATCATGGAAAGGGCGGTTCCTCCTCCTGCCGCAACCACCGAATTAAATAAAAACTTTAAAAAACCCTCTTCCAGTAGTTCTACGTAGTTTGTGACAGTAGGAGTCCAAATTAAAGCAGGGGGAACTGCAAAAGCCACTTCTCTATGTTTAAAAGAAGTGGTTACTATCCAAATTATCGGAGCAATACATATAATTATCACAATTCCAATTACTATATATGCGATAAATTTCCCTAATTTACTTTTTTTTCTGGCCATCTCTATCCTCCTTTTTTTAATTATTCATATGAGGACACCGAAACTTGCTCAAACTTTTAACAGCTTTTTTGTCTTTTTCCTTTTCAAATGCTAATTCGAGGGAAGAATTTCCGCTTTAGATTGCACCCGGCCTAAATATTTCATTTTTTGATATAGCTTCAGGTGATCCTGAAAACCTTTGGTGGTTCTAAGACCATATCTGGGACCTTCCCAGGACCTAACCAGTTTAATGGAGTTCTCTGAATTGCCAGATCTTGGGACATCAGGCTCTTTGAGATAAGTAAACATATATTCACACGTAGGAACACTTATAAATAGCTTGATGATCTTTTTAGAATGGCGATTTTTCTTGTACCAGCCTTCAAAGTATAGCTTGTTCTATATCTTTTAGGCTTCATCTTGCAATGAGCTGTTTTCAAAAATATCTCTTATTCGATCTTTCAAAACAAGGATGTTTGCAAGAACACTCTCTCTACAGGATAGGATAATCTCATTCATTATTTTCTTATCTTTCTCGGTGTATCTTTTAGGGTGCTTTAGGAAAATTCTCCTATAGGACCACACTCTTTTAGCGAGCTCAGGAAATCCTGTATATTTCAGATAACGGGAGTACTCTTTCATAGCATTATCCAGATGGCGATTTATAGTTTCCCAGATGTGAAAGTAATCGTACTGAATCTTTGCACCAGGATAAACTTCATGTATGGCCTCTGGGAAAGATTTCCACATATCCACAATGAAGCAGGCAACCTCATCTATTCCTAAGCTTTTAAGGGTAGTAAGGTAATTTTACTGCCTCCTCTTCACTTTGACTTAAAAGGGCACCAACATAGAGGATGTGTCCCTTTATTCTGTCCGAGGTTATAAGATGCTTCCGAGTACATCTTTCAGGATCAAGATCATCAAGCCAGAGTATCTTTGAGGGTTTTAACTTTTCTATAAGGTCCTTGAAGTTTAGCTTATCAGCTTCTTTGTGCTTCCAGCGGTCAAGAGTGTGTCGAGAACCAGTAACGTTGAAAGAGCGAACGAAACATCCCTTTATCTTTTCTTGAGGAATATTATTCTAAGATATTACTGGCTACTCCTTCTTTAATCACCGATTCGTCGCCCTCTGGTACTTTGCGATTCCCTTTACCGGTAAAGGGAATCTATTAACCTTGCAGTGAGGATTTAGGCATTTAGCAAATACCACAAGTACTTTAAGCAGAACGGGTTTATCCAAATCAAACTCTTTCACTGTTTCCCAATGTTCACCCTTTTTCTTAAAGGTTTGTTTTAACCCACATACAGGGCAAATGCAGGGTTTTGGAATACGAGGTTTGATACTTTTAACCCGCAGCTCTTTGGCCACCTGATAACCTCCTCCTTTTTGGAAGGAAGTGTATCAAGTGAAAAATTAAAGAACAAAGCAATCATATATCTACGTCTTATTTCCAACAAATACAACCAAGACCCGCATTTTCTTTGTCTGAATAACGTTTTTTTATATCCTCGTGAATATTTCTAAGGATTAAATAGCCCATCTATGTGATTCCTTAAATGGGCTCTAATGAATGACCTCACAGCAAGCTGTAAGGTATCCTAAACTGCAAGGATAAGGGGACACAGTCCCCTTATAACCCCTGCCATTCATCCCCTCAGCAAGCTGAGGGGTATTCTGGCACTTTTTTTATAAAGACTTCAAGACCAATTTCTTTGAAGTGTAGAGTTATCAATGATCCTGACTATGGGGACAAATGTCCCAATAGTAAATCACTTTATTCTTCCTTAAGAAATTTAAGGTAACAGTTAGCTATAACAATAGCCATACACAACATTATTACAGCAGCAGCCATAGCATATCCCATATTAAGATGCTGAAACGCGACCTTATAAATAAAAAGACTAAAGGTTTCTGTAAGATGGCCTGGACCGCCGCGGGTCATGGTCCAAACGATATCAAAAAGCCGAAAAGCATCGATTGTTCTGATTAGTAAAGCGATAATTATTATTGGGCGAAGTAAAGGAAAAGTTAAATATATTATTTTTTGCCAGCTCGAAGCCCCGTCCATTTCTGCTGCTTCAAAAAGACTGATGGATAAAGATTCCATCCCAGCGAGCAGTACCAATATCATAAAAGGGGTCCATTGCCAAATGTCAACCCCAGCTACCGCCCACAAGACCCATTTTGGATCACCAGTGAATCCTGCTTCAGGTACGAGAGCTCCCATTCCTATTATTCTTAAAATATAGTTAGCTAGTCCAATTTGCGGGTTAAACATAGCTCTCCAGAAAAGTCCTATCACACCCGGACACACCATCATCGGTATTAACACAAAAGTCCTGATGAGTTGTCGTTTTCCGAGGTACTCGCTTAATAAATAAGCTATTAAAAAACCAACAAAAAAACTTATGGTAACACTTACTACAACAATTATGCTTGTGACCCTTAAGCAACTCCAGAACACATCATCCTGAAATAGACTCACATAATTGCTAAAACCAACCCACTTGCGAATATAAGGACGAGTTAGCACCCACTCTTCGAAGCTTAACCTCAAATTATAAATAAAAGGCAAAATGTAGATACTTAGCAATACTAATATTGCTGGTACAATTAGAAAAAACGCTTCTGTGCGCTGTTTCCCCATTGCCTGATACTCCTATTGGTGTTAAGCATAATTCATTTCCTCCTGTCAAAAAAGAACATCTTAGAGCCCACTGTACTATCTGTGTCCTCTCTTACCTTTTAAACATTAGCATTGTTAACCAGGTAAAGGAGGCTAAAATCTCTTCCTTTAAGAGCTCAGATCGTATTTGTGAGGAATTATCCAGTTGCATCCTAGCAGAATTTAAAGCTTCTCCAAAAGGTAAGCCAGTGAAAAAGATCAATAGTCTGACTGAGAACCAGAGAAACATTCTCAGGAGTCTAAAATGTGAGCATCTAGCTACTCGCAAATATATCAAAAATCTTATAAAAAGTTAAATCAAAACACGAAATAAACGAGAAGTGTACTACCGACTTGAAAATTTTATAT
>Ga0209979_1003799_pt1 | contig 13002 bp, 11 predicted proteins | sample AnhtaG_FD_183114 | JGI IMG/M metagenome (GOLD analysis project Ga0209979, IMG submission 183114) | Deep subsurface microbial communities from Anholt, Denmark to uncover new lineages of life (NeLLi) - Anholt_01485 metaG (SPAdes) (version 2) | ecosystem: Environmental > Aquatic > Marine > Oceanic...
GAAGTCCGCCAAGCTTACCGTGATCTTGCAGAGGCAGCGGAGCGATACAGGATTCAATCGGAGGCCCTTAAGGTGGCTCAGGAGCGCTTTAGAAAGACCAATCTGCTGATGCAGTATGCACGCGCTAGTAGTCGCCGGGTTCTGGCTGCACAGGGTGACTTATTTGAGGCTCAGAATGAAGCTACTCAGGCATTGGTAAATTATACCATTGCGACACTCAATTTTTACAGCAATACCGGTGTGCTTCAAGTGCGACCGGACGGAATGTGGGAAAAAGGCACGGATAAAGAACCACACGTGAGTGAATTGCCATTTGTGGGATCTTCATCCAAATCTGAAATTGGGGAGTAACGCTCTGGTTCAGCAGAGTTCATCGATTTTATGATGGAGAAGGGAAGGCCCAAACATTCCAAGAAATGATAGAAAACCGGTTTATGGAATACTTAATAGGAAAGGAAAGTGAGAAATGTGGAAGATAAAAAAGTTTTTGGTGGTTTGTCTAATTCTGCTCTGTTTAGGAACTACTTACGCATCTGATGTCATCCTCAACGAATATAATGCTGTCAGCAGCACTAATTTTCTTAATGGTGGGGATGCCGCAGCTGATGCGGATGGTGGCCGTGCATCTGATAGTTACTTCGGTCGTATTCAGAGTAACGGTGGTGACTGGTTTGAATTAGTCGTAATTACCGATCATTTGGATATGCGAAGGTGGAAGCTTGATATCTACAATAATGAGACACTTGATGAAACTTTAGATTTAACGGACCATGGTATTTGGTCCGATTTGCGAAGCGGCACCATTATCACCGTATCTGAAGATGTGGAATCCGATGTGAGTTACAATCCTGCAGCAGGTGACTGGTGGATAAATGTTCAGGCGAGTGATGATGGTGATGGGCTTTACATTGAACCTTCTGATTTTCCTGTCAACTCCAGTAATTGGCAGCTTAGAATAAGAAATGATGGTGATGCTGTCATATTCGGCCCTGCCGGTGAAGGTGTCAGCCCTGCAAGCGGAATCGGCAATACAGACATATTTAGACTTGAAGCTAAATCGAGTGCTTCAATTACTGCTAATTCGCCTGATTATGACGATGGCATAAACTTAAGTACTTTCGGCTCACCCAATCGATGGGGTCTGCAGGATTTTAATCAATTACGCACTGTTGCCGCCGAATCCTCCACATTGACCTTATTGTCTCCCAACGGTTCAGAAATCATAATGGGCGGCACTACTTATGATATTACATGGGGCAATACGGGTACTGTTGAAAGTGTCCTTATCGAGTTTTCAATCGACAACGGCAATACATGGTCGAATGTCTATCCACCGAATGTTGGAAACACTGGCAGCTACAACTGGCTTGTACCTATAGTCGATTCAGTGCAATGCAGGATTCGCATTACTAATGCTGCCAATCTGGGTATCTATGATACCAATGACGAAGTATTCTCCATATACGAATGTTCATTGGATGGAGACTTGACTGGTGACTGCGTTGTAAACTTTGTCGATTTTGCCATTATGGCATTAAACTGGCTTCAATGTGGTAATCCCTATGACCCGTATTGTACGGAGTAGGTGAATATCAAGTGCGAACTGCTATTGTAGCACTGGAAATATTCATTCCACTTTACATATTTCGGCTTAACGCAATTCTCAAAAAAAACTCAAAATCACAGTTACAGTCTTACTGCCAAGCAGTCGTTCTTGATACATAACGAGACTTTTTTGATGCTCAGAGTTGAAGCTACTGATGCACTGGTGGGTTATGCTGTTGAATTTTTAAATTTTTATCGCGATGCTGTTGTGCTACTGGTGCGTCCTGACGGAATGTGGGAGCATTAAATCCTCGGCTCCACACGTATAAGCAATCATCTCATTAAACCGCCGACATCGAGCATATTTACATCGAGCGTATTTACATCGAGCGTATTTGCATCGGGCATATTTGCATCGAGCGTATTTGCATCGGGCATATTTGCATCGAGCATATTTACTTTTATACGATCGGTATTTATCCGATATATCTGATTGAAACCTAAGATGAGCGTAGTACTTTTCGCTAACGAAAAGTACTACGTGCATAGCAAGCCAAAAACCCTGTTTGTTAATAATATCAAAGTAAAAACCTGTTAAATGTATATAACCCCTTTAGGTTGCAACCCGCCACGACGACAGCATGGAATTCCAGCCCGCTTTTTGGCGGTTCACTCGCATGCTGTTGTCATATCTCCTTTCAACCCTGCTCCGAGGCTGCGGCGAACGACATTGGGCCGAAGCTAACCTATTCTTCCGCTGCTTGTCGTGTGGCGATGGGTACATACCCTGCCTCCAAGCCCGGCGGCGGGGTTACAATCAAGGCCGGGTCAACATCCGCCAGTTTTCCAATCGTGGGTGGCGCCAGGTATTCGCGGTCTTTTTTCCAGCTCCGGTGGAGTTTTTCCACCCGCGCCTGCAGGCTCTCCCGCTCTTTATCCGTTAAATCGGCGTTGAGTAATGCAGGCTGGTCGGCGAATCGATACCAGTAGTACGTCACCGTGCTACCGTCCCCCAGATGCGTCTGGAAAGGTCCTGCCACGGGGCCAGGCTTCTTCCAGCAACTCTCCGCATCGTCAGGAGTGACGTAGGGTTTGGAGGGATCCTCAAGGGGCCGACTAAAGCTAACCTTGGCCAGTCCTGTTTCAACCGGAACGTCTTTGGGGTGTACCACAACCCACTCCGCCTTTTTATTATTATCTTTCACCAGGTGAAAGTATTCGGGGAGCGTCACCAGTGGGCCGTCCTTGGAATCTTTTCTCGTAACCATTTGGTAGTTCCACCGGAACCCGTAGGTAATTGAATCAAGCGCCACGGAACTCGCAAAAGAATCCCAGGCAAGAGGAACCTTTTTTTCCCTGGGGACAGATATCCTCCAGGTTGCCCTCCCTCGTCCGGGAAAGCTGTGTACAGCGGCCCCCTGGGGGTCGATGGCGCCGCTGGCCGGGGCCCCGCCTTCAAACCAGGCCTTCACGGAATCCCAGAGCGCCTTCTTGTTGTAGGCGGTAACGCGGTGCACGACCGCCGAATCGCCCTTCGGCCCTCGGGGGAACGAGGTTGGGGCTATTCGGGCGTAGATCTCCCCCTTCTCGTCAGTGGACTGGACGCTGGGGACATACTGGGTTTCCATCTGCAAAGCCCTATTTGGCCCGGAGGGACGGGTATCCAGAAACATTCCACCCAGGCGAGGGTCGTCCACAGTCGCGCGGGACCAGAAATAGGGGGTGAAGAAAGCAACCGGGCCTTTGAAGTTTCCCGTGTTCAGAAACAAGGTCCAACAGTTATCTCCGGTAGGAACGTTTTTTCCGGCGGTGGTGGATTTGGCCGTGGTGAGCGGAAGCGGCAGGTACCCGTAACCGAACAGTTCACCACAGGTACCTTGTTTCAGATTCAGGCCATCGGCGGGCCACAGCACCCAGGGACTGAGTTGTGCCACACCGTACTTGCCTTGCGGTTTATCCCAGCTCCTTCCTTTGCCAGCCCCGGGTCCGTTGGCCCATTCACTGAAATTCAGGGCCACCCCGCCCATAATGAACTTCGGCGTTTCCGTGGCAAACCGCGTGTCACGCCACCAGCCCAGGCCGCCCTCGATATCGGAATACAGTTTGCTAGGCCTAGAACCGTCATACTGAGCGTGCATCCAGGTGCCGAACAGACCTGTTTGAAAACGACGCCCCGGATATTCCTGCAACAAAGGCCACGCTGCTACATACATGGAGAACCCGGCGTTATACGTCTCTTGAACTTTCCCGTGAGGGACGAGCAGGTATCCGGCCATCTCTCCTTTCTGAATCTGATTGGGGGCGCCGATCAGGGGTGCCAGGGGCAAGACGAACACGAGGGCCAGGCAGGAAGTGAACAATGTAAAAAACCTTTTTTTCAACATAAGGGAACCTCCGGCAACTATTTTTCTTTCTTTATTTGCAGCATCTAATGTAGAACTCTAAAAACATACAGCAGACAATGGACGTCTGTCAACTGGGATTTCCCATTTACACGCTTAAAAAACATAATTTCCCCGTACGACATCAATGAACTTACCAAAATTACCTTGAACAACCAAGAATTTTCGACTTCGAGACATTTTTTTTGAAAATTTGCACGAAAACTCGTTTTTTATGCCTCACCTTTCTTCCAATCCCTGCTTTTGCACAGATCTTGACCGCTCGCCCCTTCATAAATTCAAGTTTTCAGCAATTCTTGGCATTAGCCGGACCCAATTGGCACAGGTTTCAAATGACCGATACGCTCAAGAATCTCATGGAACAATGATTTTGATACCATCACCTCTGCCATCTGAAATATCACATATCTTGAATGTTTCACCACTTTGGCACCGATTTTTATCAGTTTCACCTGGAGCGTCCTGAGCGAAGCAGCAATGCTGTGCCGCGTGTTCTTCCCCGTTCGGTTGTCACGAAGTTCTGAATCAATCGCTGAGGTCAGGCCGAGTGCTTCATCAAGCTCCCGGTAGGCCAGAAGCCCAGCGTCACTGGTGACCTTGGTTCCGTGAAATTCAAGCTTCAACTTGCGGTCAAAATCGAGCCTGAGAGCGTCCTTGCGTGCTTCACCCATTGGGCTCTCCCATTTCAGATGGTCTAAACTGGTTTGAGTGGTCTCCATAGGCTCAATATTATCAAATTACAGTCCATGTGTCACGAAGTACTTGGGAAATCCGGGTTAAAGTTTACCTTGTTAATAATATCAAAATAAAAACCTGCCAAAGTTTACCGCTGCCGATAGACGATGGATTTTATAAACTATCTCAAAACTGTTACCCCTTCGACAAGCTCAGGGCAGGCTCTGAGCGCAAAGAGCCTTTAGCCCTAAGCGAAAAAACTTGTCCTGAGCGCAGCCGAAGGGTCGAAGGTGAAGAGTCTGGCCGGCAGAAATAAGAGATTCTTTGCGGAGTTTATCCTTGAGCAAAGCGAAGGGCTCAGAATGACAAATTGTGTTTTGAGATAGTTTCTTAGTGGATTTTCACGAATATTTATTTTATTGTGTAACACAAAGATTGTTTTTTGCATTGATAAGGAGCAGTAAAGACAGATGTGTTCGAAGAAGGGACTTTATAGATTCAACGAAATTGAAAAGAAGTGGCAGCACTTCTGGGAAGAGCACAAAACATTCAAAGCACACGACGGTGATGACTCCAGGGGTAAATATTATGTGCTTGATATGTTTCCCTACCCCAGCGGCCAGGGTTTGCACGTCGGCCATCCGGAAGGTTATACCGCAAGCGATATAGTAGCCCGATATAAACGAATGAAAGGCTTCAATGTCCTGCATCCTATGGGCTGGGACGCGTTCGGCCTGCCGGCTGAACAATATGCCGTCAGCACCGGAACCGCCCCTAAAGAAACGACACAAAAGAACGTGGATAACATCCGCAATCAAATCAAGTCCCTCGGTTTCAGCTATGACTGGGACAGGGAAGTCAATACTACCGACCCTAATTATTACAAGTGGACACAGTGGATTTTTCTGAAGTTCTTCAACAGTTTTTTCGACGAGACTGAGCAAAAGGCCAAGCCAATTGAAGATCTGCACATTCCGGAAGGATTGAGCGAACAGGATAAACAAAAATTCATAGATGACAATCGTTTGGCATATGAGGCAGAGGTTCCGGTCAACTGGTGTCCGGCCCTCGGGACGGTCTTGGCCAATGAAGAAGTTATCGGCGGCCTGAGCGAACGGGGCGGCCATCCAGTAATCAGAAAGCCGATGCGACAGTGGATGCTACGGATAACAAAATATTCCGAAAGATTACTTGAAGATTTAGCTGAAGTTGACTGGCCGGAATCTATTAAAAAATTGCAACAGGACTGGATAGGTAAAAGCATTGGTGCCAACGTCAAATTTGAAATAGAAAATTGCGACTGGGATCTTTGGGTATTTACGACCCGGCCAGATACTCTTTTTGGTGCTACTTACATGGTATTCGCACCTGAGCTTGAAGTCGTGGATATGATTACAACCGATGACCAAAAAGAGGCAGTTAAAAAATATCGTGAGCAGGCGGCTCGGAAAAGCGATCTTGATCGTACCGATCTGGCCAAAGAGAAAACCGGTGTTTTTACAGGTGCTTACGCAATAAATCCGGTCAACGGGGAAAAGATTCCAATCTGGATAAGTGATTACGTTTTGATTAGCTACGGGACAGGCGCAATTATGGCCGTACCCGCCCACGATGAAAGGGATTTTGAATTCGCTACAAAATTCGAGCTGCCAATTATTCCAGTTGTTGAGCCGCAAGATAGTGAACAAGCTGAGCTGGTCAAGCAGGGTAAGTTATGCTTCGTCGGCGACGGCAGGGCGATTAACAGCGGCCAGTTTGATGACTTGACTACATCGGAATTCAAAGAGCAAATTACAAATTGGCTCGCACAGAAAGGTAAGGGGAGAAAAGCTGTAAATTATAAATTGCGTGACTGGCTTTTCAGCAGGCAGCGTTACTGGGGTGAGCCGTTTCCTATTTTACACACTGAAGACGGTTGTGTCCTCGGGCTTTCAGAAGAAGATTTACCACTGGAGCTGCCAGCGGTCGAGAACTATAAACCTACGGGGACTGGTGAACCACCGTTAGCAAATATTGACGATTGGGTGAATGTAACGCTGTCCGACGGTTCAAAAGTCAAACGTGAAACAAACACAATGCCACAATGGGCCGGCAGTTGCTGGTATTATCTCAGGTATCTCGACCCTCATAATAATCAGCGCGGCTGGGACCCGGAAAAAGAAAAATACTGGATGGGTAACACCGGCGTGGATTTGTACATCGGCGGCGCCGAGCATGCAGTCCTGCATCTTTTGTACGCGCGATTCTGGCATAAGCTCCTCTACGATTTGGGTTATGTCAGTACGAAAGAACCGTTCAAGAAGCTTGTCAATCAGGGAATGATTTTAGGCGAAGACGGTCAGAAGATGAGCAAGTCTCGCGGCAATGTAGTTAATCCGGATAAGGTTATCGCCGACTATGGTACCGATTCGATGCGGCTTTACGAAATGTTTATGGGGCCTCTTGAGGCAATTAAGCCCTGGAATATGCAGGGCGTCGAAGGCGTGCATCGGTTCTTGCAGAAGGCTTGGCGGACAGTTGTTGACGAAGACATAGGCGAGCTTGACGAGATGATACAAGAAACCAAGGCCGATGAGGCGACACTTAGACTGTTGAACCAGACAATTAAAAAAGTCGGCTATGATATTGAAACTTTCGGTTTTAACACGGCGATAAGTGCAATGATGATTTTTGTAAATCACCTCAACAAACAAACGGTCAGACCGAAAGCAGTCGTTGAGAAATTCGTTTTGATTCTCGCTCCGTTTGCTCCTCACATCGCTGAAGAACTCTGGGAAAAGCTGGGCCATACTGACAGCCTGGCCTACGAGCCCTGGCCCGAATACGACAAGGAGCTTATCAAAGAAAAAGAAATTGAATTGGCGGTGCAGGTCAACGGCAAAATAAAGGACAGAATTGTTGTCGCCGCCGAGGCGGACGAGGAGCAAATAAAGCAACAGGCGCTCGCCAGGGAAAAGGTGATCGCTGCTATGGCCGGCAAAGAGCCGAAAAAAGTTATCGTCATTAAATCACGATTGGTAAATATAGTTATATAGCATTATGTCATTCCCGCTCAAGCGGGAATCCACATCGCAACATCCCTGGATTCCTGTTTTCACAGGAATGACAATAGAGTATAGCGTTACATTTAAACAAATGTATTGATGTGTACTGAAATCGAAGCAAAGCTAAAGGTCGATTCGTTAGAGGAAATAGAGCATAAGCTGGCCGAGCTCGGCGCCGAGTTTCTGGCAGAGCAGTTACAGACCGACTATCATTTCGATGATTCAAACGCAACCCTGACCAGAACCGATAGATGCCTTCGATTGCGAAAACAGATGGTTGGAAAAAGCGAGAGCTTATTTTTAACTTATAAAAGCGCCAAAGAAAAAAGCAACCTCAAAAAGAGACAGGAAATAGAGTTCGAAATCAAGGACGCCGATTCGGCCTGTAAGCTGCTTTCGGCATTAGGATACAAACATGTTTTGACTATCGAAAAAAAACGTCGTCTTTGGCAGCTTGGTGATTGTGAAGTTGCTCTGGACCAGTTGCCGTTGTTAGGTGATTTTGTGGAAATAGAAGGACCCGACGAAGAAAAAATAGCCACTGTGCAAAAGAGTTTGGGACTGACTGATTTATCGCACATAGCAGAAAGTTACGCATCGTTAGTAGCAAAAAAGCAAATAGTCAATAGTAAATAGTAAATCAGAAAAATGAAACCGGATGATGGTTACATTGCTTATATCGTAAATCCGAAGTCTGGCGCCACCAGCAGTAAATTGACCGGACGCCGATTTGAGCAATATCTCGTCAAAAGGGGATTCGAGGTCAGAGTTAGTCTGACGACTTCTTTGGAAAATGCCTGCGAATTGGCCACCGACGCAGCAGTTGAATACGACTGTGCAATGGTTGTCGTTGTCGGCGGTGACGGTACCGTAAGAGAGGTCGCGCACGGCCTGGAAGGCAGTGACAAGCCATTGCTGATAGTGCCACACGGAACGGAAAATCTGCTTGCGAATGAATTAGGTTTTGATGAAACGCTAAAAACAATAATAAGAACATTTGAGGCAGAATACATTCGGCCTCTGGACTTAGGAAGTGCAAATGGGAGATGTTTTACTTCCATAGCCGGCTTTGGATTTGACGGCGAAGTGGTCAAACGGGTCAGCGAGCAGCGAGAGGGACATATAGATTACTTCGATTACTTCTGGCCGTTATGGCGAACGTTTTGGAACTACAAATTCGACCCTATGAAAGTAGAGGTTGACGGAGAAAAGATTTTCGATGGCCCCGGTTTGGTTTTTGTCGGAAACATCTCAAGATACGCCGTAGGCCTGCAGATATTGCACTATGCCGATTTCGGCGACGGTTTGCTGGATGTGTGCGTTTATAAATGTACCTCTCAGCTTCACCTGGTCAAGCATTCAGTGATGACCGTCCTAAAACACCATGCCGATACCAGCGATGTTATTTATCGTCAGGGCAAAAACATCCTTGTAAGCTCCGAAATTGATTCCATAGTGACTGAAATTGACGGTGACCCCGGGCCGACTTTGCCCGTACAAATTAAGGTGATACCGCAGGCCGTCAATTGTATAGTGCCCGAAGGCGCAAAACCCGCAGGAATAAGAACAAGAATTATCAGAGCAATAGGATAATACAAAGTGCCTAAAGTTTGAAGTGCCTAAAGTGCCTAAAATCTAATAAATTCGATTCTTATAATTTTAGGCACTTTAGCTCACTTTAGGCACTCGAATGCAAGGTATAAAAAAAATGAATTTCAAAATTGGGCAGGTTGAAATTGGTTTGGATGCACCTTTATTCATAATGGCAGGACCTTGTGTTATTGAAAGCGAAATCTGCTGTCTGGATATTGCGAATCGACTTGCCGATATTGGTGCAAAGACCGATGTAGGAATAATTTTCAAGGCCAGCTTTGATAAGGCCAATCGCTCCAGCTTACACAGCTTTCGAGGACCGGGCTTGGAGAAGGGACTGGAAATTCTTACAGCGGTATGTCACCAGACCAACCTGCCTGTTATGACCGATGTCCACGAGCCGGCCCAGGCTACTGTGGCCGGCGAAGTTGTGGATTGTCTCCAGGTGCCCGCTTTTCTATGCAGACAGACTGATTTGCTTTGCGCCTGTGCACGGACGGGCAAACCGATAAACATAAAGAAAGGCCAATTCCTCTCTCCCGCTGAGATGAAAAACGTGGTCGAGAAGATTCGTGCCTGTGACAACGAAAAAATAACACTTACAGAGCGGGGCACATTTTTCGGCTACAATCGACTGGTCAATGATATGACAGCTATTGAGCAGATGAAGAAGCTGGGTTATCCGGTTGTTTTCGATGCTACCCACAGCACGCAGCAGCCCGGCGGACTCGGCAATGCCAGCGCAGGCCGACGGGAAATGGCCCCAATACTTGCCAAAGCGGCAATCGCAGCCGGCGCGAACGGCCTTTTTATCGAAGTCCATACCGAGCCGGAAAAAGCAAAATCAGACGCCGCCTGCATTATGCCGATAGACTGGCTCGAAGATTTGCTGAAAACCTGCAAAGAAATATTTGAGGTCGTACGCGGATAAAAAAGTGGCTGGTGAGAAAAAATATTTCTATGGGCCGGTACCTTCACGAAGATTAGGACGAAGTTACGGCGTTGATATCGTGCCGTTCAAGGTCTGTACCCTTGATTGCATCTACTGCCAGCTCGGTAAAACCACAGAGAAAACTATAAAGCGCAGGGACTATGGACCCATTGAGCCTATCTTGGCCGAGCTAAGAGAGACTCTGGCTGAAGGATTAGAAGCTGATTTCATCACTATCGCAGGTTCCGGAGAGCCGACGTTGAATTCACGGCTCGGCGAACTTATCGACGGCATAAAGAAAATTACCGATATTCCCGTGGCCGTATTAACCAACGGCACACTGCTTTACAAAGAAGATGTAGGGGCAGATTGCGCAAAGGCTGATGTAGTAATGCCTTCATTAGACGCCGGTGACGAACAGACTTTCCAGAAAGTAAATCGGCCGCACAAAGATATTAGTATCGAAAACCTGATTTCTGGGTTATGCGCATTTAGAGACAAGTTTGCCGGCTGGATATGGCTTGAAGTGTTTTTTGTCGAGGGTCTAAATACCAATGCCGAGCAAATTGCCAAAATCAAGGATGCTATAGAACTCATTCGCCCCGACAAAGTCCAGCTTAATACAGCCGTGCGGCCCACGGCCGAGGCCGACATCAAAAGACTGGATGCCGAAAAGCTTCGGGCTATAGCTGCACGCCTGGGCCCGAAGTGTGAGGTCGTAGCTGATTTTTCACTGAGCCACTACGGTAGAGGCCTTGAAAATAAAGCCGAAGATGTATTATCAATACTGAAACGCAGGCCTTGCTCGCTGAATGACATATCCTCAGGCCTGGGCATCAGCCGTAATGAAGCGCTGAAATATGTCACCCACCTTCAACACAAGGGGGTTATTCACTCCGAGGAAAAAGACGGAAGAATCTTCTTCAAGGCCAATTAAGAGCAAATCCCTCTCCACCACGGCAGCCAGAAAAAATAAATTTATCTAAATTTACCCTCAATCCGGCAACAATCCCATTCATTTTTGTAAAGCTCAAGGTCTTATTGGCCGATAAAAGCGTTGTAGCGTTTTCCAGAGTTTCGATTTTATCACATTCGCTGAAGAAAATTGAACTTTGGGCTTTAGTAAGTTCGTTTTAGGCCGATAACAAACGTAGATGTTTATAGCAATACTTAACGGACTATATTTGTCAACCGATTTTGACTGAAGTTAAAGCTGCCTGTAGTAATGAAAAAAATGAAGCGACAACTGGTTTTGAACAAGGGGGTAGAGAAGTTTATATTTCGTTACGATAACGGCTGCGAGGATGAACTTCTGGATGCTCTGATTGACCAGGCAAAGGACAAGCGGACGGACTTCGATTGGTTTGATGCAGCCGTGCTGAGTTTCAAACTGACACAGTCGCTTATTGGCCAGGCGGATGAACTCTTAGACGAAAATACAGATGCCCAGATTCATGCGAACTAATCTTGACGGCATCTGTCAAGGTACTAATCAGTACAATTGTGTGATTTTAGAAAGTTAAGAAAACCCCCGATAAATTAAACAGGTAGGTAGATTATGGAAGAGAGTTTAACAGTCCAAAAGTTTTTAGATTACTTGAAGTATGAAAGGCGCTTCTCCGAACACACAGCCAAGTGTTATGGCGCCGACCTGACACAATATGGTGAGTTTTTAGTGGGCGCTTCCGACGGCATTCCGCTGGATACCGAGCCGATTTCACCGGCTGGGCAACAAGGCGGCCCGGCTACGGCTGTGGCAACGCAGACTAAGCCCAAAGTTGACCAGTTACTTCTTTCGGCAGCGACAGATGTTGTCAGAACATATCTGGCCTTTCTAAATGAGAAGCAGTATTCCAAGGCGACCATAGCTCGCAAACTCGCCACCCTGCGGAGCTTTTATAAGTTTCTCGTTAAAAGAAACCAGCTCACCTCAAATCCGGTCGTAGCTGTCAGAACTCCGAAACAGGATAAAAAGCTGCCGCGATTTCTTGATTACGAAGAAGTAAAGAAATTACTCGATACGCCATCGCTGGAGAACTGGCTCGGTGCCAGAGACAGAGCTATTCTGGAAACGCTCTACAGCACCGGCATAAGAGTCAGTGAGCTTGTGGCGCTAAATATGGATGATATAGACTTCCTTGGCGAGATCGTGCACGTCAGAGGCAAAGGCAAAAAAGAAAGAATCACACCTATCGGCTCATCCGCCTTGCAAGTCATTCAGCATTATATGGAGTTCAGGAATAAACGGGCACAAAATAATACTAATTTTGACTCCAAAGTTCTATTCGTGAACAAACACGGCAAACGGCTCAGCACCCGCAGCGTCCGTCGTAAGATGGACAAATATCTTAAAATGGCCGGACTGGACCCGGCAATCAGTCCGCATACCTTGCGTCATAGCTTCGCAACGCATATGTTAAATAATGGTGCGGATCTAAGGAGTGTCCAGGAGCTGCTCGGCCATCAGTCCCTGTCAACGACCCAGGTTTACACACATCTTACAACAACAAAGCTCAAAGACGTCTATGAAAACGCCCATCCGCGAAGTGGTGGCAATGGTGAGCAGCAAGAACCTAATGACTATTGAGCTTTGCGTTATTACCTGCTTGGAAGCGTTCTTAATCGTTAGCAAAAAGCCGCCTTTCGAGGCGGCTTTTTTTATGGGGGTGATAAAGGGGTCAGGAGTGCTCTGTAGAAAACCTTCAGAAATAATCATTTTTTAAAGAAGACAGGCTGTTCTGGTATTGGATGTGCTCATGTATGGGGTATGAGCACAACAAGCAAATCGCCAAGGAAGGTCTTGTTGGCTGCA
>Ga0209979_1003800_pt1 | contig 13000 bp, 14 predicted proteins | sample AnhtaG_FD_183114 | JGI IMG/M metagenome (GOLD analysis project Ga0209979, IMG submission 183114) | Deep subsurface microbial communities from Anholt, Denmark to uncover new lineages of life (NeLLi) - Anholt_01485 metaG (SPAdes) (version 2) | ecosystem: Environmental > Aquatic > Marine > Oceanic...
AGGCACGGGCTAGCTGATCTCGCTAGCCCTTCAGTGTGGATTAATAAGACAATGGATTCGCCAGGAAGGACGCACAACATGTACTCAGGTGGTAATCTTTGCCTTATGCCAATGGGGAGAAAACGAATTTACCAGTTTTCTTGTCCGCCCAAGGCTTCAATGATGGGTCAGCTATCCTCAACAAAGGACAGTTATAGTTTGATAGTAGAGAGAAGGCTATCAAAGCGTGGATTTGGTCATGATATCATATTTCGGTCTGTGCTGCTGACCTCCACTACTACTGTTGTTCCTCTACCAATATGCGACTTCACCGAGAACTTGCCATTGAGCAAGCGGGCGCGCTCTTGCATACCGATCAGGCCTAATTTGCCCTTAGTAGCAAAGTCGCCCAGCATTTCAGGTAGTTCAAAGCCTATGCCGTTATCAGACACTACTAGTTTGACTCTGCTCCGGGTGAATTTAAGCCTTATTGCAGCCTTTGTTGCTCCGGAGTGCTTTTTGACATTGCGTAGTGCCTCTTGAGCAATACGGAACAGCGTCAGTTCTGTTTCAGGCATTAGGCGTCGCTCAGAACCCGCTACCTCGAGGCTGGTCTTGACACTGTTCTCCTTATTCAGTTCTTCAGTCAAAATTTCCAGTGCTGATACCATGCCTACTTGGTCTATGACCCCTGGACGTAACTCGTGGCTGAAGCGGCGTAAGCCTTTCAGTATGCCGTTGACTTCAGCCCGAAGCCTATCGAGGCGCGAGGTAATATCTTCGGGTAGTCGCTCCTTCTCTCTGCTTATACCATCAATGTCGAGAGCCAAGGTAGCCAAGGTCTGAATCGACTCATCGTGTATCTCGCGAGCTATACGCTTCCGCTCTTCCTCCTGAGCCCTCGTGATCTCTGAGATATAGAACTCCATATTCTCCCTGAGTCGTTCTTGCTCTGTCAAGTCAACCCAGTTCGACAAGTGATACTCGAACTCTCCATCCATTGTCACTGTCTCGAAGGTTACCTCAGCCCAGAACTTCTCCCTATTCTTCTTCCTAAAGAGCTGTTTATACTTTCCCGCTCTCCGGCGCGTAGCTTTCCGCAGCTTAATACGTGATTCCTCACTAGTTTCTTCCATCCACCAGGGGTACGGGGGGTTCCTGCCAACAAGCTCTGCAGAAGAAAAACCGGTTAGCTTTTCCAAGGCCAGATTCACATACCTTATTGAGGCATCGGCGTTAAGAACTAGTATGGGATTAGGAGAATTAGTAAGCAGACTAGAATTAAATTTCTCACTCTCCCTTAACGCCATCTCGATCCGCTTGCGTTCGGTGATATCCCTTGTGATTGCGATGAGGCCAACTGGATTGCCAGAAGTATCCTTTAACACACTGGCGCCTAACTCGCCGGGAAACTCTGAGCCGTCAGCCTTAAGAAGAGTGTACTCGATAACCTTAACGAAGCCATGTGCCAGGGTCTTCTGCATATTTATTATCGCCTTTTTACGTTCGTGGGGGGCAATAAACTCAAAAACACTTTTGCCTAAGACCTCATCCTTGGAGCCAAACCCGTGCATTTCCAGCATTCTTTCGTTGACCGCGGTGACAATATCATTCAAATCGGTAACTATTATCCCGTCAGTGACAGCCTCAAACATGAGACGGAGCTTTTCCTCTGATTCCCTCATTTCTTCATACAGCCGTGCATTATCGATGGCCATAGCCATCTGATTACTCAGAGCCGTAAGCAAGTGCATATCGTCCTCAGAATAGGACTGCTCAGAAAGCTTTCCCCCTAAAACCAGTATGCCAGATAGTCGACCCTCGCGAGCCTTGATCGGAACATAAAGCTTCGCTCCCATTCGTTCCAGATTATTCCTTTCCTTTAACGAAAAGCTCTGCAATTCAGGAATAACATCAAGCTGTTCAGAAGAAAGGATATCTCCGTGAAGGTCTAGCCATTCGACAAGAGGACTATTCTTCCTTAGTACAACACGGGGGCGAGGATTCTCCAGACCTGCAGAAGATATCAAAACTAAACCATGCTTGCTCTCAGACTTCAGCAATAGGGAAACGCTTGAAGCCCCCAATGCGCCGCTGAGCAACTGAATCATCCGACAGCCTAGCTCCTCAAGGTTCACGAGACTTTGAGCTTGACGGCTGAACTGTTCCAGTGCCATCAGGTAATCATATCTCTCTCGGAAACAAAATCTATCTACAATGTTCTGTGCCCAACCGTATAGAGGTCGCAGTAATATGGCTAAAAGTAGCAGCATAATAGCATAAAGCCACCATGCGCCTGCTATTGGGCCGGAAAAGTGGCTAACCAGCAACAATATGCCCACATATGGGACAGCTGCTATACCACTTACTAGTAAGTAAACCAGACTTTTTCGAATAACAACCCGAATATCAAGTAGATGATACTTCAGGATAGCTATGGTGCATAGTATGGTGAAAAGCAGGTTGCTCCATACAGAGAGTGGCGGCAGCTTAGTGAAACCGTCCCAGAGCATGCCTATTATGGGAAGTGTCGTAGCAATGGCAAGGATAATCAGCCGCTTTCTTTCTTCAGGTAAAGTGGATACCCCATAAGACCTGAGCAAATTGTAGGCTGCTCCCAGTACCAAAAGGGGACCAGCGGCAAACCAAATATAACTAGCTGGGGCAACAATTGGAGCATAGCCATACTGAATAACATACATCTCCCGTATAATTAAATCTGTTGGGGCGAGGGCAACAGCGACTATCAAAAATAAGTAAGCGGCGCGAAGGGCATATTTCTGACCTTTTGTATTAGTGTAAACGAGCGTAAAGTGATAATACAACACAAATGCAGCCACGGCAGTAATTATTCCCGCTCTTTCCCAAAACAAAGCAGGATTGATGCTGGGGCTGGTTCGCATAGCAAAGACTACGAAGTTAGTTAGGGCCATACTGATAAGAAAACCACAGAACAACCAGGTGGTGAAATTCCGGCGAGACCAAACTAATGCTACGGCGAGTAGGACAAGAGTAACAGCCCCAGCCAACAGCGGTGGCATAAAGTAGGATGGGTCAGCAAAGATAGTAGTCATTTCTCGTTACCCACCTCGCTGAAGTGAAGAAGGCGTTGAATGTGGAGCTCGGGTGGGTTCATGTGAGCTGGCTTCAGGTGGGCTAAGTCAGCGCCCTCTCTTCCTTTTTCTTCCGTGTAGTGCCGGAATGTCCCCGGTGAAAGAAGGGTTACCCTGACCGGTTTCAGGTCTAGACTAGAATGAAGCTCCCAGTAATTCGTGTCAACTAGCTTGAGCTGCTCATCAATCATGTTTGCTACTTCGTCAGCGTCTCTTTCCTCATTCAACTCGAGGTAAAGACGAAGGAAAGTCTGGTCACTGTCATATTCCTTACATGCTGCCCACTCGATAAATTTGACTGCCGTGTTATAAAGAGCTTGCCACACGGTTTTTTCATCTAGCCACACCAAGCCACCAAGGTTAATAACCTCGCCGACCCTGCGCTGGAACGCTATTTGTGGAAGATTGATGCCAGCTTCTTCATCGCCCATGGCAATGACCTTGACAACATCATTCAACCGGTATCTCAAGAGCGGCATCCCGTAGAACTGCGTGATAATAACTTCATATAGCTTCCCCTCTTCTACTTCGTCCAGAAGCACCGTGGATGGCTGGTAAGACTCATTATCCTGGGGTTTAAGCTCCTCCTCATAAGGGATAAACTCCAGAAAAACCATATCGGCAAGAAAAGTCAACCCCTTCCTGTTCCAGCCCTGCAAAGCATAGGTATGTCCCTCGGTGCCCCCGTAGAGCTCAAGCGGCACCACTCCCCAGTAATGGGCAGCGCTATCCTTATAGATGGATGTATCCACCCCACTGACTAAAATGCCTTTCGGCTGCCATATATCCTTAGGTAAAATCGCTCTTTTTTCTAGCTTGGCACGCAACCAAGCACGAAGTAGACGGAAGGCTACCCCTGGGTGCAGCATGAACAGAGAGAACTTCATGCGACCAGACTGTTCGGTGAATACCTCTCCCAGTCTGACTAAGATGCTGGCAAGAGATCCAATATAATCTAACCCGTAGCGAAGGGCCATTTTAAACCCCTGCGCGATTCTCTCTTGAAACTCTACAGTTTCAGCTGTCTCAAGAGACGGCATCATGTGCGCCGAAAAGATTTGACTGAGTGCACGAAACGCTTCTCCTGATGCATAGGGTGGAGGAGCCAGAATAGCGAGAATGCGAGTACCTGGTGCTAATCTCACCTCACCTTTCCTCCGACACGAAGCGAGAATGGCTCCAGCTAGATAGCTTCGAACCGCTTTTTCGACACTTTGAGCACTATGTGGGACCCACTTAAAACTTCCTCCCCTACCAGACGAATGACACCATAAATAAGGCTTTACTGCAAGAGTATCCTCTCGACGCTCACTTAAATAAGGCTCATAGTCCTCATAGGTAGTCAATGGCACCATCTGACGAAATTCCTCCACACTTCTGGGCTTCTGATTGCCCATAATCTTCTTGCCCAGCGCACTGTCACTAACCATCTCTATCTGATCCATCAGTAATTCCTTCTGAATATCCATGAAAGCATCGATGGATAGGTCGAAGAAGCCGCAGTACCTTTTCCACAAATCATCCTCGCTTAAGGTTTTAAAATACCTATCTTCAGAAAGCATCTGACCCCCCTCCTTTACTTAATTTCGTGCCGCAAACTATGAGAGCCTGATAGACAAAGTCTTCCTCTATCCGCAGGTCTGTATTTGCTAGTTTGGTGATCATCTCCTCTAATTGGCTACGTGAATAAGATTTCCGCCTTGGTCTAAAAAGAAGGGGCAGGTAAATCAGGCCTAACATCATCTGTGTCAGGGATCCTAAAAGAACTCTGACAACATTCTTCCCCGACCTGATACCATTGCGAATTTGGTCGTTTAGCAGATTGGCCCCTAATGTTGTGCCCTCTTTTGCCGAGGGATAGGTTATGACGAAGTTCCCTCCCTTCTGCAAGACGCGAATTATTTCGCCAGTAACCTTCTCATCTTCTCCCACAAAATCCATAAGGTGGATACATAGTGCCTTGTCAAAGCTCCCGTCAGGAAATTCTAAACATCGGGCATCCATGGTCAAAACCTCAATTTCCTTACCCCATGCCAATGCTTTCTTGTATGCCTTCTGCAACGCAGTATGTGAATAATCTACACCCACAATGCTGACATTTCTGTTCATTTCTAAGATGCGAAGGATCTCATTCCCGGTACCAAGACCTACACACAGCACTTTATCGTTGTCCTCGAGCTCAAGCTTGTCAACACATCTCTCCTGTAGCTTGCGGTAACGATTGAGCCGGGCGACAGTAAGATCATAAATAGGGGTATAGGCATAATTGAAATAAGCCTGCATCAGCTTACTAGTAAAGCTCATATTGTCTCAACCACCGTAATTAGTAGGGGAAAATCGCTAAAACTGATAGTTTCATTGTCTCTTTGACATAGGCTATTTGGGTTATCAAGGGTGAGCCAACCGTTCCTTAGGGCAGGGAGCACGGCCTGAGTGCCTGAACTAACCCCTAGCTTTCTGAAAATGTTGACGAAATGTGTCTGAACCATGTGTTCACCGATACAAAGCTGCTTGGTAATTTCCTTATAAAGCATTCTTCCCTCTTGCGGCTAGTTGGAGTAACTCTAGCTCGCGACGCCGCAAATTCCCAAAATAAGCCTTATTATTACCGGTTAGATGGCGCACGATCTTGTCGGTAGCTCTGAGGTCAAGCACACTATCCCCATTTGCTCCAGATTGGAAAAAGAAAGTATATATGACTGATATTCAAACGCACTGACCATGAGGACGGTAGTGTCAGGACTACCTACTTTGATTTGCTTGGTCGCTTCAATACCGTTGAGGTAGGACATGCTGATATCAATTATGACTACGTCTGGCTGGATTCCCCTGGCCAGTGTGACAGCTTCTATGCCATCGGCTGATTTGGCGAGGTACTCCAAGTCCTCCTTGATCTTCAAGGAGCCCGGATAATCCTCCCGAAATGTAGGGTGCTCGTAGTCAATCGACAACCTGACCTTCTCCACAGCCTACTCACTCTGAAAAAGGGGAATAGTCCTTCCAATATCACAACAGATACTATTCTTACTAAGTACTTCTGTCAATAGGTTTCCCGCTGATTCATAAGAATTACGCAATTTTGCTTAGGGCTGTGATAAAACTACTTAGTACGCCCTACCTAAAACATACGATAAGAATCATATGGGCGGGGCTGATACCAAACTTACACAATGAGTTGAGTTGCCCAGAATCAAAATCTGGGTGGTTAAAAAGTGAAAGAAGACTTAATATAATATATAATACTTCCGTGTACGAAATTGCCCACCAACGAGATTACCCCAATCAATCCTTTCTTGTATCCCATCGCACTTCTATTTGAGCGCCGCCTTGGTATAGCTAATTCACTGGCTCTCTGATGTCGTGCTCTCGCCATCGACACAGGAACCGTCCTCTTCGATTATCATTGACGCAAGTATTCAACCATCGTACAATATTAATGTATTATGCCTATAATAAATGCTTGGCACCGACTTACCGACCCTGAAGCTATAAGGCGCATCCTCCGAAAGGCGGGCGTATATGAGCTCGGCAACAAATACAGGACCGTCATCTATATAGGTCACGCCAAAGGCGGCAATCTCCGTCAAAGAATTAAGGATCATACTCGCGAATACGCGAATGACTGCATTCGCAGAAACGCTGTATATTTCCGCTACATGGTCATGAGGGCCTATGCAACCGGAGAGAGAGCACTTTTCAAGGAATACAAAGCCAAACATAATAACAAAATCCCGCCTTGCAATACTCGCGACCCATCACTCGGCCATTGAGAAACCGCCCCAGATAGTCACAAATTCTAGGAACACCAACAAAGCCCCGCCAACTTACCATAATAGACATCAGATAATCCAACAAATTAGCGTTTTGTTACTCTCGCTGACACCATGAACCTAAGTCAGGGTGTTATATACGCGTTTAACACTAGAGCCTGTCGAAAAACCCCCTGTAAGAATTGGGTATTAGGGTCACTTTTCTGCTTTCTGAGGTATAATTATACTCAAAGGCAACCTCAGAAAGGATGAAACCCCATGAATGTTAGATATCGTTCGTATAACCCAGAAGGAGCCTATTTCACCCTCATCGACGAAGAGGCGTAATCCGCTCTTGAAGGCTATCGATTCCTTCGTTGATGAGCACGTCCCCGTAGAGCCGTTTTCAGAGAGGGTCAACAACGAGATGGATGGAGCCCCGGCAGTGCATCCCAGGATGATGCTGAAGATCCTGTTTTACTCTTACGCCAAAGGGGTCTATTCCTCCAGGGAGATGGAAGACCGGATGAGATGGGACCCCAACTACATATATCTAAGTGCCAATCAGCGGGTTGACCACAGCACTATCTGTAACTTCATTCTGAAATATGGTGAGGAAATCAAAAGGGTCTTCTCCCAGCTGGTATATGTCATGGCCAAGATGGGCTATGTAAGTATGGACTTCGTTGCCGTGGACGGGACGAAGATAAAAGCCGATGCCGATAAGAGGTTTACCGGTGACGTAAAGGAGTTTAAGGAGAAGAAGAGCAGGATAGAAAAGAAGATAGAAAGAATTTTGCATCACACGATGGATGAAAGGCCAGAGTTTAAGGCTCGCGGTGAAAAGATACTGGATTCCCTGGAGCGAGAGAAGGCAAAGATACAAACCTTTTTAGACGAGGTGGAGAAAGGAGAGGCAACGGCTAATGGGAAGGTAAGCTTGACCGACCGGGATGCCTGCATGGTTAAGGATAAAGACAGCAAATACATGGGGTATAATTGCCAGATTGCGGTTCAGGACATCAGGGACATGACTGACTGTGGGCTGATTAGACACTATGGGTACTACATTCACTCAGACTTGGAAATGGTCAGGGCTGTACTTCAATATGAGCAACTGTTAGAGAAGAGATTAAAGAAGCCATTAAATGAGGAGAAGCTGATACTGCCACGCTGCAAGATGTGTGGCGAACAATTACCTGTTCAGCTTGAAGGTAAAAAGGGCAGACCGAGAGAGTATTGCCAGAAATGTGAGTCCGCAAGACGTGAGGATCGATACAGGAAATGGCGGATAAGAAGAAAAGCTTTGCTTACTTTGTGAAGCTGTTTAAAAAGGCTAGAGCCAATTATCTGTATTATTTTGTAACTGAGGGTTACTAGGAACACACAAAATATTTAAATTTGGCCAATTCTTCTTTTGCTTTACTAGATACTCGCGCAGTTGTTTGTAATATGTTTTATTATGGTCACGTCGAAAATCCAATTGAACGAAGTTTAAGAAATAGGCACTCTGTATTTTGTTCGGTGTATCAGTTAGTTTTTGAATATCCCATTCTGCTCGTTCTACCATATTGTCTGGGCGAAGTCGATTCAGCCATAGCTTAATCTCTATTGCTATAGTAATATTCAGCGACTCAAGATATTCTTGCCATGGGGCTTGAGCCTCCATTTTCTGGACTTTAGGCTTGAAATAAGATTCGGCATCTAATATCACCAAATCATAATGGCCTCTAGCTGGTCTATTACCAGGAAACACTTTAAGGGTGGGGAATTCAGCACGGATTAATTGTGTTGAGTAGGCTTCTTTAAATGTGGATTCTTGTTTAAGATAATAGAAGAGACTCCAGTGCATGTCTCTTTCGTTCCAGAAACGGTTGGGATTATTTTGAAAATTGACTACTAACTTAGATATTGTGTTTCCCACAGCTGTAGACAGCGAACTAATACCCATGACTAACTTCTCTATTCTATTTCTTTAATTTGTGCGCCTATATAAAAAGGAGGAATCTATATTACTATTGGTTGGTTAGGACTTGAGTACGGGAAATATGGGCCTTTGTATTTTAAAACTTTCAGTAAATACTCTCGCAATATATCATGACAGTCGCTGTAAATATCTATATACTCGTGTAGATTCAAATTTGAAATTCCAGAATGGACTAACTCATTCCGAAGGCTTATTATTCCATCTAGGTTAGGGACCATCCCAACAGTATTAAACATCTCTCGTAATAACTCCTTAAAGCCCTTAGTTCTAGTATTCGGAGTAGTGGCTCCATGTGGGCGAAAGAACTCTCTGATGAACGGATATCCTTGCTGAATAGCGAAAGTATGTTTGAGATTTTCATAGAGTACAAACGTTGTAACAAGGCTTAGCTCGATTGGCTGTTCATTGAGTTGAGACCAAACGAAATATTGAAACGCAATATTTAATTTTCTGGAGACCTTTAAACTGTGGTATACAGGCCATGCACCTTCGAGAAATCTTCTAATTAAACTGCCGTTTTTTGTATCTAGCAGAGGACGAAAATACAATAACTGGCCGAAAATCGAGTATTCCGTTCTCTCTGCCCCGAATTCGTAACCAAACTTAGAAACCATGGAGCATGTAGCAAGGGACAATAGAGATGCAACCTCAGTAGATAACTCTTCAGCGTCGTTAAATTCACTTTCGGGAATATCTTCTATTAATAGGTCGGTAGTATGGACCGGTTGACCTTTAAATTTGCCAAAATTGTTCAGAACTATCTGGGGTTCTTCAATTATATTCAAATCATAATTACCCAAATGAAGTTTAATTTCATTTAGTATTAATTTGCCTTCCACCTTGCCCATGGTTTCACCGAGTATGGGACAGTTGGATATATATGCTTTGTAGATTACCATTGCTTTTCATCCCCAGTATTTGTTGTCTACAAACAAGCGAATTAATTATAGCACAGGTTATTTACATGAAAGTCAGGACTTACAGTCCCTTTGTCTACGATGATTTCATTGACATAACCAAGAGTGCAAACTATAATCCGCCATATGGCAGTATTTCTAACAACACGAGGAACCACTTCGGAAATCGAAAAGATCATCAACAACGCTGCTAATGGCCTTGTATTAATATCTCCTTTCATAAAGATACCAGATAGCCTATTCCAAAACTTGCGAGCAGCCGACCAGCGAGGTGTGAGAATAACGCTAGTATATGGGAAGAAAAAGCTAGAAACTAATATCACAGACCATTTAAATCAGCTCAAGAATGTAAAGCTGTACTTCCTTGATAATCTTCATGCGAAGTGCTATTTCAATGAACAATCAATGGTAATAACTTCCTTGAACCTTTATGATTTTTCCGAGCAGAACAACCGGGAGATGGGCGTATTAATAACACGGCAGAGTGACGAAGAAGTTTTTTCCGAGGCTATTAGAGAAGCTAAAATGATAATTTCTTTAGCCGTCCGGTCGGATTCAAACGTGCAGGTGGAAAAACAACAGCAGGACCAAGCCAAACCGTCGCCAATAGTAGAAAGACAGAAACCAAAGAGTGCTTGGCATAGGGATTTATCCGAGGTGCTGTCAGCGTTATTTGGCAACGACTATGGTTTTTGTATTGGTTGTAGGGCGAAGATTGAATTTGACGAGTATAGGCCATATTGCCCGGAATGTTATGGAAAATGGGCACAACATAAATGGCAAAAAGCTAAATATTGCCATGAGTGTGGTCAACCATCAACAACCAGCATTAACAAACCGTTATGTCGTTCTTGCTTTGAGAAATCAATAAGGTGATGCTGACTCCGACGTAATGGAGCAGAACAATGGAATGGACTGATTGGGTTATCATTATAGTGAATATTGCTCTTGTTACTCTTGTTTTCTTACAAGTCAAACATACTTATCGCCCGGTTCTCACAACCAAAATTCTTTCACGAGAAAAAGATATAAAAGATAATCCTGACGTGCTCGAATATGGAGAACTGTATTCAGTGGTAAGCAATTTATCTCCAAATCTAGCATCACATATTAAAATTAAATACGTTTTCTTAAGAGCAGGAGAAAAACTTTTTCAAATCCACAAAAGTCTCAGCTATCTCAGTCCAAATGAAGCGACAAGAGAGCCACTAGGTATCGGCGAAATAATTACCAACTATCCAGAGCTTTTCGGAGAACACAATAAGGGCAACGAATATAAAAAGATTCCTAAAGAAACCCTAAATCTGGTATTAGAAATTCAGGTTAAATATAGGTTTGGTATATTACCGTACAGAACTAGAGATTCATATAGAATCGAATGGGGCTCGCTATTGAACTATCCCAACTTTGAGAACCATCCAATATTGAACAGTTGGAATGTTCGAGATGGTCATTACGTTTATAAAGTAAACTGACTATACGTCACATCGTGTTTTGTTAGGAACTAAGGAATTAATAATATGAAATCTGGAGACGTAATATCATATTTAGAAATGTGCACCGAAGAAGGTGTTAATCTCCAGCGAGGTATGAATTACCACTTACGGGGAGATACAAGCGTTATCCTTATGAGTTTAAGGCGAAATGCTCCCTATGCAGATAGAGTTGAAGACAATGGTCGAGTTCTCATTTATGAAGGGCATGATGTACCTAAAACTTCCGATAATCTAATACCGAAGATTGTAGACCAACCCATGTATAATCCTGGAGGTTCTTTAACTCAGAATGGGCTTTTTATGAAGCTGCACTCAGGTGTAAGAGTGGAAAACACAACCCGGAATTAGTGAAAGTATATGAAAAACTCCATTCAGGGATATGGGTATATAACAGTATATTTAGTTTAGTCGACGCTTGGCAAGAAGATAGCAATGCGAGGAGAGTATTTAAGTTCCGTCTTGAGCTTACCGAGGATATAAACGGGAAGGATAGTAAAACCAGGCAGGAATTATATGCCAAAGCAAGTCTTGTGTCCATTGTGCTACCTAACCGGTAACGGGAATGTTCATCCCTCTTGAGTGCTTGACTTGCACATTCTGACGCTTTGTTCAATTCCAGTGACCTCCAAAATAGGGTGCCACGACTGTTCTCCACTCCAATCCATTGCGATTGCGAGAGTCTCGAGACTACCCTGAGACTATCTCTAAGCCAGAGTCCTAACCGGAGTTTGACTTTCACTCTCTAAACCCATAAAACAAAGGCTTTGCACCGACCATTTCGCTTTGCTACGCAATCCCCCCAGCCGCTGAGAACATACACACTGGATAGTCTCGTTGAGCTGCTTCCCAGTATAAACACTGAGTAAGCTCGCACGCCTGAGTAGCTGAGTAAGCTTGCATATCTGGGCTGCTCGAGTAGTTGGGTAAATTAAGGTAAAGGAGATTAAAAAGGGAGATGAAATAAAATAGTCAAACTATCATTAGGTTTAGAAAAGGAGGCAATGTCGCTACTGAATTAAGACCGCTCCTAGCCATGTTGTCGCCCTGCCAAGGGTAAGCTCTCGCACTTTGTCGTGGATGAAGCCTCACGGAGAACCAAGGTAATAATTGGAATTTCAGTTTTGGCTTACAGCAGTACCCCATGAGTGCCAGAGGCTAGCCAGCTCCCCCTTTCTGCTCTTTTTTGATAATCGAACCAGCTGCCTTCTCAGTATCCTTTCTTTCTGTTAGCCCCCAGCTAGAGGTTGAACCCGGTGAGACGGTAGCCATCACTGTGTTTGTAGCTAATACCGGTGGTGAGTCAGGAAGCTATACCGTAGTCCTAAAGATAGATGGGGTCAAAGAGGCCGAGGAGACGGTAACTGTTGCCGCTGGTGACAGCCAGGATGTTAGTTTTAGTGTAACCAAGGAGGAAGCTGGTAGCTACACTGTAGCCGTTAATGGATTGAGTGGTAGTTTTACCGTGGTAGCCCTGCCACCAGGGGTTAACTGGCCTCTGATTGGTGGGATTATAGCCGCGGCGGTGATAGTAGCCGGATTGCTCATTTACTTCCTAGTAGTTAGACGCAGAGCATACTAGCCAAAGGGGCTTATTATGAATGTGTGGGCGATAGTTATCCTTGTTATTGTTGTGGTGATTATCATAATAATAGAGGGAGGACTGCTTAACAGCCTCCCTCTTTCTCAGATGCAATGATTTCGGATATTCTAGACTAATATCGTCGCTGGACTGGTCATCGTACCAATCGCGATCTTATTT
>Ga0209979_1003802_pt1 | contig 12994 bp, 15 predicted proteins | sample AnhtaG_FD_183114 | JGI IMG/M metagenome (GOLD analysis project Ga0209979, IMG submission 183114) | Deep subsurface microbial communities from Anholt, Denmark to uncover new lineages of life (NeLLi) - Anholt_01485 metaG (SPAdes) (version 2) | ecosystem: Environmental > Aquatic > Marine > Oceanic...
ATACAAATTTCTTGAGACACAACTCCCAAGTTATCTACACTTTGATCCTGTTTTCGGTACACTTCTTAGTGAAGTACCAAATGCAGATATTCGACGCCATTTGAACCCCATCGACCATTTGGAAATGTTGAGGAGAAGGGGGACTAACAAGCTTTCTGTTCTGGAAAACGATGCACTCATGCTTCTTGGGCATATAAGAGAAACTGCAAACATTCCTTGGAACATGCTGGGCATTTCCGGTTCTCTCCTAGCCCAGTTGGCAACCTTTGAATCCGACATTGATCCAGTTGTATATGGACAACGAAACAGTGAGAAAGTACACGACGCAATGAATGTGATATTTGCGGATGAGAAGAATCTTATAGCATCTTATACTGAAAATCAATTGAGAATCCTCTATGATTTTCGTTCAAAGGACACGAAAATGCCTTTTGAAGCATTCGTTGATATAGAAAAGAGAAAAGCTCTACAAGGCAAGTTCATGCAACATGACTTCTACATCAGGTGTGTCAAGGATTGGGATGAAATAGAAGAACATTATGGGAACATAAGATACAAAAACGCAGGTCATGCAAGAATTGAAGCCGTGATTTCAGATGATTTTGAGGCTATATTCACACCTTGTCGTTATCTTCTTGACCACGTCAACTTCATACAAGGGGTAGAAGTGAAAGGACTCTGTGAAATCGTTTCCTTTAGAGGCAGATTTTGTGAACAAGCAAGAAAGGGTGAAACTGTGATCGCTCAGGGGAAGATCGAAAAAGTCGCAGAAAAGGATGGGACCACACACTTTAGAATTCTCCTTGGAGGGCGAACTTCAGATTTTATGTTGCTTGGAAGGTCTCCGATTTGACAGCAAGATTCTTCAGAGACAGGGATTTTATACGCACACAAGAGGGCTTTTTATTCTGCGTCATTGGACATTGTCATCCAGTAGACAGGGTGGTAAGTTATCTAAAATATATTCCATCTCAAGAAGGTCTGTGGCAAAGGGACAACATCAAGTTCAAGCGTGTAATGCGGAAATACACGATATCGAATCTACTTGAGACTTTTAACTTATTATCCGAAAGTTATCCCCACTACCTATTCTTCTCTCCAGTCTACAACATCAAAATGACCGCTGTTCCCCAAAACTATGTGAAGAGACACTATAAGTGCGAAGTAAGACTACAAGAACTCTTAAAGAATAATATGACTATTGACCCCTTACTGGAGAAAGTTTGTCGCCTAGTGGTTCTATTGTCTGAACAGAGCAGGATTCAGACTAATAGTTTTGGCGTGACCGGGTCAATACTAATAAACATACACAATCCGGAATTTTCAGATATAGACCTCACAGTTTATGGAATCAAGAATAGCTATTTCTTAAAAAAAACGCTAAAGAAAAACTACATAGCAAGAGATTCTAACATTCGAACCTTTGAAGCTAACGAACGTAAGCGGTGGATTAATCAAAAGATTAAGAATCACCCTATAAACATCGGTGAAGCTGAGAGACTATTCAGTCGGAAGTGGAATATCGGTGTCTTCGAACACACCTCCTTTTCTCTGCATCCTGTGAAGTTGGAAGAAGAGACCACTGAGAAATATGGGGATAAAATCTATAGACCTGAGGGTAAAATTACTCTACAAGCAGTCGTGACTGACAGCCAAGACAGCATTTTTTTACCGGGAACTTACAAAGTCGAAGAGGTCAAGGTGGTAGGACGTGAAGGTCTAGACATTAGGAAGGTCGTTACCTACGAAGATCTCTATTGCGGCGTTGCAGAAGCGGGAGAGGTGATCTCTGTGCGAGGGAAGCTTGAGCATGTTGAAGACACCCAGACAGGCCTGGAATATGACAGGGTAATCGTAGGATCAACTGAAGGAAGAGGTAAAGAATACATTGTACCAAAAAAATAGAAGGTCCTTCAATGATCTTCTGAGCTACTCTTCGATCCTTACTTAGCGCGCGTGAAAGTATTTAGAATGAGATGTGTAATTCCTGTGTTGTAAACAAGCTTTTATTGATGCTTCATAATAGTCTGAAATTGTGACTTATGGATAGTTGGTGCTTGGATGCCTGTAAAAAAGAAGGGAAAATGGCGAAGCATCAGAGGAAAGGAAGGCACTGGTAGATCAACGCTAGATAGAGAAAAAGAAGCTATGCGTTCAAGGCTTGGAGCGATTGACCTGGGACTCAATAACGCCTTGATTATGATCGGCAGAGTCGAAAGCGATTTAAATTACGTGGAGGGGCAAATCGCAACTCTTCCAGCGAGACTCTCAAAACTCAGAAGTCAAGGCTTTGAATGTTTAAGTTACCTTGAGAAAAATCAAGATTTGCTGGTGGAAAAATGGGGGGAGTTGGGACCTCCAATCAAGCAAGATTTTCTTGGTAACATACAACCACTACGTGGTGAAGTGAACAGGCTTCGAAGTGAGGTTAATCGATTAAGAGCAAAATCAGCGGTAGGAAATCTTGGACAAGTTAGTAGTTCATCAAGCGCATTGTCTCTAATGGCTTCAACTCTGAGGTCTCGAACAGCATCGGAGACAAGTAAAATTGACAGCTCTCTTAAGGAATTCAAAAGCAATGTTTCGTCAATAGACGAAGAACTAAAAATCGCTGAATCATCGATGGAGTGGTTTTCCCAAGCTTCCTTTCCATTAAAGGGTGGTGAGAGCCCGATCTTAGCACTAAAGGCGAAGATTATGAAGGGCGACAAAAAGGATGGAACTTTGTACTTTACAAATCATCGATTCATTTTTGAAGGCATGAAAGAAATTGTATTGAAAAGAACCCTCTTCTTCGCCACAAAAAAGAAGAAAATAAAAACTGTTTTAATAGATCAACCAATTGGTATTATTAAAGAAATAAGTGAGGGCAGAGTGGGACTTATAGCTTGGGCTGGAATCTATGTCCGTTTTAAACCCGATAGCGGGGTTGAAGAAACACCTTTCGATGTTAAAGGCGAAGAAATTCCAACAATAAACCGATTCTTTAATTACATAATCTCTGGGGAAGCAAATATAGACATCGCCACTTTTAAAGGAAAAACTCCGATAGCCTCACGAACTCAAATAAAGATATTGCGGTGTCCAACCTGCAGTGCACCATATACAAGCGAAGTCTACAGGGGTCAGACTTCAGTGCAATGTAAATACTGTGGAGGAGTTATATCAGTAGCTGGCTGAGCTCCGGTATATGTGCAACCGAGATTCATTTTTCTGATGGTTTTTCAAAGATATGAAATCCACGTTTCTCCAGTTGATTGAGCAATTCTTTGGGGTCCTCATGCCATTGACCCAACTTTCTGCAAATGTGTTCTGTCCAACTGTAATCTAGGAAGGTGAAAGTTTCCTTTCGACTACCCATCAAGGGTATCTTAGCGTTGTTTTTTCGATAATAGTCTTGATCGAGATAACCCTCATCCATCTTCTGCATAGCTCTTGAAATCTTTGTATCATCAAGTTCGGGGTATGAATCCTCAAAGAGAGTGAATTCCATGGGGTACCGCGGTCTTGTACTAGGATTTTCAGCCGGGAAACCCATTGCAAGCTGGACAAGCGGAAACACCCTTTCTGGCAAACTGTATTCCTTGGCAATTTTTTCTGCTCTAAACGGCGTACTTCCAAGGAAGCAACTTCCAAAACCTAGACTTCTCCCCGCGACCACCATGTTTTCAGCCATTAAAGTCGCATCTTGAATTCCATACAATAACACAGCAAGGTCGTTTGAGAGCATCCTCCAATTCCTCTTCGACATGATGCATTCAAATTTATGAGGGTCCACACAAATCGTAAACAATAAGGGTGCTTTCCAAGGATTCCGATCTTTTTCTCTAGATAGCAAGATGCTGTATAGTTGCATGGCAAAGGGTGCTTGTTGACCAGCTCTAACTATCGTCTCAACAGTCTCTTCAGAAGGGGTTTCATCGGTGAACTTTCTAATCGATCTGTGGGCGAGTAGTGTTTCAATGACTGGATTTTCTATCATTTGCTGCACCAGGTAACATCGGTGTGTATATCCTAACTTGAATTTAGGTTAATCGCCAATAGATACCCAGTGAATCATCAGTAGGCTAATACCAATATTGATACGGTAAATATTGATTCATGGGTTTTCCAAAATCTCTCTTCGAGCTAGTCGGGCTGCGCCAATGACTCCTGCATTGTCTCCGAGAGTAGCTTTTACAATTCTTAGTTTTTGAAGGGAAGACTCCAAGGCTTTATGTCGAGTTTCTTTTTCTACAAGACTAATTAATTCAGGTAAACCTTCAATGACACCGCCACCTAGGATGAAAAGGCACGGGTTGAATGCGTTTACAATGCTTACCACACCAGCAGCTAGATATTTTCCGGTTTCTTCTACTATTTGTATAGCTAATGGGTCTCCTCTAGAGAAAGCTTGACTCACCGTAGCTGCTGATATCTCCTTTAAATTCCCAGCTGAGGAAATTAGAGATTTCCCTCTCTCGCAATCAGCAATTGCAGCTTCTTGTGCTCGTTCAGCAATTGCCCAGCCACCAGAATAAGCTTCTAAACATCCAGTATTAGGGCAATGACATTTTCGACCGCCAGCCACTATAGTAATATGTCCCAATTCTCCACAGGAATTGTTGCAGCCAAACAACATCTTACCTCCACTTATGATACTGCCACCTATACCAGTGCCCACAAACAAAACCGCTAAGTCGGTCTCGCCTTTTCCTGAACCACAATGCCACTCACCCCAAGCTGCAGCTCGCACATCATTAGTTACAAAAACCGGCAAATCAATTCTCTTCTCCAGCTTCTCCTTGAAAGGCAAATTCCGCCAATTCAGATTTGGCGAAGAGATCACTACACCGTCAATGTCTAATTGGGCTGCCACTCCTATACCTAGTGCTTCTGCTTCCAACTCTGCCTCATCAAGGCATTCCTTAACACATTCTAAAATATCTTCGATAACTCCATCAGGAGTTTTATTTGAGTTGATAAAGATCTTGCGTGATGATAAGATTTGATCATTTGAATCAACAAGAGCAGTTTTTATTTTCGTGCCTCCAACATCAACACCTAGAGTTATTGGTTTTCTTGGCCTAAAGCGCATTTAAACAACCTGCCCAGGGAAATATCGTATAGATTCCACGCATCTTCAAACGCACATGCTAATGCGTCCACGACAAAAAGTAGTTGAGTTCTTTTAGTATAAGAGCATGCGCATGGATCTTCCTTGCGCAAATAATCAAAATCACGAATTCGCGGTCGCTTATTCCTCACTATCATTTGTGGATAAGTTTGGGAATTTTTCTCTTATTTTGGAATCAGCAACTTGGGCGATCATGGCACTAGAGATGAGTACATGTCTTACTCTCATGAGGTCAGCAAGCTCTGCTGGCTTCTGATCCTGTGTCACCAATAACAGGTTTTTCTCCTTAGCATATTCAACAATTTTCTGATCTTTTGCACCCTGAAGTCCAATATCACGCACAGTTACTACAGTCCATCCTAGAATCTGAAAATATTCCTTTAGTCCCTCGTACATTTCGTCAAGCAAAAGCTTCAACAAGACCACCCAGTTTTCCAATCAACAACATTTACAGTATCTAAGTCTTTTAACCGCTCTTAATCCTATCTCGACGTCGAGACACATGATTACTCACGCAGTTATTTCAGACCAAGCACATCTTTGAGATATGCATGGTATGGTCCGAGTTTTCCCCCATAGTTTCCTGCTGTGATTCTGACTACACCTGGAATCTTCAAGGTGGCTCGTATGCCTTCAGCCATCGCTTTCTCCACATATTCAAGTTTAAGACCATTGATGACAATCTCATAGACAGATTGCACACCCTCAGGTATCTCGGAATCTTCAACTAAATCCCGTAATTTCGGTGAAAGTGGATGGTTAGTTGACGCTTTAAGCTTGTATTTTAAAGAACCTGCTTTGGAACCTGACCTACATATACCACCTGGGAAAGGCATAACCACTCCATTACAGCTACTCCTAATCGCTTCAACCGCTTTTACTGAAGCTTTCAGACCGGACGCTAAATCCTTTGCCATTATGATTAGGTTACCTCCTGCAATTGCCTTAGCAGTCCCAAAACTGTCTTCGACAATGAACTCGCCTTCCATTACTGGAATGCGCCAAACATTCCGACCGCTCACAACATCCTTTCTCTGGAACCCATCCCCAAAAAGACGAAGACTTCTTCCAACTTTCAGTCTTCTTTTCGCCTTCTGCATAGCATCAAAAGCAGACGTGGTTGGACAAGTCATTACACATTGTCCGATTCTAAGGACCATTTGCGATTTTAAGTCAGGTCTTGTTCGGTGGTAAACTTGAACTAATACACCCGCTCTTCCATCCGGAGTTTCAGACGGTGCTACAGCCCCTTCTATCCCTGCCTCTGCAGGAGACATGATAATTGAGGAGGCGAAACCAGTTGAGGTCCTAGCAGCTACATTTGCCCACCCTAAACTCTCTGCCGTAATTAGAATTCGACCGACCCACATCCCAAACATTTCAGCATAAGTGTCTACTATAGCGCAAATGTTTCCGGTTTCCCTGTCTCGTACCTTGAACAGCTTTTCCTTCTCATCGTACCCAAGCACTTCAATGTTATTTCCGCTTCCGGTAGACTTTAATGCCGTCTCTTTCAGTGACATACTCGAAACCACATTTTAGAAGTTCCTCATCTTTTTCCAAGCTTTTAGATATTGCGGTATTGTATTCGTCAGATTCAAAGCTCACTAGGTGTGTGTAAATTAAGGTGCTTTTGATGTCTCGGTGTCCCAGCTTCTGCTGCACGTGGAGAATGTCTTTTGTTTTATGGTACTCCATGGTTCCGTAGAAGTGTCGCAGCGAGTGTCATTCAATAGCCTACGGTGAGGGAGAGTAGGGTAAAATAGAATATTCTTCTGAGGTTTTCTTCTTCTATACTTCACTCGTAGTGTGATGAAAGTAGACTACCGCGCTTGATTTTGTGAAAGTGATGTATGGTAAAAGGGTAGGGGGGGGTATGTTTTCAGCGCTAGATTTCAGTGTATCAAATGAGCGAAAAATACGGTCCGTATCCGCTTCAAGAGATTCGACCGCGAGAGAAGAATGCGCGCGCATTGAAAGAAGGTTCTATCTAGCGGAACAGGTCAACTCTAGGGAAGTGGAGTCTGATATTAGGGATTACACTTGGAACAGGTGCTGTTAGCATATCTCTTATCCGTAGCAATCTCATTTGCTCTCATACTTGCTTCTGTGTAGCTTTCTGAGAACCAGAACTCGCCTGTCTTATTAGTTCTCTTGCTACCTATCTTTACACCAACTGGACTTGTTGGATCACAGTATCGGCAACTTATCTTGTGTAGTTTCACATCCTTTGTTGGATGATCAACATTTACTAAATATCCCTCAGTCGAAAGTAGCTTAGCTAGTTGCTCATCACTAACGATTTCTACAAACATCTAAAATCATCTCCCAGCTTCAATTTGGACTAAAAGAATTAATCTTTCCATATACTCTTGGACTTTGCTATTTTTCTATACACTGAACTTCAAAGGGAGCGGCTATTATAGATGGTGAAAAAGATTTCTATGGGCAGAAAACACATTTACCTTTTCTTCCCTGTTCCTCTATCCAAGCATCAATTCCGACTCCTTTCATCCTTTCAAGATTCTTAACAGTTCTCTTATGATGAGAGATACCATCTGAACTAAATTCTTCCAATACAGTGCATGGGAAATCTCTGCATTGAAAGCAGTATTGAATATCTCGCTTCTTGGCACACTGCATCATTTTACAATCCGAACTCCAATGAGTCTCAAGTGAACCTCTACATCCATCACAACTTGCCTGTTCTGGCTTGAGAGCCTTATTGTGTTCTTTTCTAAACCACTCTATTATTTCGTCTCGCAGTTTTTCATTTCCATGACCCGCTTGGAATATGTCACACTTTGCACAGTTCAAACCACAAATTGAAATATCCCACTTCTCAGAGTTTTCAGCTTCCATAATTTTCCCTCTTTTTCTATTCTAATTAGTTCTTTTGGTTCCGCATCACACAGTCCGTAACTTCTGATTACTTAAGTTTTAAAACTTGAAGGAAGTACGCGTGCTGCACAAGAGTTTCTATTACGGGCTGTTCTCGCGCGCGCGCATACATGCAAGTGTTAGGTTTTTATGTTGAGCTTGAGCATTTTGTGAATGGAATTTGCATTGAATCGGGATTCTCAGAATGTGAAGGTCAGATTACGTGAAGTCACTCGGGATACAGTGAACGTCATATGCGACCTAAAGGTGTCGAAGGAGCAAGAACAGTTCGTCGCGCCCAATTCGATATCTATCGCTGAGGCTCATTTTTCTAATGAGGCGTGGTTCCGAGCTGTTTACGCAGATGAGACGCCAGTTGGATTTGTCATGTTAGCAGAAGTTCCAAAAGAAGAAAGAGCACGGATTGGTACGCATTTTCTGTGGCGGTTCATGATTGATGAGAGATATCAAGGTAGAGGTTACGGTAGAAAAGCCTTAGAATCTGTCATGCAACACCTTAAAGAGAAATCAAACGTGAATGCACTTCACACAAGTTGTCGCGAAGGAAAGGGTTCACCAAAAGGGTTTTACATAAATATGGGATTCAACGAGACTGGGGAGAAGCTTGACAATGGAGAGCGAATTTTGAAATTAAGAATCACCGGGTAAAAAGCACAGACCGCATACGATGGTCAGCGCCTGCAATAGCTAAGAAAAAATGGGGTTGTGCGGGAATCATTCGGGTGATATCTCCACATGGTGCGGGGTTCAAATCCCACCCAACCAACCAACCCCATTTTCCTTTTGGTTCTTCTATTCGCCCAAAGACGCGCGCGTCGGGTACAAAGCAAAAAATGCAATGATTCCTATTTCTATTATTATTAATGCAATACCGATGTATAACAAATATGTGAAAGGATAGATAGTTATCAATACCTGCTGATGGCTGACCTCGGACACCTTTGCGTATGTTGCACTGCTTAAGCTAGTTTGCGGTGTGTAGTGGTCTTCTAATGAGCTGACGTAGATTGTGTGCTGCCCTGAACTAACAGGCATTATTGTGCGCGTCCAATCTGGATAGGAAAATGTGTAACCTCCTATACCTCCTCCGACAATTCCAGCCCTACAACTGTGTTCATCATTTGGTCCCCATCCTTCGTCAGTGTTACCACCAAACTCAATTGGGCGCGCGCGCGCGTCAAAATAGTTCATAGTGGTATTTCCCAAAGTTGCTATGCTATAGTTTTGTGCAATGAATCGGAACGTTGGACGAAAAAGAACCCATTGGAGGAAAAAGACATCGTTGATAGACAAATCCTTGAAGCAATGCAAGAGGAAGAACGAATAGACTATGCAAAACGTTACGGGATTCCATATAAGAAACTGCGGAAGAACAAGTAGGCATCCCAACCTATAGGTTGATGCACACGGATTTGTTGCGTGTGTCTATTGGACCTGCAACCGTCCAACTTGCTTTTCCATTTTTTTCTTCGGTGGTGGTGGTGGTTGGTGGTTGGGTGGGATTCGAACCCCCTTCAGCTACTTTAAGTTGCTTTTGGGTTCTTGTAGGATTCCCACTGTTTTGTTTTATCATGCTTCATTCCACGCTTTTTCAGTGAAGTCCATGAACCGTCTAATCCAGCTCTTATTCTGTTGAATTGGTTGAGGTTGTCGCTTTGGTATGAATAAAGGAACGGAGACTTGGGTTAGCTGGTCTCTGAGTAAATAGACGAATTCTCCAAGCTGAAGTCGTGTTGCTTTATCACACCAATCTCTGCCATAAGTTGAACGAAATTTTCTCTGTGCGTTCTCTTCTCGGACTAATTTGGCATGGTATCTTTGTGAACACAAACGGATGAAAGCTGGGTCTATCAAGCTGAGGTCTGGGCTACACGCACAAACTCGAACTTTCTGGTTTCTGCCCACTGTCATGATTCTTAGAATGTTCTGAGCAACCGACCCTCTAATGTTCTTACAATAGAGTTGACTTTCTTCAAGGAATACCATTGTCCATAGTTTAATTTGGGCTTCTAGCTGTTGATGCCATAAGTCTAGTAACACCAAGTCTACGAACTGTTGTTGTTCTACTAGCAATAATAGGGTCAAGTCGTAAAGTATACTGGAATGGAATAGTGGGACTTTGAAGGTTTCAGAGTCAGCATCGTAGTTCACTGTGATGTAGTGTGGTATGTCGGATTGTTGAAGCCATGCACCGCTACTGTCAAACGCAACGATACGCCAATCAAAGCGTTGTAGTATTGAAGCAATTTGACAGGCTAAGTTTGTCTTACCCGAATGATTTGCTCCAGTGACTAACAGGTTAGTTTTTTTAGCTTCGTTATGGTCGAAAGATGTTTCGTAGATTGTTGTGGTTTGATGGTTGGTTTTCTCCATCATTTTCTTTTCACTTAAACCAGTGTGGACCGCATACCTAGTGATATTTAAGACTTATTTTGATAGAAAAACTCGGAAAGTCCCATTATCTGAGAACCAGACATAAGCGAAAATTTAGGGATAAATGGGTGTTGTACAAGAGGGAAAATGGGCTTACTAGAAGCCTAAAACCTCACACCCACCTATCCAAACAAACAATAATCACGCTCTAACCTTTAATCGTTTTTGTAAGCTCTGCATAATGTAATTCAAGCGAATCTATTCTCAAACACGGTTTTGAACAGTAAAATCGCATATCCAACAAAGAGCTGTTTAAGAAAAATCAACAAGAGATAACTTTGGGTGTTGTGCTTTGGAGGGATTCGATGATGGATTCTTGTTGGGTTCTATGATGAATGATGAGATGAATGGTAAATCGAGGTCTAAATTATTCGATGACCTTCCATGTTGTCTAATCTGCGGTAGTGGAAAAATTCAATTTCATCTCACAGACGGAGGGAAGGATAGACTATCTTGTTTGAACTGTGGAGCTAGATGGCATATTTATGTTGGAGGATTTTGGGGTGCTAGTTTAAGATGGGCAGAGCTGGAGATGGAGGCAGATGATGGAAGAGGAAAGGAAATCCTAGGGAAACGGCTTGAAAAGGATGAATTGCTGGAATTGGCTCTGGAGAAACGTAAGGCTTTGCGTGAACAACATCACAAATGATTCCATAAGTGTTAGGACTCGGGTGCACTCTTCTTCGAAAGTGACGCACTGCAGAAGGGACAGAATAGAAAATTGCCTTCGGGTAATGATTTTCCACATTTAGAGCATTTTGACTTGAGCGACTCTCCACAGAACGGACAGAAGTCAAAGTTCCTATCTGGTAATGGATTTCCACATTTAGAGCATTTTGATTTAAATTCTAATTGCTTCAGTTGCCCATATAATCGCTTTTTCTTGCTGTCGAAGTGGAAGTATGCTATTCCACTACAAATCATGACGATGAGTGCTATAAGGTTCGCATTTAGGTCTTGAAAATAATACGCTGTCAGTAATTCAACAACTACTCCGATAACTGTGCAAACAGCAAACACTTTCCGAGCATTTTCAGCTTCAGTGATTTCTTCTTTAAGGAACGCCATCTCTGCTTGTGTGGACACTGAAGCAACCTCATCCTAGAATTTTACTTGCGTGTATAGGTGCTTTTAGTTCTGCTATAACTTTTCTGCTTTCCCCATATTTGCCTTATTTATCCTTTCAAGCTTCTCAAGCAACCCAATTGTGAAACTAACGATAGACTCTGTTTCTTCTGGATTTGGGTTGTATCCTTCGTGGAGAACTTTCACTCGCATTCTTCTCAACTGGGTTGCTAAAATAGGCATTTTGATATTAAGTGAATCTTTCACATACTTGCTAAAGGCTTCATATTTGTGATTAAAGGAAAAATTTTGAATCTTTTTATTTAATAGTTTTTCAACATTTGCTTTGTCAAGTTTGATTTTCCTTTCTTTAGCGACTAAGGTTATAGCAACCTCTTGTAGTTGCAAAGCACAAGTCGTTAGAGACCAATTAACATCTAAATCAAGAAATTTCGCAGACTTCATTAGAGAAACATTAGTAACTATTGCAGTGCTTTGTTGTTTATTCCCAGTCTGTTCATCTTTATCAAGGTCTATAGCATCTAGAATAAACATAATTGCATAACGAACATCAATAATCTCAATACCAGTGGTGGTTTGACTAAGAATGTTTTTAAAATATGTGTTATGGTCTGGAAGGGCTTTTTGAGAATTGGTAATTAGATTCTTAAATTCCGCTAGTTTGGATGGGTATGTATCTAAAAGCGTGTCGTTTTCATAATTTCTTAAGTTGTCCAATGCCTGTTTTGCTATTTTTCTGAGCTTTTCTAAGTTCACATCTTTACTCTGTCTCATTTGTTTTTCTTTGGTTGAGGTTTCATACATTGGAGTAATGAAGCCTGGTGTTACTCTGTTGCCAAGTTCTCCACTTTCAATTCTATCAAGAACGTTATTAATTGTCACGTCTCCTGAGCGATAATTCTCTATTGGTTTTTTTGTCTTATAGACATTAATTTCTTCCACTAAATCTGGATAAATTACTCTGCCCAACAAAACAAAACGATTCCCTTTGATAAATGGGTCAGTCACATCTTTTCTCACAAATTCTTCACCCATGTCATAAGCACGTATTGTGGTAAGCTGTTCAGTGTTTTTCGATACATAACTAATTTTCACTAAGTAGTAAGACATTGTAACCACACTTTCAATTATTTCTACTACCTAAACAACATTTTGCAGGGTTTTTGGTCTTTTTAGCTGTATGTTTTGCTTGTTGTTATGAGCTGGCTAGTGGCTGGTAATGGTTGCTGATAGCAGATTAACGTTATTTGATATGGGGGGTATCGTATGTTTCTGTTGTTTTGTGGTGGTGGTGGTTGGGTTAGAATCCAACCCAACCAACCAACCAACATTGTGCCAGCTTTGCAGGATTCAGATACGCCACAAGTTATTTGGTAATGAATAGGGTATAGTCAATGTGCGCTTTCATACCACTCCAATTGGGACCTCCATACTCATTCCCTGACGAGTCCCATACCC
>Ga0209979_1003804_pt1 | contig 12991 bp, 11 predicted proteins | sample AnhtaG_FD_183114 | JGI IMG/M metagenome (GOLD analysis project Ga0209979, IMG submission 183114) | Deep subsurface microbial communities from Anholt, Denmark to uncover new lineages of life (NeLLi) - Anholt_01485 metaG (SPAdes) (version 2) | ecosystem: Environmental > Aquatic > Marine > Oceanic...
AAGGGGCGCACGTCGTCCGAGACCATGGCGGTGTCGGAGAACACCACCTCCCCCAGGGTAAGCACGTCCTCAGCCCCCGAGGACAGAACGGCGGGCTGCATGTCGCCGACATCGGCGTAGTAGAAAACCTTCACGGGGAATCCTACGGTCGTGTCCAGTAGCTCGCTCATGCCGTGCAAGGACTCCTGGGCGGCGCGCAGGACTGCCCTGGCCTCCTCCTCGCTGCCGGCGTACCACCAGACCGTCAGGTTGTCTTCACTGACGCTCTGCCAGTCGAAGCGGGTGTCCTCATAGACGAAGAGCTTAGGTTCTGTCTGGAGGGTGCGGCCAGCAGCGTCGCGGATATCCCAGAAGTAGGTGATCTCCGTGCCGGGCGGGAGGAAGGTGCCCGGCTTGCTCTGGAGCTCGAAGGTGCAGTTGACGGCAGTCTCGCCGGTGCACTCGGCGACGCCGGAAGCTGCCGTGCCGTCGGGGGCGATGCTGTAACGCAGGCGTACCTCCTCGATGGGGCTAACGGAGGCCATGACCAGGGTGAATAGGGCCCCCTCGGGGAACCGGTTCTGTACGTCCTGCGAGCGTACCTCGATGTCCGCCTGCGCGCGGGCACCGGGCGCAACCAGGACGCCGCCCACCAGGGCCAGCACCGCCAGGAGCGCCGCCACGGTCAGCGGCCTCACGGCTCCTGCTCTCCCAGCGTCTCCCTCAGGTATGCTTTCATCAGTTCGTCGAGTTCCCCGTCCAGGACGGAGACGGGATCGCTGGTCTCGTGGCCGGTGCGGTGATCCTTCACCATCTTGTACGGATGCAGGACGTAGCTGCGGATCTGGTTACCCCAGCCTGCTGCGACGTGTTCTCCCTTGAGGCGAGCCTTCTCCTCGGCCTGGCGGTTGAGCTCACGCTCGATGAGCCGGGCCTCCAGGACCTTCATGGCGCTCTCGCGGTTGCGGTGCTGGGAGCGCTCATTCTGGCAGGTCGTCACGATGCCCGTTGGCAGGTGGGTGATGCGCACGGCGGTAGCGTTTTTCTGTACGTTCTGGCCGCCGTGGCCGCTGGCCCGGAAGACATCGATGCGGAGGGCTTCGGGGTCGATCTTGACCTCGGCTGAGCTTTCCGCCTCGGGCATGACCTCCACCAGGGCGAAGGAGGTGTGGCGGGCATGGCCAGCGTCGAAGGGGGAAAGACGGACCAGCCGGTGGACGCCCCGCTCGCTCCTCAGGTAGCCGTAGGCATGGGGGCCGCTGACCTCGGCCATTGCGCTCTTCATGCCTGCCTCCTCGCCTGGGGTCACATCCAGCACGTCGGTGCGGTAGCCGCGGCGCTCCGCCCAGCGCAGATACATGCGCAGGAGCATTTCCGTCCAGTCCTGAGACTCGGTGCCGCCAGCGCCGGCATGGATAGCCAGGATGGCGTTGCGTTCGTCGTAGGGGCCAGCGAAGGAGAGTTCGAATTCCAGCTCGTCGAGGCGAGAGGCCAGGCCGTCGGCCTCGCGGGTGAGCTCACTGACCAGCGATTCGTCGCCCTCGGCCTCCGCGAGGGCTGCCAGCTCCTCCAGTTCGCGGGCCTTCCGCTCCAGCCCCCGCCAGGTGTCGATGGTAGCATTGACCTCGGCCAGACGCTTCATGGTCTCCTGGGCCGCTTGGGAGTCGTCCCAGAAGCCCGTCCGGGCCGATGCCTGCTCTAACCGTCGCGCTTCCCGCTCCGCCCCGGCGACGTCAAAGACGCACCATTACGTGGGAGATGCGGGCGCTCAGCTCCTCGATGTGACGCTTCAGTTCGTCCATAGTCCTCTGCCCAAGTCCTCCTGTCTGTGACGTGTTCCGGGGCCCCCGCGGGCTGCTCAGAGCAGGCGAAGCTGCTCCTGGCTGGGGGCCTGGCGCACCGGCGCCCTAAGCTGCCCGCCAGCGGCTTGATGGGCCAGGCGAGTCGGCTCGGGCAGCCGGTAACCCTTGCAGCAGCGCAGCACCCACTCCTCTGCTGCCCTCAGGGAGATACGATGGCCGATGGATACGAAGACAGGCTGCGTGCCTGACCGCGTGCGCAATACGCTGCCTATTACCTCTCCCTCGTCGATAAGATCGGCGCGGCTGCCCACTTCCTCGCCCGGCGGCCAGTGCTCACCGGTGAGGCGGGACTTGGCACAGCCGATAGTGGGCAGGTCGAGCAAGAGACCCAGATGGCAGGCCAGCCCGAAGCGCCGCGGATGGGCCAGGCCCTGCGCGTCGGCTATGAGCAGGTCCGGTCGGCTGGACAGCTTCTCCAGGGCCGACCGCAGGACCGGCGTCTCCCGGAAAGACAGCAGCCCGGGCACGTACGGAAAGTCAAGGCCCGCCTCCTCCACCGACACTTCCACCAGTTGCAGGTCGGGATAGCTGAGGACCACCACGGCCCCGATGCCACGCCGTCGGGAGGCGTCCACAGAGATATCCACGCCTGCTATCAGCCGCACCTCTGCGGGCTCGCCCCGGCGTATGACCTGAGGCGCCAGCATTCGCTGGATCTGCGCAGCTTCGGCCGGGCTCACCGACCAGGGATGAAGGTCGCGAAGTTTCACAACCTCATTATATCGGGCGGTGCGTGTCAGTCGAAAGCGTCCTCAGGTTGACCCGTCAAAGCCGCCGTGGTAGCTTTCAAGCGCCTTGTCAGAGGACGGAGCAATCAGGTCGCGAGGGCGCCGAGGTGGCAGAGGAGTTAGGCTCGGCGCTCTCCTCGCACTCTGGGCGGGCCTGGCGGCGACGTTCTGCGGGTGCGGCATCGACTTCGGGGGCGGGTCCGACGGGACGGAGCTGTTCGCTGACCTCACCATCGAGGGGGAGCAGGTAGAGGGCAAGGAGATCACCGTTCAGCTCGACTACACCCAGGTCTACCCGGTCGACGTCGATGTGCGCTGCTGGCTGGAGCAAGACGGGCGAAAGGTGAAGGTCATCGGCGACGGCACCATACCCCCTAATCCCGAGGGGGAGCCGGAGGCCACGCCCACTCCGGGCACTCTCACTTTCCAGTTCACGGCGCACGGAGCCGGGAAGTATTGGGTGGTGTGCAGGACACCCGCCGACGAGAACAACGCCATCGGCGAGCCGCTGGAGCTGGCACCCGAAACAGAGCCCTGACCCACCCCCGTCAGGCGGCCGCCAGGCGCTTGAGGGCTTCCAGCTTGTCCCGCTGGCCGAGCTTGGCCCGCTGCACCGCCTTGCGTAGCAACTCCACGGAGCGGTCGTAGGTCTCCCGGTCCACGGGGTAGGGGTGACCATCCTTACCCCCGTGGGCGAAGCTGTAGCGGACGGGGTCGCGGAAGCTGGCGTTGGCCCCGTAGACCAGCTCCGACACGAGAGCCAAGGCGCGGATGGTCTTGGCGCCCACGCCCTGCATGCCCAGGAGGGCTTCGAAGTCGGCGGGGCGCTCCTCGTAGGTCTTCAGCAGGATCTTCTGGACGTGGCGGGGGCTCACGTCCTCCAGGAGGACGTGGTGACGGCGGGGCAGGTCGAGCGACTGGAGGCGTTCAAGCTGGTGGGTGGTCCTGTCGGGTTGCTGGTGTGAGAGCTCGGCGCTGAGACGGCGGGCAGGGTCGGCCTCCAGGGCGACCATGTTCAGGACTTCGCCGCGGGCATCGGAGCAGACGGCCTTGTGGGGCTCGCAGACGAAGTCGCCGAGTTCGGACGAAAGCCAGTGGTAGCGACGGGCGTAGCGGGCGGCGGTGTTCATGCCCTGCTGGATGACGCACCAGTGGCCGTCGCCGGTGAAGACGAAGCTGTGGTGGTAGATCTCGTAGCCGTCCTGGAGGGCGGCGCTGTCCACCTTGGCGGACATGCGGGAGGAGTAGATGAGGGGGGCGGCGTCGAGGCCGAGGCGCTGGCCGTAGTCGGCGAGCTCGTCGGGGGTGCGGCGGGAGGTCTTGCCCTTGCCGCCGGCGACGAAGAGGCCCGCGTCTGAGCCTAGCACGCGGAGGCCTTCCTTGAGGGCGCCGCAGACGGTGGTGGTGAGGCCTGAGGAGTGCCAGTCGAAGCCGAGGACGCAGCCGAAGGCCTGGAACCAGAAGGGGTCGGAGAGGCGGAGGAGCATCTCCTGGGGGCCGTACTCGTCGACGACGGCGAGGGTGACCTGGCGGGCGAGGCGGGTCATGCGGTCGAAGAGCCAGCGGGGGGCGGCGCCGTAGTGGAGGGGGGAGTCGGCGGTGCCGGTGCGGGTGCCTGGTCGGGGGGCGCTGGCGGATGGCATTTTGATTGACCGTTTGTTTGTCGAAAAGGTTGCGGTTGGGATCCTCTTTCGAATCTGGCTGGCGGGTGTTGTGTTTGATTGATGTCGGCCGGGCCGGTGGGGGAGGATGGCGCGGCCTCCACCGGGTGCCCACGAGTGGATTATAGAACATGGGTTCGGGGGAGTCAAGGGGGAGGGGGCGCCTGGGGGGTTGGGGATGTGGGGGAGATGGCCGTGCGGGTTGAAACCCGCGGGTTTGCGAATTCGAGGGTACAAGGTACAGGGCTTGTCTGGCGCGGTGAGGAGATGGCCCTCCGGGTTGAAACCCGCAGCTTCGCAGATTGGACGTAGCAAGCTGCGGGATTTGTCCGGGAGGGTGAAACAAGACATATCATGAAGTAGGAACTAATCACGTTCTACGCACGTATCTTGACAAGTGGCGGCGGCGGGTGTAGGGTGCGTCTGCCCCGCGAAAGTCCTTGTATACCAGACGGGTCTGTCTGAGCAGCGGACCGCGGCCCGGTCGCCGCGGCCTTTCTTGGGGGAGGATCAGCCATGAAACGAGCGCTTGTCATGTTGGCCGCTCTTGCGGTGCTTATGGGCGTGCTGCCGGGGGCCTTGCTCATTCAGGACTCGCCGTCGCACGCATCGGCGGGCGAACCGGGTGGTGGTCCTTGGCCGATGTTCATGCATGATTCGCAACGTAGTGGACAGAGCCCTTACTTAGGACCCGCGTCGGGTCTTGTAGCGTGGAGTACCTACATTCATGTCTTGTGGGGATGGGGGGCTGGACAACCCGTAACGGGCTCCGACGGAACCATCTATGTCCAGACTCCGGTTGGTCTCTATGCTGTTGGCTCAGATGGAACTCTTAAATGGACAGGCCCTGGAAGTGCAGGCAGTCTCGTCTCTACGCCTGCAATAGGCCCTGATGGCACCATCTACGCAGTAACATGGGATACCCTCCTTGCCCTCGATCCCAGCGGTTCAACTAGATGGACTTATCCCCTGGGAGGGCTGGGCTCAAATCCGGCTATTGGCCCTGATGGAGTCATATACATAGGCGCTGGAGGCATTACTGCAATCAACCCTGATGGTACCCTAAGATGGCAATCTGCCGAAGTGAGTCCGGCGGGTTCGATAGCGATCGGTCCAGACGGAACCATATATGCTGCGCAGAGCGCAGGCCTGGCTGCCGTCAACCCTGATGGAACCGTGAAGTGGAGGATTTCTACTGGTTGGGTCAGCGGTAGCCCCGCTGTTGGCCCAGATTCCACGGTTTACTTACCTGTAGGATCGGAACTCCGGGCAATTTCTCCGGGTGGGCAGACAAAATGGCGTTTGCGACCTCCTTGTGCCACAAAGGACTGGCGCGGCATCACTCCTGTGGCAATAGCGTCTGATGGAACCGTATACATCGGGAACTGTCGTCTATATGCTGTAAGTCCAAACGGTCAGTTGAAATGGGAATTTGATGTAGGCGGAGTCCGTCATTGGAATACCCCTGCTGTTGACTCTGATGGAATCATTTATATGGGTAGCTGGGATGGGCTATACGCAATAAACGCTGACGGAACGTTAAAATGGAAGTTTACCCATCCACAAGGTGGTAGTTTCCTTGGTTCCTCCATCGGTTCAAATGGAACTTTATATGCCGTATGGGGGGGGGACCGACTTTATGCCTTTGGTGAGCTCGATGAGGACGGCGACGGCGTGCCGGACGCCGATGACAACTGCCCCAACGACCCCAACGCCGACCAGGCGGACCTCGACGGGGATGGGCTCGGCGACGCCTGCGACCCGGACGACGACGGCGATGGTGTGGACGACTCCGTGGACAACTGTCCTCTGGTGACCAACCCAGACCAGACGGACAGCGACGGCGATGGCCTGGGGAACGCCTGCGACCCGGACGACGACGGCGATGGAATCCCGGACGCCCAGGATGCCTGCGCTCTGGAGGACAGCACGGGCTTCGACGCGAACAACGATGGCTGTATCGACAGGATCGATGATCTCGGCACCTTCTTCGACACGCTATTCGCGGAGGGGGCTATCGATTCGACTATGCACAACAGCCTTCACGCGAAGATCGACGCAGCGGTGGCAGCGACGACACGCGAGAACGTGTGTGCCGCGGTGAACATCCTGGATGCCCTGAAGAACCAGATTGAGGCTCAGACTGGGAAGAAGGTTTCCGAAGACGCTGCCCCCGTCCTCCTTGAGTTCGTCACGAACGTCCAGAACTACATGCTGTGGGCGACGGGAGTCGGTAGCTGCTAGGGCATGAGGCATGCTCTCCTAAGAGGTCGGTCAGGTGGCCGGCCTCTTGCCTTCCTACTCGGGGATTCACCCCAGGAAGTAGGCGAGGCAGCGGAGGTGGAGGCGGTGGAGGCCGCCGCCCTCGACGATGAGCCTGCAGGTGCCCTCGGGCGAGATGCCCACACGCAGGTGGGAGATGCCGTTGCGGGCCCTGCCGGCGGTGGCGTAGGCTTCGTCGATGCCGCCGTGGAGGAGGCGGACGTGGCCGGGGCCGCGGGCTTCGACCTCGAGGAGGGCGAAGCGGGCGTGGTCGGGGAGGTCGAAGTCGGAGCGGAGCTGCATGGTGTAGGCGCCGTCGGCGAAGGGCTGGCCGCTGGCCCAGCCCGTTTTCGTTGTGTCGCGGAAGTGGGGGGTCATGTGGTCCTCCATGGCGGCGATGAGGGTGCGGCGGGGCCAGGTGGGGCCCGGGCAGTTCGCCCTGTTGACGCTGTCGATGACGTGGTGACCGATGAGGCCTTCCTCTGAGGCGGGGACGGGTGGGCAGCCGCATCGGATAAGCTCCCGGTTGATCCAGAGCTTGAGGCCGATGTCGGCGGCGAGCATGGGGGCGGTCCATTGCTGGCCGGTGAAGCCCTCGTGCTCGATGGCGACGCTATGGGAGTTGAGGAGGTTGACGCCGTCGCGGAGCCAGCCCTCGCCGCGATAGCTGCCATCGACGTAGATGGGGGAGACGGCGGTCTTGAGGGCGGCCATGCGGGCGATGAAGGGGTGGGTCATGTCGGGGCGGTTGACGATGCCGTTGCCCCAGTGGGCGTCGAAGAGGTTGACGTGCTGGCTGATGGCGCCGCCGTGGCCGACGACGAAGGTGGCGGAGTTGCCCAGGCTGTGGAAGCGGTCGGCGTCGGTAAAGGACTTGTAGCCCTCGAGGACGTGGTCGACGATGACCTGGGGGCGGTTCTGGTCGTGGTGCCCTCGAGGGTAGCCGAAGTTGCGGGACGGTCGCCACCGGGCGAAGGGGCAGCGGCCGCGGTCTGAGGCCATCTCTCGCCTCCCTGAGGGTCCGGCTGATGGTGGGTGGAGGGCCGGGCCCGGCTCCCATGAAAGCACGGCGGGCGGATAGCTCGAACAGGTGCGTGACACTCGCCGAGGGGTGAGGGGATACCCCTGTTTCGGTGCGACCCGTACACGGTAGAGTATGAGGTAGTAAGGGAGGGCCGACCGATGTCCTCCTGTATCGGGGGGTGTTGCTATGCCTTTCGCTCTGCTGGTGTTCCGAAACCTGATCCGCCAGAAGATCCGTACGGGGCTGACGGTGCTCGGCATCACCATCGGCATTACCGCGGTGGTGGCTCTGGGCATCATCACGAACAGCGCTAAGGCTTCGACCCTGGAGCTGCTGCAGGCCGGAGGCAGCGATTTCGCCGTGGGGCGCCATGGTAGCGCCGACCTCACCCTCAGCGTTCTCGCGGCCGAGGACCTTGAGAAGGTAAGGAGCTATTCGGAGGTGGAGCACGCCAGCGGGGTGCTGCTGGCATTCTCGCGGGTGGGTTCCAACCCGTTCTTCGCGCAGGTGGGGATCGATCCCGAGGACCTGGACTTCTTCGACCTGAAGGTCGTGGAGGGACGGCGTCTGGCCCCGGGCGCCGAGGACGAGATCATGCTGGGCACGGAGGGGGTCAAGCAACTGGACGCGGCCGTGGGAGACCTGGTGGAGGTGCGAGAGAAGACCTTGCGGGTGGTCGGTATCTACCGGACGGATGCGGTCTTCCTGGACGGCGGGGGTGTGCTGCCCATCTCGACGCTGTGGGAGCTGGAGCGCAAAGAGGGCCTCTACACGCTGCTGTATGTCAAGGTAGAGTCAGGTACCGACCTGGATGCGCTGACGGCGCGCATCGAGGCCGAACACCCGGACCTGGCGACGCTGCGCGGCCTGGAGGACGTCGGGGACGTTGACCAGGGGATCCAGATCATCGATGCGGTCAACCTGGGCATAACGATCCTGGCGGTCTTCATCGGGGGCATCGCGGTGATGAACACGATGGTGATGGCGGTGTTCGAGAGGACGCGGGAGATCGGGATCCTGCGGGCAGTGGGGTGGCGCACGCGTCGCATCCTGCAGATGATACTGGGGGAGGCGCTGCTGCTGTGCATGATCGGCGCCGTGTTCGGTTCGGCGCTGGCGGTGTTGCTGACCCGTTTCATCACCCTATTCCCCGCGATCCGTGCCTTCCTCTCCCCGGAGTACACGCCGGAGGTGTTCATAAGGGGCATCGCCGTGGGCGTGATCGTCGCCGTGCTGGGGGCGATCTACCCGGCGTTCCGGGCGGCGCGGTTCTCGCCGGCGGAGGCGATCCGCTATGAGTGAGCAGGCACCTGCGGTCGAAGTCGTTGACGTGGTGAAGACCTTCGATGAGGGGCGGACGCGGGCTGTGGACGGCGTCACGTTCAGCGTGGCGCAGGGGAGTTCGTGGCGATCACGGGCCCTTCGGGGTGTGGGAAGTCGACGCTTCTGCACCTGATCGCGGCGCTTGAGCGGCCCGATTCGGGGCGCATCGTCGTCCTGGGCGAGGACATCATCCGGGCGCGCGACCTGAGCCGTTACCGATCGCGCACCGTTGGGCTGGTCTTTCAGCTCCACAACCTGCTTCCGAACCTGACGGCGGTCGAGAACGTCGAGGTGCCGATGTACGAGACGGGCCTGGGCATGGGGGAGCGGAGGAGGAGGGCGCTCGAGCTTCTGGATATGGTGGGGCTGGCGGACAAGGCGCGGCGGCCGCCGCCGCAGCTATCGGGCGGGGAGCGCCAGCGGGTGGCGATCGCGCGTTCTCTGAGCAATAGCCCGCCCGTCCTGCTGGCGGATGAGCCGACGGGCAACCTCGACTCGAAGGCCGGGCGGAACGTGATGGAGGCGCTGGAGGCCATCCACCATCAGCAGGGCCTGACTATCGTCATGGTCACCCACGATCCCGGCATCGCCGACCGCGCCGACCGTGCCATCAGGATGCTGGACGGCCGGATGGAGGGGGGATAGCGCGGGGCAAAGAAGCAAAGAGGGAAACAGGGCAAGAGGGAGAGGAGCGGGGCCGCGGGCGAGGGGACACCCCTCGCGCACGCCGGCAGGGGGCGAGGCTACTGTGGCCCCGGGGATTCGAGAGGCCGCTACGCCGGGCCGCCTTTGGCGGCGAGGACGGTGTTGGAGAGGAGCATGGTGACGGTCATGGGGCCGACGCCGCCGGGGACGGGGGTGATGGCGGCGGCCTTCTCCTTGACCGCGTCGAAGTCAACGTCGCCGACGAGGCGGCGGCCGCTCTTGCGGGTGGCGTCGGGGATCCAGTTGTTGCCGACGTCGATGACTACGGCGCCCTCGCGGACCATGTCGGCGGTGATGATTCGGGCCTGGCCCATAGCGGCGACGAGGATGTCAGCCTGGCGGGTGACGTCGGGCAGGTCGCGGGTGCGGGTGTGGCAGACGGTGACGGTGGCGTTGGCACCGGGGCGCTTCTGCATGAGAATGGCCGCGAGGGGCTTGCCGACGATGTTGGAGCGTCCGCAGATGACGACATGCTGGCCGGCGGGGTCGTGGCCGGAGCGGAGGAGGAGCTGCTGGACGCCGGCGGGGGTGGCCGGGGGGTAGGTGGGCTCGCCGCGGAGGAGGCGGCCGATGTTGGCGGGGTGGATGCCGTCGACGTCCTTGGCGGTGTCCAGGGCGCTCATGACGGTGTTCTCGTCGAGCTGGTCGGGTAGGGGGAGCTGGACGAGGATGCCGTGGAAGCGGGGGTCGGCGTTGAGGTCGGCGATGAGGGCGAGGAGGCGGTCCTGGGGGATGTCTTCGGGCTGCTGGATGGTCTCGGAGTAGATGCCGACGTCGGCGCAGCCCTGGTTCTTCGAGCGGACGTAGCTCACTGAAGAGGGGTCCTCGCCGACGAGGATGAAGGCGAGGCCGGGGAGGATGTCCCTGGCCTTGAGGGCTTCGACCTCCTGGCGGAGCTCGGAGCGGATCTGCTCGGCGATGGCGCGTCCGTCGATGATGGTGGCGGTCATGAAGTCCTCCTGCGTTGCCTGCGACCGAGTGTGTGGGTGCTCCTGACCGACCCTCAGCATAGCATCAGGAGCAGTCTCTCGCTACGGACAGTTTGTCTACATCTGGGGGCAGGGGTCTGGCACCGACCCGGCCACGTCGCACGCCGCCTGCGGCGGCGGCTCGCGGCCTCAATGTTCTAATTTGGGGGGACACCCCCCAGGCCCCCCGACCCGCTTCGCGGGCGAGGAATGCTCGGACGGGGAAGGCTGAGGGCGGAAACCTTGGGGGCTGTGCCCCTCTGCACTCCCCCCATTGCAACATCCCCTTCATGCTGCGGAGTGAAACAGGCTATCTCACCGAGTACGAAGTGATCATCGCTATGCCTGTGCTAGAATGGGCGCGATATGGCTTTCTACGCGGTGGGTATCGACATGGTGGAGATCGAGCGGGTGCGGCGGGCGCTTCAGCGGCACCCCCGGCGCTTCCGGGAGCGGGTGTACACGGAGGCGGAGGCGGCGGTGGCGCGGGGGCGGGTGCACGACCTGGCGGCCCGCTTCGCGGCCAAGGAGGCGGTGATGAAGGCACTGGGGACAGGGGCGCGAGGGATCGGCTGGCGGGAGATCGAGATCCTGCCGGACCGGCGAGGGAAGCCGCTGGTGTATCTGCACGGCCGGGCCAAGGCGCGCGCCCGCTACATCGGGCTGGTGGCGATCGACGTGAGCCTCACGCACTCGCGAGAGTACGCCATCGCCTCGGTGGTGGGGGTGCGCGACTCGAGGGGCGAGGACCCCTGGGCGTCGCGGGGGTGGCTGCTGGGCCGTCTGAGGGAGCGAGGGCTGCTGTGAAGCTGGTCACAGGCGAGCAGATGCGAAGGCTCGACCAGCAGGCAGCGGATGCGGGCACGCCGACCTCCGTGCTGATGGAGAACGCGGGGCTGGCGGTGGCGCAGGACGTGTGGATGGCGCTGGGAACGCTGGAGGAGCGGCGCATCGTGGTGCTGGTGGGGCCGGGGAACAACGGCGGCGACGGGCTGGTGGCGGCGCGGCATCTGCACGAATGGGGCGCCCAGGTCGAGGCGTATCTGCTGGCGCCGCGCACGGATGAGGACTCGAACTATCGTCAGCTCGTCGAGCGGGGGATGCCGCTGCGCTGCGTCGAGGAGGACGCGGGCTTCGGGGCGCTGGAGGAGGCGCTCGGGTCGGCGCACGCGGTGGTGGACGCGCTGCTGGGCACGGGGAGGCCGCGGCCCATCGAAGGGGCGGTGGCGGAGATACTGGACCGGGTGGCGCGGGCGAGGGAACGATCCTCACCGCCGCTGGTTATCGCGGTAGACCTGCCGACGGGTGTGAACTGCGACACCGGCGCGGTGGACCCGCACACGGTTCGCGCCGACCTGACGGTGACCTTCGGCCACTCCAAGGTGGGACTGCACACCCTTCCCGGCGCGGAGTACGCGGGCCGGGTGAGCACGGTGGACATCGGTTTGCCGGCGGAGGCGTCGGCTGAGCTGCCGTACGAGCTGCTGTCGGCGCGGTGGGTGCGGGAGCGGCTGCCGGCGCGGCCCCTCGGCGCGAACAAGGGAACGTTCGGACGGGTGCTGGTGGTGGCCGGGTCCAGGAACTACGTGGGCGCGGTTCGGCTGGCGGCTACGGGGGCGCTGCGAGCGGGTGCGGGGCTGGTGACGGTGGCCTGCCCGGAGAGCGTGCAGGCGCTGGTGGCCGGCGGGCTCACCGAGGCCACCTATCTGCCGCTGCCGGAGGAGGACGGGGCGATAGCGGCGTCGGCGGGGAACACGGTGCTGCGCGCGCTGTGCGACTACGAGGTGCTGCTCATCGGCTGCGGGCTGGGGCAGTCGGCAGGGACGCGGGCGCTGGTTCGCGCGGTGCTCTTCGCTTTGGAGGAAAACGGACCGAAGGTGCTGGTGGACGCCGACGGCCTGAACAACCTGGCGAAGGCGCCCTACTGGTGGCGGGAGCTGAAGGCGTCGGCGGTGCTCACGCCCCACCCTGGGGAGATGTCGCGTCTGAGCGGGCTGTCCATCGCCGAGATCCAGGGGGACCGGCTGGGGGCAGCCGTGCGCTTCGCGGGGGAGTGGGGGCAGACGGTGGTACTCAAAGGTGCGCATACGGTGATCGCTGCGCCGGGCGGGCGGGCAAGGGTGAGCCCTTACGCGAACCCCGCGCTGGCCTCGGCGGGGACGGGGGACGTGCTGGCGGGGGCGATCGCCGGGTTGCTCGCGCAGGGGCTGGGCCCGTTCGAGGGGGCGTGCTGCGGCGTCTATCTGCACGCGGCGGCGGCCGAGGCGCTCCGAGAGGAGATGGGGCAGGCCGGGCTGGTGGCGGGTGACCTGCTGCCGGAGTTGCCGCGGGCCATGCGGGGGCTGACGAGCGGGTAGTGAGTCGGGGGAAAGGCTGGCGACGGCTCGGCAGGGTGAAGAGATGGCCCTGCGGGTTGAAGAGCCTGTTAGAAAACGCCCTTGCGGCGGCCTCGTCATTCTGAGCGCAGCGAAGAACCTGG
>Ga0209979_1003807_pt1 | contig 12979 bp, 16 predicted proteins | sample AnhtaG_FD_183114 | JGI IMG/M metagenome (GOLD analysis project Ga0209979, IMG submission 183114) | Deep subsurface microbial communities from Anholt, Denmark to uncover new lineages of life (NeLLi) - Anholt_01485 metaG (SPAdes) (version 2) | ecosystem: Environmental > Aquatic > Marine > Oceanic...
TTCCCATAACGAGCACGCTCTGGCCCGTCTCGAGGCGTGCCATCCTTTGCCCGCGCAGCACGCAGGCCAGCGGCTCGGTGAAGCATGCCTCCTCGAAGGACACCTCATCGGGCAACCGAAACACACCGCGGTCTACATTGATGGCCGGCAATCGCAGGAACTCAGCGAAGCCTCCGGGATCGAAATGCGTCTGGCGCAGCGTGTCGCAGACAGTGTGATGGCCGCTCAGGCAGTAACGGCAGGTGTTGCAAGGGACGTGATGGGCTGCGGTGACCCGATCTCCTTTTTTAAACTCCCCTGCCCCCTTTTTCGAACTATCCACCCCCACCCACTCCCCCACATCAACGACAACGCCGGCGATCTCATGGCCCAGCACCAGGGGAGCCTTGGGGACACGATCCCATTCCATCACATCGCTGCCACATATGCCGCTGGCCTCAACTCTCACCAGAAGCTCGCCGGGGCCAATCTGCGGTATGGGCATCTCCTCCACCCGCACATCGTTGTTGTTATAGTACATCGCAACGCGCATGAAACTTTCCTCTAGCTTCGGTTGGGGCCTTGCCTGTTTGGGGTAGAGAAGGCAATCACAGCTTCTGCAAGGATTTTTCGAAGTCTTCTACCCTGGGCGCCTTTTCCCCTTTGCCCGGCTGGATACCATGCCCCTCTTCTCTCAGGCGGGCTGCCTGCGCTTCTGTGCCCCCGGGTAATTTCTGGTTTAAGCTGCCGTCTGCTTTAATCACCCTCCAATATGGCGTTATCTCTCTTTCACCTCTGCTCAAATCCTCCTCTGCCGCCTCGGCCGCGATACGAATAAAGATTCCCGCCGTCAACGGACAGGTGAAATCGGCATGAAAATCTGCTGCCAGTCGCCCCCTGATTTGCTCCACAGTGGCAAGCTTTCCTCTGGGTATGCGGCGAATTAAGCTATCGACATCGAGGGGCCGGGGGATGAGCATTCTCCCCCGCCCTCGCGGGTCATCAACCACCTCGGGCTCTCGCCCTACCTCCAGCTTTTCTCGCGCAGTTTTGCGTGCCTTGCTCACGGTTCACATCTCCTCCAGCCGTACATTGCGATTATTGTAGCATTATGCAACGCGCACGGTGGTTTTTCCCTGTCTAATAAGTTGGCGAAGTGCTAATTCCTTTTCTCTTTTCATGGTGCTACCCCAAGCGCGCCGAGCACGCGGCCACTCAGGCCGATACCGGCGGCCGGCGGTTGGCCCAGGGTCGCGCCTCTTCGAGCTGGGCGGCAAGGCGTAACAGGGTCGCCTCGTCCCCGAATCGCCCGATAAAATGAGTGCCCACTGGTAGCCCATCGGCGTTCCAGTACAGGGGCACCGACATGGCGGGCTGCCCGGTAAAGTTGCAGAGCGGCGTGAATGGACAGAACACCACAGCACGGTCGAAACCCTTCATTGGATTGTCCGGCGGATAGCCGAAGGTGCCCAGTGGCACCGGCGGCTCGGCCAGCGTCGGGGTGAGCCATACATCGTAGTCGGTGAAGAAACGTCCCATGTCACGGGCCACTCTCTGGAGCAAATTCACGGCGATGAGATAGGCCGGTGCGCTACTCTGGCGACCCCTCTCGCACAGGGCCCAGGTGAGCGGTTCAAACTGATCCGGGGTGGCGGTACGGCCGGTTAGAAAGGCGTAGCCATCTATAGCCATGGCGGCACCCGCCTCCCACACGGTGATGAACGGCTGAATCACCATTTCACCGACTATAGCCGGGGACGCCTCCACTACCTCGTGGCCGAGATCAGCACACAGCGCCGCTGCCTCACGCACCGCGCTGACGCAGTCGACATGCACCACTCCACCAGTGAAGGCCTCGGTGTTAAAGGCAATGCGCAGCCGCCCGGGGTCGGCGCCCACCTCCTGCAGGAACGGGCGCGCCGGCGGTGGTGCCCAGTACGGGTCGCCCACATCGGGGCCGGAGGTGACATCGAGCAGGGCAGCACTGTCCCGCACCGAGCGGGTGAGGGCGTGATCGATGGTAAGCCCACCGAGGATATCGCCGTAATCGGGGCCAGAGGGGGTGCGTGCCCGGGTGGGCTTCAGCCCGAAGAGCCCGCAGCACGACGATGGAATACGGATCGATCCGCCGCCATCGTTGCCATGCGCCGCGGGAACCATCCCGGCGGCTACCGCGGCGGCCGAGCCCCCGCTTGAGCCGCCCGTTGTCCGGCCCGTGTCCCAGGGATTACGGCTGGGCCCGAAGAGACGCGGCTCGGTGGTCGGTATGAGGCCAAACTCCGGCGTGTTGGTCTTCCCCAGAATGATGAGTCCGGCGCGCTTCAGCCGTGCCACAAATTCACTGTCGTGATCGGGCACATAGTCGCGCAGGAAGGTAGACCCCGACGTCATCCGCACCCCGGCGTAGGAGGCAAATATGTCCTTGAGCAGGTATGGCACGCCGGTAAAGGGTCCGTCGGGCAAGTCGCCGGTAGCCGCGGCACGCGCCTGTTCATACATCGGCGTGACCACCGCATTGAGCGTAGGGTTCAGGCGCTCGATCCGCTCTATGGCGGCGTCCACCAGCTCGATGGGCTTGACCTCTCTGCGCCGCACCAGCTCGGCCTGGGCACTGGCATCGAGTTCAACGAATGTATCCAGTTTCGCCATGGTTGTCCCCCTTTCTTAATAGGCTGAATACGCCGATTTCGCACAACAGCCTCATGGATGAGCTCGGAAAATTATGCTTTTCTATTCTCTACACCTCACCAACAGCAAATCTGAACCGCGTTTTTCAACCCGATCTGGTTGGTGTCACCAATCCATTATCAGCAATGACCTGTTTGTACCAGAGCGCGCTATCTTTGGGAATGCGTTGCTGTGTTTCATAGTCCACCCAGATGAGGCCAAAGCGCTGCACGTAGCCCTTGTTCCACTCGAAATTGTCGATTAACGACCAAACAAAATAGCCAGCCAGGGGCACGCCACATTTAATAGCACGGTGGGCAGCGGCAAAATGTTGGCGCAGATAGTTCAACCGCCGCTGATCCCGTATACGTCCATCCCTGTCGGGACCATCGGAATAGCTGGCACCGTTTTCGGTGATATAGAGCTTGCCGGGCTGGTACTCAAAATGCAACCGGTTCAGCAACTGGTAAAGGCCATCGGGATTGATAGGCCAGCCCATATCGGTACACTCTACCTCGGGCACCGGGGAGACAGGCGGCTGGTACTCGCTTTCGGGTACAACTTCGTCGCGCAGCACTATAGTGGTGTAATAGTTAACCCCCAGGAAATCGGTCTGGGCAGCGATGGCGTCCATATCGCCTGGCTTGACGAAAACCAGGCCCTCCGCTGGTAAATTGCCATCGGCGATGTGCTCGGCCACCTGATCAGCGGGATAGTGACGCCCATAAAGCGGATCGAGATACCAGCGATTGAACTGGCCGTCCAATTTACGGCCGATCTGTAAGTAGGCAGCGCTGGAGGAAGCCAGCACAATCGGAATACAGACCAGAGTGATACCAACCTCGGCGCCAGGGCTGTTGCGTCGTAGCACCGGCACCGCCCAACCGTGGGAGAGCAGCAGATGGTGGATGACGTTAAGCGAGGTGGGAGTATCCTTAAGGCCGGGCGCATGTTCGCCGATTTGATGGCCTAAAAATGCTACCGAAAACGGCTCGTTGTGGGTAATCCAGTGCTTCACCCGGTCCCCCAGGTGGCTGCTGAGGACGTCGGCATACTCCACGAAGGCTTCGGCAGTGGAACGCGCAGCCCACCCACCTTCGTCTTGCAGGCCCTTCGGCAGGTCCCAGTGATACAGGGTCAGGAATGGCTCGATTCCGGCTTCCAGCAGCCCATCCACCAGGCGGCGGTAAAAATCCAGCCCAGCCTGATTCACCTTTCCACGTCCAGCAGGCAAGATGCGGGGCCAGGACACCGAGAAGCGATAGGCCTTCAGGCCCAGCTCCTTCATCAGCGCGATATCTTCGGGCCAGCGGTGGTAGTGGTCACAAGCCACATCGCCAGTATCGCCATCTTCAATATTACCAGTGGTGTGGCAAAAGTGATCCCAGATCGATTCGCCCTTACCATCTTCGTCCCAGGCACCCTCGATCTGGTAGGCTGATGTGGCTGCCCCCCAAACAAAGTCATCAGGAAAAGTAAACGCTTGAGAGCCCATTAAGTCTCCTCCATTCTGCAACTGGCAATTGCAGGCAACATCCGTGTTGACGCACGCAACTTCGCCCTTTACGCCAGTCGCTTTAAGTCCGCGCTTTTTTAGGACGATCCCCCTACTCGACCGCTCACCGCAGCAGGTGAATTATCTACAGCGTGATTTCGAGATCGCCGTTGCTCTGCTCTACCGTGTAGCAAGCGATCGGCCTCTTGGCCGGGCCACTTAGCCTGTTACCCTCAAGATCATAGGTGGAATGGTTGATGCTGCAGCAGCGCAGCTTAGCTTCACCTGGAACCAGGTCAAGCTTGCGGTGACCGAAGTGAGTGCAGCGGTCCTCAAAGGCAAGATATCGGTCATCCTCGGTTCTCAGCAGGAGAACGGGTCTAGGGAGTCCGCCGCCTTTGAGATAGACTGCTCCTCCCTTTTGCAAGGGTTCAGGCATCTGGCTGAGCTTCACCCGCGCCTTGTTCCCTTCAAGACTCCACAACTCGCCGCCCAACGGCTTCGTCTCGCAAATCCCCAGAATAGCCTTGATGATAGCCATCGGATTCCTCCTTACTGATTTTGTGGCGGTGGTCATTTTGTTATTTGAATATAGGATGCTCTGCCACAGAGAGTAGATATCCTAAACCTCCTTGACTTTTTAGCGAAGTCAATAAATCACCACGCTCTATGACCACGCGCGCAATATCTTTAGTATCTTCAAGACTCTCTAGGGCGGCAAACAGGGCTCCTCTAGTCGTCCAATTAATAGCAAACTTCGGAGCAAGTACACCACCTTTAAGAAGCAGTCTTCTCCAAAAACGCCTTTTCTCTTTTAAAAGACGATTTTGTAATTCTTGCAAAGCGGGTACTACATTTGTTTCTACGACATATCCGGCCTCTTTATATATCTCCTCCAAAGATGAATCGCTTTCTATTCCATTACGCACTGTCGGTGCTAATGCAAGCATGGAGCAGCGGAACGGCACTAACTGTTCCTCTAATTCTTCACGTGCTCTAATGACGTCTTCATCGGGAATTTCCGCTATGGGAGGAATGGCAATCTCAAGGGATTTTATGGCTAGAGCAGCAGCTTGAAACCGTGCTAATCGTACAATATCAATTTTTTCTATTACCGAAGCAGGAACTGACCAACTGGGATCGTCTGTTATAGGTATCGCACCACTGTCAGCACAAGTATTTAGCGCCATAGCTGTAATTTGCAATTGGACAAACTGATTAAACTCTTCTTCCGTTCCCCAGTAGGATCCAATTGAAGAATCAATTTCAACCTCTGGTAATAGAATCTCCTCTCTTAATTCCAGCACTCCTGCTTCGACTAAAGGGTCATCACTAAAGAATTCACTTATCCCACTCCCACCACCACAGGCCATATCTGATACTGGGAAATGGCACACAATCTTGTCAAATAGTAAACATAAAATAGTCCTCGAACGAGGGTCCATTAGTATTTCATTAGGGTAATATGCTCCTATCCACTGTCCAATGTATTTTGACATCTCATATCATCTCTGGCCTGCCTAACTGCCTTTAGAGATACACCTTCTTTCTTACCCTTTCTTTTTCGCGCTCTTCCTCTTGCCACCCTTAATGCTATCGTATATCTCTTGAGCCTCATTCGGGGTGGCATTTTCGTGGATGATGGCGCGAAGCGCCCGGATCATGGCCACCGGGAAATCGTTTTGCCACACGTTCCTCCCTAAGTTCACCCCCACCGCCCCTTTCTGAATGCCGTCGTGGACAAAGTCGAACACCTGGCGCTCCGTGTCCACCTGAGGACCGCCCGCCATAACCACCGGAACGGGACAACCCGCAGTAATCTTCTCAAAGCCTTCACACCAGTAGGTTTTTACCACACGTGCGCCGAGCTCGGCAGCGATGCGACAGCATAAAGCAAGGTAGCGGGCGTCTCGCTTCTCCAGCTCTTTGCCCACAGCGGTAACCGCCATCACCGGGATGCCATACTTCTCGCCCTCATCAACGAGCTTCGATAGATTCAGCAGCGATTCACGCTCATAGTCACTACCCACAAAGATAGAGATGCCTACAGCATTCACATTAAGCCGAATCGCCTCTTCCATGGATGTGGTGATCCCTTCATTGGCCAGGTCTTTTCCCACCATGCTGGTGCCCCCGGAAACCCTGAGGATGGTAGGTTTAGCGCTATCTGGCTCTACCGATGAGCGCAAAACACCCCTGGTAACAAAGATGGCGTCGCAATAGGGGAGAAGCGGCTTGATAGTCTCGCCTGGTTTCTCCAATTTCCTGGTGGGCCCCTGGAAATACCCGTGATCTATCGGTAAAAACAAACATCGGCCATCCGACTGGATAAGCTGTGCCATGCGATTTTTCATTCCCCAGTCCATGGTAGTATTACCCCTTTCTCAAGCCGTGTGTCCGTAGTTTAGTGATTCGACTGCGGTTAGTCAAGTTGCCTTCAGTACCAGCCCTTTTGTGCCTTGGGTAAAATGTTAAAAAAGACACCTCACCATATAAGCAAGGTGCCTTTCGAAGAACAGAGTATATATTAAACCCTTATTGTTAATCCGAGGAAGGCAGCGGCCTCGGCTCCTGGATCTCCATCTCTTTATCGCAACAAATCACCGCTCCCTCGCCGGCCTTAACACATAATACCTCGGCGTTACATATCGGACACTTAAACCGCTTACCCAATTGATTTGCCACTGGCCATCCCTCCTTTTTCTGCAGGCCTACTTTTTGAGGGTCATCGGCTGACCGCAGCAAGTAAGCTTGCCCTCGCCAGCCTTGGTAACAATGAACGCGGTGCCGCACTTCTCGCAGATGTATCTCTTGCCCACTTCGTTCGCCAATTTAGCACCACCTTCCCGTCTTAAAAATTCCTTCATAATTATAGCCTGCTTCCAAAGGCTGGTCAACACCTTGTACTCGTCCAGTACATTTATGACGCATCACCTCCTAGCCCATTGTCGCTGTCATTGCGACCCCTCCGCTTTGTGAGAGTCCGACTTATCGGACGAGTTAGGCCGAAGTGTCGGCCGACCTGTCGGCCTAGGTATCGGGGGAAGCAATCTCAGGGGTGGCAGGTGAGCAGGCATGCGACGTTGAGATTGTTTCGCTCGTGACGAGCCTCGCAATGACAAGTGAAAGAGCGCCTCATAATGACGGTGGGCTGTCAGCGATTTATCCGAGCGACACTACACTTCTTAAGGGCGCAGCGCCAAGGCGCAACGCCGGCTTTAATCCTGGTCATAAGAGTACCCTGAGATGAGGTGCCAATCACTTAGTGGCCAGTAGACAAGCCATGCCCTGCCGGTGATGTTTTCCCTGGGAAGCATTCCCCAGCTACGGGAATCGGTGCTGTGGCTGCGGTTGTCCCCCATCACAAAGTAGCCGTTTTCAGGCACTTGAGTGCGGGGGTATGTGAGGTAGTTTTTACCCTGAGTATAAGGCTCCTCCAGTGGCTCATCGTTAATATATACATAGTCATTTGTGACCTCTACCCACTCTCCGGGCAAAGCTATCACCCTTTTTATGAGTCCGTAGTGCTCATAAGGATGTTTAAATGTGATCACATCGCCCCGCTGGGGATCGCCGAACCAGTAGGCCGCTTTAATTTTTATCACGCTTTGGCCATCATATGCGCTGGGCTCCATAGAAGAACCCTCCACCGAGAAGCTACCCAGTGTGGCAAAAATCGCCAAGAGGAGAAGCAGTGCCACCAGAAGGCTAAGTAAAAACCCACGTCGGGTAAATTTCCTGGCGAAAACCTGGCGAATGTGGATACTCTTCATCATTCTAACCACAATCCATCAAGAGTTTTACACCATTATAAACTTTTGACCTGAAGCAAGCGAGGTGATAGAATTTGGGGGCAGTAATCAGTGGGGAGGTGGCAGAATGTCAGGTCATTCCAAATGGTCCCAGATCAAGCGCCAGAAGGGTGTGGCCGACTCCAGGCGAGGGCAGCTTTTCACCAAGTTAAGCCGAGAGATTGATGCTGCGGTGCGCCAGGGGGGGGAGAGCCCGGAGATGAACTTCCGCCTGCGCCTGGCGATCCAGAAAGCCCGCGATAGCAATATGCCAATAGATAATATTGAGCGGGCGATCAAGCGAGCCGCCGGAGGGACCGAAGGGGCAAACCTTATTGAGGCCACCTATGAAGGCTATGGCCCAGGGGGCGTCGCCATCCTGATTGAGACGTTCAGCGATAATCGCAATCGCACCATATCAGAGATACGCAACGTGCTGTCACGAGGCGGCGGCAACCTGGGGGAGAGCGGTTGTGTTACCTGGATCTTCGAGCCCAAAGGGGTGATTACGGTGACGGCGGGGGACGCTGATGAAGAGGAACTGACCTTATATATCATCGATGCTGGCGCGGAAGATATCAAGGTGATCGATGGGTCGCTTGAGGTCCACACCAAGCCTGAAGACCTGGAGGGGCTGAGAAGGGCCTTAGAGCAACGAGAGCTGGCTATCGTCTCCGCCGAGGTATTGAAGGTGCCCAAGAGCGTGGTGATGCTTGACGAAAAGGCAGCGCTCCAGGCACTGCGACTGCTGGATAAACTGGAGGAGCTCGATGATGTGCAGCGGGTGTTTACCAACGCTGACTTCCCCGATGAGGCCCTGGAAAGGTATCGCAGTCAAGGATAGACTCGCCCTTAACCGACGTTCTTTTTGAGCAATCGCTTTGAAATTAGAGGCCGGCTTTTTGCAGCGGAGTGACTATAACGAAAATGCGAATCCTAGGCATCGATCCCGGCACGATAACCCTGGGCTATGGTGTCATCGATGAGGAGGCGGGGGAAATTACTCAGGTGGCTTGCGGTGCTCTGACGACTCCCCCCAACACACCCTTGGCGGAGCGTCTTCACATTTTATACCTGGGGCTTCAAGACATCATAGCCCGCTATCAGCCCGCGGAGGCCGCCATCGAAGAGCCCTTTGTAGCGAAGAACGCGCGCTCCGCCCTGGCAGTGGGGCAGGCAATAGGAGCGGCTACGGTAGCGGTGACTGAAAAGGGGATCCCGATTCATCACTACACCCCAACTCAGGTAAAGCAGGCGGTGACCAGCTACGGGCGCAGCGGGAAGGGGCAGGTGCAGGAGATGGTATGCGTCCTTTTGGGGCTTTCCTCCCCCCCCGAGCCCGCAGACGCCGCCGATGCCCTAGCGGTGGCGATATGCCACATCCAGGAGAGACGCATCTTAAGGATACTGGCAGAGCAAGAAACATGATCGCTGGTCTTGAGGGAAAACTCCAGTCACGGAGCGCCGATGGGGCGATTATCAAGGTGGGCGGGGTGAGCCTCCAGGTCTACATGCCCAGCTCCACGCTGAGCACGCTGGGGACCATCGGTGAGGCGGTCCATCTCTATACCCACCTCCACCTGAGGGAGGACAATGTTGCGCTCTATGGCTTTGCCACCGCTGAGGAGCTCGAGCTCTTCCGCACGCTCATCGGCGTCAGCGGGGTGGGACCCAAAGTGGCCCTGGCGGTACTCTCGGCAATGGATCCCGGTCAGCTGGCCCTAGCCATCGCCACCGGGAATGTCGCCCTCCTGTCCCAGGTGCCCGGCGTGGGCCAGAAGATGGCCGGCCGCCTCGCGCTGGAGCTGAAGGGGAAGCTGGAAGGCATCATGATCAGCGCCCCTGCTGAGGGAGATGCTGAGGTGATTGCGGCGCTGACCAGCCTGGGCTACAGCGCTGCCGAGGCCGCCTCCGCCCTCGCCTCACTGCCCGATTCCGCGGAGCTATCCGTCGAGGAAAAGATAAGGCGGGCGTTGCAATACTTCGCCCCTCGCTAACAGAAAAGGAGACAAGGAGGTAATAATGCGCCTTACCGCAGCAGTCATTAAAGAAGGACGGTTTTATGTAGCCAGGTGCCTGGAGGTGGAGGTGACCTCCCAAGGTGAGAATTTGGAAGAGGCCTTGGCGAACTTGAAAGAGGCTTTAGAACTTTACTTCGAGGATGTCACACAGCCGGTTACTCTTGAGACCCCTGTCATTGCCCCAGTGGAAGTCAACCCATGAAATCTAAGCTGCCAGTCTTATCTGGGGCGCAGATGGTTAGGGCGCTGGGGAAAGCTGGGTTTCATCAAACCAGCCAGCGGGGGAGCCATGTTAAGATGGTCAAAGTCTTACCCGACAGAACACTGGTGGCTATTGTGCCCCTCCACAGCGAGCTGGCCCCTGGGACAGTAAAGTCTATTCTACGCCAAGCGGATTTAACCCTAGATGAGCTGGGGGAACTCGGAAGAATTTGAACAATAATCTGCTAGAGCTTTTAGCCTGCCCGGAGTGCGGGTCGGCAGATCTGGCGCTCCTCCCCGAGGATATGCTGGCTTGCCCCTCCTGTGCCGCCCGCTACCCCATCCTTAACGGCATCCCGCACATGTTGCCGGCCCATCTCGCCGCAACACTCCAACAAAAAAACGCCTACCTGGAGAGGCTGATGGCAGCGATGCGCCGGGGAAAGGACTTGCGGGACCGGGGCAGCCCGGAGCTCGACCGCTTTATGTGGGAACACCACCTCTATAATTGGGGTAAAGAGGTAATCTATAGCGACTCCAGGGCAGCAGAGATATTCTCTGACTATGCGGAAAAGGGGGCGCGAGGGCTGTGCCGCTTTCTCCAGGAAAGGGTTGGAGGGGTTCTTGGCAAGCGCCTGCTCTATGTGGGGAGCGGAAACGACCGCCTGGTGTCGCTGCCCCTCGAGCAAGCGGGAGCATTCGTGGTTAACCTAGATGTGGTGAGCGATTCGCTGGAGGACCTCAGGGGGGCCGGGGCACAAAACTGCGTCTGTGGCGATGCCCGCCAGCTCCCCTTCCGCGCTGAGGCCTTCGATGTGGTCTTCTCCAAAGGCTCCCTTCATCACTCCCAGCCCATAGCCGAGCCGCTGCGGGCAATGGCCAGGGTGGTGAAGCGGGGGGGACATATAGTGGTTGCCGAGCCCAGCAAATATATGTTTCTACCCCGATTCCTCCTGCCCGCAGGACTGGGATACCCCACGCCCTATGAGAATGCCCTCTCCCGCCGCCAGGTGGGGCGCATCCTGGCTAAGGAGGGCGTCGATCAACTTCACTTTACCGCCCTGACCCACGCCCCTCCGGGGACGCCGGCACCCCTCGCCCGCTTCTGGGAACTCCTGGGACATGCCATGCCCTGGCTATTTAACCGCTTCGCCTTTGAGTTTATCCTGGAGGGACAACGGGGAGACGGGGTGGAGCAAGGGAGAGCGAAGGGGTGAAGGGGTAGAGTAAGGGAGAACGAAAGAATGAAAGTTGCCTTTGTCTACATCGATCCCAGCTACCGGGTTATGGGGCCCTTCCATATGGGGATCGCCTCTTTGATTGCCTCTCTGAGACAGGGGGGGCATGAATGCCAGTTCTTTCACCTCATGGGCGATGTGGCTGAGGAGGAATTTGTCGCCTTCCTTACAAAAAGTTGCCCCGATGTGGTGGCCTTCTCCATAATGACAAACGCGTTCCCCCATCTGGCCCCGCTGGCCACGCTCACCAAGCGCCACTCGGAGGCGCTCACCATTTGCGGCGGGGTTCATGCCACCCTGTGCCCCGATGAAGTGATCGCCATAGATGGCATCGATGTGGTCTGCATTGGCGAGGGAGAGGGAGCTATTTTCGACCTTTGCCAGGGCCTGGAAAAGGGAAAGGATTTTTCGAACATTTCGAACATCCCTAATCTATGGGTTAAGAGGGGTGCAGGGGGCGGAGAGAGCGAAAAGGGCGAAGAGATTCATAAAAACCCGCTGCGGCCGCTCATCGCTGACCTGGATACATTGCCCTTTCCCGACCGGGAGGTCTTCCCCTATGAGGATAGCTTCGACCTCAAGTTCATGAAGCGGGGCGTCTTCATGGCTTCCCGCGGCTGCCCCTACAATTGCGCCTACTGCTGCAATCATGCCATCAAGCAGTTATACGGTGGCGACATGTATATCAGGTTCCGCAGCGTTGAAAGCATTGTGGAAGAGGTGGAGATGGTGGTCAGCAATTTCCCCCAGGTCGAGTACAACGTCTTCCACGACGACCTTCTGCCGATGAAGAAAGAGTGGTTCGCCGATTTCGTCACGGAATATCGGAGAAGGATAAAGCTGCCCTTCGAGATGAACTGCCACCCCAACCTGATGGACCGGGAGATTGCCCAGATGGCGAAGTCGGCGGGGTGCTCGCTGATGCGCTTCGGGCTGGAGAGCGGCAACGACCATATCCGCCGCAAGGTTCTCGACCGCCATGTGAGCACAGAGCGTATCATCAATGCCTTCGCCTGCTGCGATGAGGCGGGGATCCAGACCCTGAGCTACGATATGATCGGGCTGCCGTTTGAAACCAGGACCCAGATCCTCGACACCATCAAGCTCAATGCCAGGGTGAGACCGAAGGTGATGCACGTCTCCATCTTCTACCCCTATCCCGGGACCAAGTCCTACGAGATATGTAAGCAGGAAGGCTTTGTGACCGATAAACACATCGATACCTATTATGAGGACAGCGTGCTTCAGCAGGAGAGCGTCTCGGCGGAGCAACTGAGGGCTTTGAGAAGGCGCTTCGAGTTTTTCGTTCGCCTGTATTCCTGGCGTTATCGGTTGCCCGGATTTCTGGGCAAAATCGCCGAGAAGATTATCGATATTGGCATTCTGGCAGCCACCAGCCGGCGGGTGCTCAGGGCATTGGGCGGGAGAGCGGGGCAAAAGGGGGAAAGCGATGGTGCCGGCACATGCTATACTTTAGGGGAGGGGGAGGTCAGGGTCTGGGGCGAGGAGTAAGGGGGTATTATGGATACGGTTGTCTATGTAATTTTCGCTATAGTTGTGCTGGCGCTGCTAGCGTTCATCGTGGTG
>Ga0209979_1003808_pt1 | contig 12976 bp, 16 predicted proteins | sample AnhtaG_FD_183114 | JGI IMG/M metagenome (GOLD analysis project Ga0209979, IMG submission 183114) | Deep subsurface microbial communities from Anholt, Denmark to uncover new lineages of life (NeLLi) - Anholt_01485 metaG (SPAdes) (version 2) | ecosystem: Environmental > Aquatic > Marine > Oceanic...
ATTTTGAAAACTGCGTTAAGCTAATGGACCCTGGCAAGGCAAAGACGGTTAGTAACTGGCTTTTAGGAGATTTCAGCCGACTGCTTAACGCTACCAATACTGAGATTGAAAATGTTAAAATAAGTCCAAAACATCTAGCAGAAATGCTTGGCTTGGTAGATAATGGCACTATAAGCGGACCGGCTGCCAAGGCAGTGCTTGAGGAGATGTTTCGCAGTGGCAAGGGAGCCAGCGAGATTATAACAGAAAAGAAACTCAGCCAGATTAGCGATGCCGATGAAATAAGGGAAGTGGTAAAACAAGTGATGGCCAATAATACCGGGGCAGTAGCAGATTATACCTCTGGCAAACAGCAAGCTTTGACGTTTATTATAGGACAGGTAATGAAAGCTACCAGAGGAAGGGTTAATCCAGGCGTGGTGAGAGAGATTATTATACAGGAGCTAGGAGGTAAATAAATTGCCTAGTTATTTTTCTATCGCCCAGATACTAATAGCACTAGCCTTAATTGCCACTGTACTATTTCAGTTACGCGGTGGAGGTATAGGGGGTATCTTTGGACAAGCTGACTCAGTGTATCGAACTCGGCGAGGGATAGAAAGCACCCTTTTTAAGCTGACCATAATCTTAGCCGTCCTGCTTGTCGTTTTTGCCGTTCTAATCGCTGCTCAGGCTTAGTATCTATAGATGAGTTTCCTAATAACCCTGACTACCGACTTTGGCTATGATGATGCTTACGTTGCTGCTGTGAAAGGCGCTATCTTAAGCACTAACCCTGAAGCTAATATTATAGACATCAGCCATTCTATCGAGCCGCAGAATATCCTTCAGGCTGCTTTCATACTTAATGTTGCTTATCGCTACTTCCCTAAGCAAACAATTCATATGGCTATTGTTGACCCCGGCGTAGGTAGTGAGCGCCAGGGGATAATACTGAAAACACCTTCGGCCCTCTTCGTTGCCCCCGATAATGGCATCCTCAGCTATATAATTGATGATTTATTTCCCGTTGAAAGTCGCTCGTTAACCGAACATACTCATGACCTCAAAGAGATAGTATTTAAGACAGGCCTTGAAGCTGTAGCCATTACCGACCCTCGCTTCTGGCGACATCCAGTCAGTCCTACCTTTCATGGAAGAGATATTTTTGCCCCCGTGGCTGCCGGTCTCTCTCTAGGCATTTCCCTTTATGAATTCGGGGAGAAAATCAGCTCCCTGCATGTCCTCTCTATACCAAAGCCGTCCCTTGACCCAGATGGTAATTTAGTTGGCCAAGTCTTACATGTTGACCGCTTTGGCAACTTGATTACAAATATTAAAAGCAATGATTTACCTGGAAAGGATGTCATGGTTGAGGTGGCTGGGCACTGTATTCAAGGTATCAGCAGTTACTACGCGCAAAATGAAGGCGTAATGGCTATCGTGGGCAGCAGCGGTTATCTTGAAGTATCGCTAAGAGACGGAAGCGCTTGCGACTTCCTGGGCACGATGGTGGGAGACGAAATAAAGGTGATTTCAGCTGTATAGTGAGGAGATATCAAGTTGGTAATATATTATGTGATGCCCTGGATACAGGCTTGAGCGAAAGAGGCTCCAGGGAGAGAAACTAATGAACAAAAAAAGATGGCTAGTAATTATAGTAATTGTGGCGGCAGTAGTGCTACTTGCGATCCTATTTGACACGATGCTAGCCAACCACCGGCCAGCCATCACTAGCCTGGAAGCTGAGCCGGAGTGGGTTATTCCTTCGGGAAGCTGCCAGATTGTGTGTACTGCTTCAGACCGCGATGGCGACGAGCTAAGCTATAACTGGTCGGCTAGCAGAGGCGAAATAAGTGGGGAAGGAGCTACGGTTAACTGGACCGCTCCTCTCTCTGTAGGCTCCTGCAGTGTTACAGTCACGGTGACCGATGGCCGCAGTGGCGAAGCCACGAGTCAGGTAACCATCACAGCGAGAGCCAATTGGCCGCCAACCATTACCAGCCTGATAGCCGATGCGGACTGGACTCTTCCTTCAGGTACTCTCCAGGTGACGTGTGATGATTCAGACCCTGATGGCGACGAGCTGAGTTATGAGTGGTCAACCACCGGAGGTAATATTTCTGGCACAGGAGCGGTTGTAAACTGGATTGCTCCCCAAGAAGTTGATATATACCACGTCACAGTTGTGGTCGATGATGGTCATGGTGATGAAGCCACAAGGTCGGTAATTCTCAGCGTGGCACGTGGCACTCCGCCAATTATTGAAGACCTGATTGTTACTGCCAAAGGGCACCAATATTTGAGAAAAAGCACGTTTGGGTACGATTACGATGTCTGGAAAACAGAAGAATACGACATTGAGTGCATTGTTTCAGACACGAGCGGCGGAGTGTTTTACGAATTGTCATGCACAGGCGGCAATATTTCCGGAGAGGGCTCTATTATTACCTGGACTGCCCCGAATAAGTCGTCCGTTGAGGTTACAGTTACGGTAATAGTGTCTGATGTCGTTGGCAATAGGGTGGGTAAGAGCATAGATTTCTATGTGCCGTTTTGTGCATGTGGTTTTTAGATAAAATTAGGAGATAAATAGCGATTCTAGCTAAGGGCATAGTCTTCCAAGTGGCGACCTGCACACCATGTGCCTTTCATACAGAAGATGCCTGAAAAGTCATCCAAACGGTGGTTTCCATCATCTCTATAAGAGTGGTAATATATTATGCGATGCCCTGGATACAGGCTTGAGCGAAAGAGGCTCCAGGGAGAGAAACTAATGAATAAAAAAAGATGTCTAGTAATTATGGTAATTATGGCGGCAGCAGTGCTGCTCTTGGCCTCATCTTGCACGACGGTAGCCAACCGTCGGGCAATTATCACCAGCCTGGAAGCTGAGGCAGAATGGACCGCTCCTTTGGGTAGTCTCCAGGTGACGTGTACTGCTTCAGACCCTGATGGCGACGAGCTAAGCTATGAGTGGACAACCACCGGAGGTAATATTTCTGGCACGGGGCACGAAGTTATCTGGACTGCTCCTGAAGAAGTTGGTATGTACGACATCACAGTTGTGGTCGATGATGGTCATGATGGGGAAGACACAGGATTGTTAACTCTCATCGCGTCAAATGGTCCTCCGCCAATTATTGAAAACCTGATTGTTACTGCCAAAGAGCCCAAATATTTGAAAGAAACCAGTGATGGGTACAAGGTCGGGAAAACAAAAGAATACTATATTGAGTGCATTGCTTCAGACACGGACGGCGAACTCGGCGAACTGGTTTACGAATGGTCATGCGATGGTGGCGAGATTTCCGGAGAGGACTCTATGATTACCTGGACTGCCCCGAATACGGACGGTGACGTTACAGTCACGGTAAAAGTGTTTGATGGCGTAGGTAATATGGACAATGAGAGCATAGTTTTCGAAGTGGTGTCTTGTTCGCCATGTGAGTTTGGATAAAATTAGGAGATAAATAGCGATTCCAGCTAAGAGCATAGTTTTCCAAATGGCGACCTGCACACCAGGGGCACTGTACGCAGAAGATGCCTGAAAAGTCATTCAAACGGTAGTTTCCATCACCCTTATAAGAATGGTAATATATGTGATGCCCTGGATACAGGCTTGAATGAAAAAGGCTTCAAGGGAGGTAAACTAATGAACAAAAAAAGATGGTTAGTAATCATTGTAATTGTGGCGGCAGCAGTGCTACTTTCAATCCTATTCGACACGATGCTAGCCAACCATCGGCCAGCCATCACCAGTCTGGAAGCGCCGGAGAGAGTTCTTCCTTCGGGAAGCTGCCAGATTATATGTACTGCTTCAGACCGCGATGGCGACGAGCTAAGCTATAACTGGTCGGCTAGCGGAGGTAATATTTCTGGCACAGGTGCGTCTGTAAACTGGACCGCTCCTGACTCTGTAGGCTCCTACAATGTTACAGTCTGGGTGACCGATGACCGCGGTGGCGAAGACATAGATTATGTAACCATCGAAGTGAGAGCCAATAAGCAGCCACAAATTACCAGCCTGATAGCCGATGCAGACTGGACTCTTCCTTCAGGTACTCTCCAGGTGACGTGTACTGCCCCAGACCCTGATGGCGACGAGCTGAGCTATGAATGGTCAACCAGCGGAGGTGATATTTCTGGCACAGGCGCGGCTGTAAACTGGACTGCTCCTGAAGCAGCTGGCATATACGACGTCACAGTTGTGGTTACCGATGGCCATGGTAGCTCAGCTACGGATTCGCTGCTGCATATTAGCGTAGCGACAGAGCAACCACCGATTATCGAAGCCTTGCTAGTCACAAAGGACCGTTACGGACATTGCTACCTGCTGACATATTCCTGGGGATATAAAGTCGGGAAAGGACAAAAGTATGATATTGAGTGCATTGTTTCAGACACGAGCGGCGAAGTGTCTTACAACTGGTCATGCGATGGCGGCGAGCTTTCCGGAGAGGGCTCTATGATTACCTGGACTGCCCCGAATACAGAAGGTGACGTTACAGTCACGGTGATAGTGTCTGATATCGCTGGTAATATGGCCAGTAAGAACATAATTCTCAGAGTGGTGCCTTGCTCAGGATGTACGTTTGGGTGTTAGGAAATAAATGGCAACTCTAGCTAAGGGCATAGTCTTCCAAGTGGCGACCTGCACACCATGTGCACTTCATGTGGAAGATGCCTGAAAAGTCATTCAAACGGTAGTTTCCATCACCCTTATAAGAGTGGTAATATATTATGCGATGCCCAAGATACAGGCTTGAACGAAAGAGGCTCCAGGGAGAGAAACTAATGAACAAAAAAAGATTTCTGGTAATCGTGGTAATTGTGGCGGCAGCAGTGCTGCTTTCAATCCTATTTGACACGATGCTGGCCAACCATCGGCCAGCTATCACCAGCCTGGAAGCTGAGGCAGACTGGACCGCTCCTTCGAGTAGTCTCCAGGTGACGTGTAATGCTTCAGACCGTGATGGCGACGAGCTAAGCTATAACTGGTCAGCTAGCGGAGGTAATATTACTGGCACGGGGCCTGAAGTTACCTGGACCGCTCCTGACTCTGTAGGCTCCTACGATGTTACAGTCACGGTGACCGATGGACGCGGTGTCGAAGTCATGAAACAGGTAACTATCAAAGTGAGAGCCAATTGGCCGCCAACCATTACCAGCTTGGTAGCCGATGCAGACTGGACCACACCTTCAGGTAGTCTCCATCTGACGTGTACTGCCTCAGACCCTGATGGCGCCGAACTAAGCTATGAGTGGTCAACCACCGGAGGTAATATTTCTGGCACAGGCGCGGTCGTAAACTGGGCTGCTCCCCAAAAAATTGGCAAATACAACGTCACAGTTGTGGTTACCGATGGCCATGGTAGCTCAGCTACGGATTCGCTGCCTATTAGCGTAGCGACAGAGCAACCACCGATTATCGAAGCCTTGCTTGTCACGGCGGAACATTGCTACCTGAAGGAAGAAAGTTCGGGGTACAAAGTCGGGAAAGGACAAAAGTATGATATTGAGTGCATTGTTTCAGACACAAGCGTCGAACTGTTTTACGAATGGTCATGCGATAGCGGCGAAATTGCCGGAGAGGGCTCTATGATTACCTGGACTGCCCCGAACCCATCCGGTAGCGCCGACGTTACAGTCACAGTAATAGTGTCTGATATCGCTCACAATATGGTCAGTAAGAACATAAATCTCAACGTGGTGTCTTGCTCACCATGTACGTTCGGGTGTTAGGAGATAAACAGCGATTTTAGCTAAGGGCATAGTCTTCCAAGTGGCGACCTGCGCACCATGCGCCTTTCATATGGAAAATCCTAAACAGCGGAGGCTATTTTGAGTTGGCATTTGTCAATGTACAACAGAGTGACCAATTTTTTGAGAAACACTTTCCAGGACCGCTTCAGGAGATACTTGATTATATCCCTGATAATCTTAGGAATAGTTATCGCATTCACGAGTCAGGGAACGTCGAGTACCGGTGAAGGTTTTGAGGTCCATTTCTTTCATCTTCCCGGTTGTTCAAGTTGTGAGGAACAAGAGCCATTCAATGAAAAACTAGAAAGTGAATACCCTTCAATCAACATTACTCGCCACGATGCCACTACACCTGCAGGAAGTGCCCTATTGTCTGAGAAGCTTGAAGAGCTAGGGGTAGAAGACGAGCCAGAGTTTCCCATAACAATCATAACAATCTCCGAAAATCAAGTATTTATTAGTGGTTGGGTATCTGGTGGTTGGGAATCCGAGGAAACAACGGGCAGAGCGATTGAGGAAGCTTTGCAACAATGCCTGGCGGGGGACTGCCCGCCGCCGGCAGGTGAAGAACCCGGAGATGGAATCGTATTGCCCATCATAGGGGAAATCGTACCTGGTGATTATTCGCTTTCAGCTTTGGCTGTAATTTTGGGTCTTGTGGACGGCTTCAACCCCTGTGCTATGTGGGTACTTGTTTACCTTATATCTCTAATAGCGACCTTGAGAGATAGAAAAAGGATATGGCTGATTGTCGGCTCCTTTGTTTTGACTTCAGGAGTCCTGTATTTTCTGTTCATGACAGCTTGGCTCAATGCTTTCCTGTTTATCGGCTACGTCAGGCCAGTGACGACTGTGATTGGATTGGTAGCTCTGGGTGGAGGGATATTGCAAATAAGGGGATTCATAGAGACAAAAGGCGCCATTGTCTGTGAAGTTACAGGCGAGGAATCCCGAAAAAAGACGATGACCAGAATACAGAAGATTGTGTCTTCCCCCATAACCCTGGGAACGATAGCGGGAATTATAGCTCTGGCCTTTTTGGTAAATTCTATCGAATTCGTCTGTTCAGCGGCAATTCCGGCGATTTTCACTCATGTTCTATCCCTGGCTAGTCTCACCACCTTCCAATACTATGGCTACATCCTGCTGTATGTTCTCTTTTTCATGCTCGACGACCTCATTATCTTCGGTACAGCCGCTTTTGCTCTGAGTTCAAGCCTGGGAGAGCGATATGCGAAGTATTTCAGACCAGTAGGTGCAGCAATACTGATAATTCTGGGGGTACTGCTCCTCGGCTGCCTTTACTCTACCCGGTTCGATTTTCTAAAAGACATATGTAGCGTACTCTGGTAGACTGGTAGGCGCCCTTGCTGATTCTGGGTGCCTATTGGAGCTAGAGACCTTGTATCCAGTCAAGAACCCCAAGCATCTCTAGGCCTGCGTAGACCATGAAAGCAATGAAGATATACGTTAGCGGTTTCGCCGGCAGCGCGTGTGCTGCCCGGGCTCCAAGCTGGGCCACGGGTATGCTGGTAGCTGCCAGGCATAACCATATGGGCAGATTCACATAGCCTAGGGAATAGGGCAGCAATCCAGATACCCCGAGTCCGTTTACGATATAGCCAACAATACCACCTAGGCTGGCAAGTATTATTGAAGCCACCGATGTTCCTATAGCAATATGCATGGGAAAATTTAATGCCAACACCAGCATAGGGACTATCAATACCCCGCCACCAAGCCCGGTCAGCCCGGTTACCATGCCTATAGGGAAACCGCAAGCCGCCACAAGCCCAAAATTTTCCCGTGGCTCTTCAGCCTCTCTTCTCAACTTTGGCATTAGTCCCAAGCCCATCCATAAGGCAACAGCTAGAACCAGTCCTCCAAAGCCCGCTTCCAATATTTCACCAGGAATGTGAGCTGCCAGGGTAGCTCCAACCAGAGCCCCGACCAAGGCACATGAGCCTAAAATTAAGGCGGTTTTCCAGCGAATTGCCTTCTTCTTATTATGTCTCCAAGTGCCGCTTATCGCTGTGGGCAAAATCACCAGCAAACTTGTCCCAAAGGCTATTCTTATGGCAATGTCTGGAGAGATACCCATAGCCAGGATAATCCAGTAGCTGACCGGAACCATGATGAACCCGCCACCAACTCCCAGCAGTCCGCTGGCAAAACCAGCGCCAGCCCCTACAGCCAACAGTATGGAGATATGAGTTACTGTCAGCTTCTTTCCTTTCCCAGCTTGCCTTCAAGCCAGCCAGGTTTGACAACCGCCCTTTCGTCTATTGAAGGAACATAGGGCTTGATATCTAAAAGAGGAGTGCCGTCGATGGCATCCAGTCCCTTCACCTTTAGGATATTCTTTTCCCTGGCTACTAGCTCTGCTACAGTCAATCCCAGGGGACAAGGTCTATGCGGTGACCTGGTGGCGAAGAGACCGTGTAAACTATCGTCCCAGGGCGTCTTAACCAAAAAATGATATCCCTGAGACTTATGAAACCAATAAATAACGATAATATGGGAAAATCCCTCAATGTCTTTTAAGCCTTCCTCGAATTCCTTAAATACCTCTATCTGAGAAATCTCCTCACTTTTATAGCCCTGATAAGGGGCTACCCCCGTATTTTTGTAAGGAGAATGAATTATCCCAATGGGCTTCAATTCCAGGCTATGCCTTTTTCCCATCCCTTAAGCCTTACTAACCAAGCTATCAATTCTTGCTTCAAATCCTAACGACCCCTATAAGCCCTTTTCCACGGTTCGTTCTTACAAACCAGGTAGTCCTTGATTGCTTCTTTAAGCGTATTGGCTGCCAAAAGAGCACAGTGCTCGCTTTCCTCAGGCAGCCCACCTAGAGCAGCTAAGACATCATGCTGACTAATCCTCTGAGCTTCGCTGATGCTCACTCGCTTAGCCATCTCAGTAACCATGCTGCCCGAGGCAATAGTAGTCCCACAGCCATCTGTCCAGAAGGAAGCATTCATAACCCTGCCATCTCTCACTTTAAGGCATATTTCCATAGCATCCCCACAGGGACCAGTTATCCTGCCAAAGCCATCGGGGGCGGGAATTTCACCTAGATTTCTGGGGTTCAGAAAATGGTCAATTGTTTTCTCTGAGTAGACCCTTTTCATATCCTCCATGACGGATTGCTCCAGTTCTTTGAACGAGTCATCAAATTCTTCTGCCATTTTCTCTACTCCTCTAGAAAAAGATTTCACGGGCCAGACCAACTTGCCTGACCGCACATAGCTACCCTTCACTCTTCCCATTTAGAACTGCGACCACATTGGCAAAAAGCTCAGACACAGCATCTGAACTATATCTCTCAATTTCTCCCTGGTCGCACAACCTGGCTAGCTCGGGGTCAATAGGCAAGCTCCCCAAAAGAGGAGCTCCGGAAGCCTTAGCCATTTCCTCCCCCTTACTCCTGCCAAAAATTTCCATCTTCTTACCTGTGTCAGGCAATACGAGATAGCTCATGTTCTCTATCACCCCAAGAACACGAACATTCATTTTCTGCGCCATCTTTATTGCCTTCTTAACTATCATCTCAGTCAACTCCTGCGGAGTAAAAACGTCTATTACCCCTGATATGGGTATTACCTGGAGCACCGTTAATGGGGCATCTCCTGTGCCCGGGGGCAAGTCTATCACCAGATAGTCAAGCTTGCCCCAAAGAACTTCCTCCCAGAATTGCGTGATAGCTCTAGACATGAGGGGACCTCTCCAGATAACCGCTTCATCCTCACTAGGCAAAAGCAGATTCATGGACATAATTTCAATTCCAGACCTCGATAATACGGGCAAAATACCTGTCTCGCTACCGCTGGGGCGAGCATCTAAGCCAAACATCTTGGGAATACTGGAGCCAGTAATGTCAGCATCGAGTATGCCAACAGCCTTGCCTTCCCGAGCAAAAGCAGTAGCCAACAAACCAGCTACCAGAGATTTGCCCACTCCTCCTTTGCCACTCATGACCGCTATTATTTTCTCAATCTGATTAAGTTCTTTGGGCTTGGCTTCGACAAGGTCAACAGTTACTTCTTCCACCCCGGAAAGCTCGCTAACCGCTGCCGCTGCTTTGTCCTTCAGCCAACTATGATATTGGGCAGGGATAGCAGTCGAAGCCAAATTTATTTTCGCCTTGCCATCCTTAACTTCCGTGCTTCGAACCAGGTTCATCTGTACCAAGCTACGCATTGTCCCGGGGACAAGCACTTTATTCAGTGCTTCCTCTAATTTTGCATCGATTTGACTCACCAAATCACCTCCTGCTGGTAAAAGGGCTCCCACTTACCTCTGCTTTCCATGTTGTTCTCCTTTCCTTAACAAAGAATATATTTCCTCTACCTGCTTCTTTGTCTCTTCAAGTGAACCATCATTATTAATAACAAAATCGGCAGATTTGATTTTTTCCTCAAGAGGAAATTGGGACTTTATCCTGTTTTGGGCATCCTCCCGGCTCATCCCCTTTTCTTCTAATCGTCTTAATTGAGTTTGTTCGCTGGCAGAAACAACGACTATTTTATCCACAAATATAGGGCGAGTAAGCTCAAACAGTAACGGAATGTCCTTAATAATTAGAGCATCGGGGTCAAGGCTTTTGATCTCATTTGTAATTCTTTCGTCTTCCTTAAACACCTCGGGATGAACTATCTGATTTAGCTTTGTCACCTTTTCTTTGTCGGAAAATACTATCTCAGCCAGCTTCTGTCGATTGATGGTCAGGTCTTCATTTAAGAAATCCTTTCCAAAATACTCTACTATTTCTTTCCAAGCCCTTAAGTGAGGACGCATTACCTCCCGAGCTAGCTCATCCCAATCAATTATATAAGCCCCCAGTTCTCTAAAAAAATTGGTTGCCGTGCTTTTGCCCGTGCCCACACTTCCTGTCAGACCAACAATAATCATTTGTTCCCTATTTCGCCTCTTTAATCACCTCCTCAGGGTTCAAATTGCTATCGCTGGAAAATGCTTTCGTTTTGTCTCCTTTTTGCCGTTATCCTTAATGGTCACATATATTATCGCCTCTTGCCAACTCGCCTTTTATATAATCCAGAACAGCTTTCTCAGGGTCGTCACCAAGCACGCCGACAACGACTTCAATGCGATGCTCACTGAAAAGAGCCTGGGCCCTGGAACCCATGCCACTAGCTATCACAACGGAAACCCCCTCCTCAGCCAGCCACGAGGGAAGAAGCCCAGGTTGGTGTCCTGGCGATGGTATGACCTCCCTTTTTACAATCACCATAGTCGCTTCATCAACATCAACCAAGGCAAAATGGCTGCAATGGCCAAAGTGGGCAGCTACTTTACCTTCTACTATAGGTATTGCGAATCTCATTTGCTATCCCTCCTGCAAGTGTCGTTCAAAGAGCAAGGAGGCGTCTCGCAACGCTCGGTTTTGCCACAACAAGTCGTGCCGGGTGTAGAGGCATCAGTCTTCAGAGTATACGAGGCGGAGAGAAGCTTGTCCAGCTTGTAGCTGCCACACGCTGGACATTGGACATTTTGGCTGTTAAGGCTGCGGAGAAATATCTCTGAAATCCTCCCGCATTCCAAGCATTTGTATTCATAAATTGGCATCTCTACCTCCTATTTTTCTAGTTTGGCTGGAATAATTTGCCATAGCTCTTTTATCTGCTGCGTTACCTTGTTGTTGGAGTATTCTACTACCGGCAGTCCCTGAACAATCGCTTCAGTTATTACATTATCAAAAGAAATCCTTGCAGCCACCTCTATTCCCTCGTTACCACAATAGCTTTCAATTCGATAGGTATTCTCTTCATTGATGTCATATTTATTTACGCAAACTAAAATAGGAACGCCGAAGTGGCGGCAAACGCCAATGACACGCTCAAGGTCATGAATCCCTGATAGCGTGGGCTCGGTCACCAGCAATGCCAGACTGGCACCCGATAGCGAGGAGATAACCGGGCAGCCTATGCCTGGAGGACCATCGGTGATGATGTAGTCTAAATTTTCTCTCTCAGTGATGAGCTTGGCGTTCTGCCGCACTAGCGCCACCAACTTTCCTGAGTTTTCTTGGGCAATACCCAACCTGGCGTGGCATAAATAACCGTATTTGGTTTCCGAGATAAACGAATGCCCGCTCATGCTGTCCTTCATAGCGATGGCATCAACAGGGCAAACCTGGTAGCAGAAGCCGCACCCTTCACAAGAGAGGGGGTCAACTTCAAAATCCTTAATGGCCCCAAAGCGGCACAATTCCTGACATAAGCCACATTCTGTACACATCTCTTCGTCTATGAAAGCGACTCGCCCACTCCAGAATTCCTTTTCCTCCTTAACCTTTGGTTTAAGGAGGAGATGAAGGTCGGCGGCATCTACATCACAGTCAGCTAATACCTTACTTTGGGCTAGGGACGCAAAGGATGCCACAATAGATGTCTTTCCTGTTCCTCCCTTGCCACTAAGAACCACGATTTCTTTCATTTACTCCTGACTTTCTGGCTTGCGTCGGGCATAGACCCGGTATATCTTTTCCCCCTTCTCTTGCAAACATTGAGTGCAATGCTCAACTTCTTCAGGCTTAACTTCCTCCAGGCGCACTTCAAAGCCTAGCTCTTCATACATATCCACTACCCTTTTGAGGTGTGTTTCGCCATCTATGGCAACTTCTTGCCAGTCCATCATTTTGCTACCCAGCTAGCAGCAATTATATCTTTGATGTCCTGAAAAAGTCTGAGAAACTCCTCACGCCACCGAGGCACCCCTTCTATTAAGGGAATCCCTCGGGAATAGAGCATGGCGATATTTCTATCCAGGGGGATTCTCAGTAAAATTGGTATTCCTTCTCGATGACAATATTGCTCAACCCCCTCGCCTCCTATTCCAACACGATTAATTACCACCCCACATGAAATACCCAGCTTTCTCACTACCTCCACTGCCAGCGAAAGGTCATTTAGCCCAAAAGGAGTAGGCTCGGTCACGAGGAGACAAAAATCGCTCCCTTTTACCGCCTCTACTACAGGACAAGAGGTTCCCGGAGGAACATCGATGATTACTATATTTGCAGGGTCAATATACTTCTTTACCTCCCTGATTACGGGTGGAGCCATCGCTTCGCCAACGTTAAGCTTCCCTTGAATTAATTCCAAATTCCCTGAATCGCCTCTTTCAACTACCCCCATCTCTCTTCCTTCCTCAGTAATAGCAGACTCAGGGCATAGGTAAGAACATGCTCCACAACCATGACACAGTT
>Ga0209979_1003809_pt1 | contig 12971 bp, 9 predicted proteins | sample AnhtaG_FD_183114 | JGI IMG/M metagenome (GOLD analysis project Ga0209979, IMG submission 183114) | Deep subsurface microbial communities from Anholt, Denmark to uncover new lineages of life (NeLLi) - Anholt_01485 metaG (SPAdes) (version 2) | ecosystem: Environmental > Aquatic > Marine > Oceanic >...
GCGTAGCCAGCGCTGGCCTCATCGGCTACGTGACCTCGGGCAATATCGACTGGCCGCTTGCGGGGGTCATGGCAGCAGGGAGTGTGGTGGGGGCCTACGCCGGGGCCAAGACCATGGCTCGGGTTTCCCCCCTGCGCCTGCGGCAGGTCTTCGGGCTGTTCCTCCTTGCCGTGGCCATCCGCATGTTTATCGTCTGACCGTCTGAAGATTGAGTGCAGGGGATATCGTCGTTGGGATCATCGCTGGCGTGCTGGGCGGCGCAGCCGGGGGCTTCCTGGGTATCGGCGGGGGCATCATCTATGTGCCCGCGCTCGTCCTCGTCATAGGAGAGGCCCAGCATGTGGCCCAGGGGGTCTCCCTGGCAGTAATCATCGCCACGGCAGCGGTGGGGGGTACTACCCACTTCAGACAGGGGAATGTCGAGCTGAGGACGGCGGCCTGGGCAGCCCCGCCGGCGGCGGCCGCCGCCTTTGGAGCCGCCATGTTTGCAGACTTCATAGACGCCGCCATTCTCCGGCGGATCTTTGCCGTGGTCGTGCTCTGCGTGGGGGTGAGCACGCTCCTGGGCACCCTGCGGGGGGAGCGCCTGCAAGAGGAGCAGAGGGGCTAGCGCATGGACGCAGCAGAGAAAGCGGCCGCCCTGGCTGAACTCAACGAGCAGATCGCCCGCTGCCCGGACTGCGAGCTATCCCGGACCCGCACCCACGCCGTCCCCGGTGAGGGCCGGCCCGACGCCGACATCGTCTTCATCGGCGAGGGGCCGGGCTACTATGAGGATCAGCAGGCCCGACCCTTCGTGGGGCCGGCCGGCCAGTTTCTGGAGCAGCTTCTGGCCTCCATCGGCCTGCGGCGGGAAGACGTCTACATCGGCAACGTCATCAAGTGCCGCGCTCCCGAGAACCGTGACCCCCTGCCTCAGGAGATCAATGCCTGCTGTAAGTGGCTGGACCGCCAACTCGAGATCATCCGCCCCACGGTGGTGGCTACCCTGGGCCGCTACTCCATGAACCGCTACTTCCCTGGCCAGTCCATCAGCCGTATCCACGGCCAGCCCCGGCGGCTGGGCGATGCGGTGGTGGTGCCCATGTACCATCCCGCGGCGGCGCTGCACCAGGGCAGCCTGCGCCGGACCATTGAAGAGGACTTCAAAAAGCTCCCGGCCATCCTAGAGCAAGCCCGGAAGGAGGAGGTGGAGGCGGCGGCGCCTGAGCCCGAGCAGATGCGCCTGCTCTAGCCTCGAACCATGGCGGCCAAGAAGCTACGCGTTATCCCCCTAGGCGGCCTCGGCGAAATCGGCAAGAACATGATGCTCTTCGAGTACGGCGAAGACATCATTGCCGTGGACGCTGGCCTCATGTTCCCCGAGGAAGACATGCTGGGGATTGACCTGGTCATCCCAGACATCAGCTACATCCTGGAGCACCGCGGCCGCCTACGTGCCATCTTCATCACTCACGGCCACGAGGACCACACCGGCGCCCTCCCCTACATCCTGGCGCGGGTCAACGCCCCCCTTTACTGCACCCGTCTCACCGCCGGCCTGGTGACGGTGAAGTTGAGGGAAGCCAACATGCTGGCCCGGGCCGACATCCGCACCATCACCCCGAACGACGTGGTGCAGGAAGGGGCCTTCCGCGTAGAGTTCTTCACAGTGGCTCACAGCGTGCCCGACTCGGTCGGGCTCGCTATTCGCACCCCGCTGGGCACGGTTGTGCATACCGCAGACTTTAAGTTGGATCATACCCCGGTGATGGCCCAACCTACCGACCTGGCCCGCCTGGCTCGCCTGGGCGCGGATGGAGTGCTGCTCCTCCTCTCGGACTCAACCTACGTGGAGATGCCCGGCTACACTCCCTCGGAGCGGCTGGTAGGCGACTCATTGCGTCAGATTATGTCGACTTCCCCCGGCCGCGTTATCGTGGCCACCTTCGCCTCCCTTATCTCGCGCGTCCAGCAGGTCATCGATGCCGCCCACGCCAACAACCGCCGCGTCTTCGTCACCGGGCGCAGCATGCTCGACAACGTCCAGATGGCCATGGAACTGGGCTACCTCTCCGTGCCAGAGGGCGCCCTGGTGAACGTCCGAGAGCTGGACAACGTGCCGCCCCAGAGGCTGGCCGTCATGACCACGGGCAGCCAGGGCGAGCCAACCTCCGCCCTCGCCCGCATGGCCAACCGCGATCACTCCTTCATCCAGATCGTGCCCGGGGATACCGTGGTGCTCTCGGCCACGGCTATTCCCGGCAACGAGGCACTGGTCTATCGCACCGTGGACAACCTCTTCCGGCTGGGTGCCCGGGTTCTCTACAACCGCATCGCCGACGTGCACGTACGGGGTCACGCCGCCCAGGAAGAGCTCAAGATCATCTTGTCGCTGGTGCAGCCCAGGTACTTCGTACCCGTTCACGGCGAATACCGCCACCTGGTATTGCACACAAGGCTGGCTCAGTCCATGGGCATTCCCGAGGAGAACACCTTTGTCCTGGTAGACGGCGACGTGCTGGAACTGGACGAGCGGGGCGCGCGCGTCAGCGGGCGTGTCCCCGCCGAATACGTGTACGTGGATGGGCTGGGCGTGGGTGACGTGGATCACGTGGTCCTGCGCGACCGCCAGCATCTGGCCACCGACGGCATGGTGGTGATCATCCTGGCCATCAACAAGCGCAACGGCCGGGTAGTGGGGCAGCCCGAGGTGATCTCCCGCGGCTTTGTGGACATCGAGGAGTCCGAGGATCTGCTCAGGCGGACCCAAAGGATGGTAGTAGCTACCCTCGAAGGAGCCGATCACACCGCCGAGTGGGGCGTGGTGAACACCAAAGTAAAGGACGCCATCGCCAAGTTCCTTTATGAGGAGACCCGACGCCGCCCTATGGTGTTGCCGGTGGCTGTGGAGGTATAGTATTATTGACTGCCCGGTGAGCTGGCGGGGTCTCATCGGCGCGGCAGAAGGCGAGAAGTGGCCAAGGCTAAAGCCAGACCCCGCCCCCGCGCCAGTGCTCGGGTCATCCGGCCTCGTCCGGCCGGTCGCCGGAGGACCGGGCCGTCGGCGGCCAGTTTTCTCTTTCGTCTCCTCTTTCGCCTAGAGGCGCTAGGCGTTAGCCTAATCATCCTCGCCCTCATCTCCGTGGCCTGGCTGGCGCCCAGGACAGGAGACATCTCCGGCCTGGGCGATGTCCTTGTCCGTACCTTCGGCCTGCACGTCTTCGTCCTGGTGGCCTTTCTCGCGTACCTGGGCTGGCTCATCCTGCGCCATCAGCTGAAGGCCGCCCTGCGGCGCTGGAAGCCCTGGCTCGTAGGGCTGTTTGGCGCAACCTTTACCATTGGCCTCCTGGGATTCTTCCGGCCCGACGGGGAGCTAGGTGAGACGTCCCTCTCAGAGGTCACCGCCGGGGGGGACCTGGGGCACCTCCTTGCCAGCCATCCCCTGGGAGTCCTCATCTGGCTGCTCGCCGGAGGCGCTGCTTTCGCCATCGTGTGGCCTCAGGCCAGCATGGCCGGCCTGCGCGAGCTACCTGTTGTGGCCAGGACGGTCTGGGGCTGGCGGCTACCTCAGCGGGCCTGGCGTGCTACGGTGAAGGTCGTGGACCTGATATTCCCCACCCGACCGCCGCCGGATACTTCAGTGAAGGTGCCTCTGGAGACCCTCCTGTGGGCCCGCAGCTCCGGTACCGTTCTGGCGGAGGAGCCCGGCGCGACCAGCAAGGAGCCTCCGGCCGAATTGGCAGAGGAAGCGCCGCCCCCGGCTGACATCGGCCTCCAGGCGGAGCTACCGCTGGCCACGGAGGCCGGGGAGCAAGCACCACAGCGGCTGACCATAGCCGCCTCTTCGCGCGCGGCTGACGGCTGGCATCTCCCCCCGCTGGACGTGCTCACGGACGCCGCAGCGGCGGCGGGAGCCCAGGCCGACAAAGCCGCCCGTGCCCAGCTCATCGTGGACACCCTGGCCAGCTTCGGGGTGGACGCCCGCGTCATCCAGATCAACGAGGGGCCCACCGTCACCCAGTTCGGCATCGAGCCCGGCTGGGAGGTCAAGACCCGCACTGTCCAGGAGCGGGACAAGGACGGCAGGCCCATCCTCGACAAGGACGGCAATCCCAAGACCCGCACAGAGGAGATCGCCCGCATGCGCGTGCGCGTCAACCAGATTACCACTCTCGCCAGTGATCTGGCTCTGGCCCTGGCCGCCCCCTCCATCCGCATCGAGTCCCCCGTGCCGGGGAAGCCCTTCGTGGGCATCGAGGTGCCTAACACCACCGCCAGCCTGGTCACCCTGCGCAGCGTCATCGAGAGCCCGCCGTTCCAGCGGACATCCGCTCGCTCCAGGCTGGCCCTGGGCCTGGGCAAGGGCGTCTCCGGCGACCCGGTGGCGGCAGACCTGGCCCGTATGCCTCACCTGCTTATCGCCGGCGCCACCGGCAGCGGCAAGAGCGTCTGCATCAACTCCATCATCGCCTGCCTTCTGATGCATGCTTCCCCGGAGCAGGTGCGTCTGGTAATGATCGATCCCAAGCGGGTGGAACTCTCCGCCTTTGCGCGTATCCCCCACCTCGCCTTCTCCTCCATCGTGGTCGATCTGGACAAGGTGGTCCCCACCCTCCAAGCAGTAATCCACGAGATGGAGGCCCGCTATCGCCGCTTCGCCTCCCTGGCCGTGCGTAACATCGATGCCTACAATCGCCACCCCCGCTGCCCCCGCCGCCTCGCCTACTGGGTGGTCATAATCGACGAACTGGCCGACCTGATGATGGCGGCACCATATGAGGTGGAACGCCAGGTCTGTCGCCTGGCCCAGCTCGCCCGGGCCACCGGCATCCACCTCATCATCGCCACCCAGCGCCCCTCGGTGGACGTGGTCACGGGGCTCATCAAGGCCAACTTCCCCACCCGCATCGCCTTCGCCATGAGCTCCCAGGTGGACTCGCGCACCGTCCTGGACATGGCTGGTGCCGAAAAGCTACTGGGCCGCGGCGACATGCTCTACATGCCCAGCGATGCGGTCAAGCCCAAACGACTCCAGGGTGTCTTCGTCTCCGACCAGGAGATCGAACGCCTGGTGGCCTTCTGGACGCAGGATCGCTTCGGCGAGCTGGAGCGAGAGGTGCATGATAGCCTGCTGGAGGAGGCCCGACCCGAGGTCGACGAGCTCTTCGGCGCCGATGACCCCCTCCTGGAGCGGGCCAGGGAGCTGGCCGCCGAGCACACCCGCATCTCCACCTCTCTCCTCCAGCGCCGCCTGCGTGTCGGCTACCCGCGGGCGGCCCGCCTCATGGACATGCTGGAGGAGCGGGGCATCGTCGGCCAGGCCGAGGGATCCGCCTCCCGCGAGGTCCTCGTCCGCGCCGAGGGCCCGGACGAGGAGGACTAAGGGAAGGCTCCAGGCTCCCCACCTTCTGGCCGCTGCCCGATACGTCTTCACCCCAGAAACCCAGAAACACCCTCGACCTCAGCAGCGGGATTTCTCCGCTGGTCCATCTGGCGGCGCCCTTTCGGTGCTAACGTCCCTTGCCCCTCCCCCGCAATGCGTGGAGAATGAGAGCGAGTGAGGACGTTTGCTTCCCGGGCATATGTCTGACGCTCCCCGTGGCATCGGTGAATGTTCGCACCCTCCGTCTCGTTTCGGAGAGGAGAGGGCTCAGGCCGGACGCAGCGCCCGTGGCCGCGATAGGGAGACACCAGGCCCTTAGAAGAAAGAAGTGAACTGATGCAGGAGCACCGGAGTAGCTACTGGGAGAGCTGGCGCCGCCGACGTCTGTCCCGGAGACGCCTCCTGGGGAGCGCCCTGACGGCTGGGGCAGGAGCTGCGGGCCTCGCCCTCAGCGGCTGCGCTGGCGAGGAGGAAGAAGGCGCGCCCACGCCCGGGCCTGGCGTTGCCACCCCCGCCCTGGGCCCCGTGGTCACCCGGGGCGGAGGCTATCGCAACTTCAGCTACGACGCCATGGCCATCGACACCCTCGACCCCTACCAGACCCAGTTCGGCCCGCTCTATAGCATGCATGCCTCGGTCTTCAGCAAGGTCCTCCAGTACGACGACGAGATCGAGCAGATCATGAGGCCCGACCTCTCCGCTGCCTCCGACGGCGGCCCCGGCATGCCCGAGCAGCCAGACGAGCAGACCTACATCATCAGAATCCGCCCCAACGTGACCTTCCATGACACCTCGGAGATCCGCAAGAACTACCCTCAGGTGGCCGGCCGACAGCTCACCGCCGAGGACGTCAAGTACTCCATCGAGCGCCAGGTCAACCCCCAAAGCCCCCAGTCTGCCCTCTACTACCGCCGCTATCACTGGGAGACGGTAGACAAGATCGAGCTCATCGACGACCTCACCCTGCGCATCACCACCAAGGGCCCCATCGCCCCCTTCCTCCACTACCTGGCCGATAGGAACGCCTTCATCATCGCCAAGGAACTCGTCGATGAGAACGACGAGATGAACCACGTGTCCAGGATGATCGGCAGCGGTCCCTTCATCCTGGACAAGTTCGAGACGTTACAGACCGTGAAGGTGGTCCGTAATCCGGCCTGGTTCGCTGCCGACGACCGCCCCGAGTTGGGTACCGGCCGCCCCTTCCTCGACTCTCGGGAGACCATGTGGACGCCCGAGAGCGCCAGCGTGTGCGAGACCGCCTTCAGGACCAAGCAGATCGATAGCGCCAGCAGTGGAACCGGCCTCAGCGACCTCGCCACCCTGTTTCGGGTGGCTGAAGCAGCGGGGGACACCTTCATCACCCAGGACCCCCAGGGTGGTGGGGTGCAGAGCCGTCTGCTCATTGACCGGCCCCCCTTCGACGACTTCCGGGTGCGCCGGGCAATCTACCTGGCTGTCGACCGGCAGCTTATCGGCGAGGCCCTCTACCCGGCACCACCCGGCCGTGTCCACTTCCTTCCCAGCGGGCCCATCTCCTGGCCCATGCGCCGCTGGGCCATGCCTCAGGAGGAGCTGGCCAAGAAGCCCGGCTACCGCTTCGGCACCGCCGAGCGCGAGGAAGACCTCGCCGAGGCCAAGAAGCTCTGGGAGGCCGCCGGCGGCACCGACGCCATCGGCAGCTTCAAGATCATCTTCTCGGGCGTCCCCGCCTACATACCGGAGAAGGGCATGCCCCAGACCGTGCGTATGCTGACCGAGGTCCTGGGAGCTAACGTGGAGACCGATCTGGACCCCACCGGCTACACCACGCTGGTCGCCTGTCTCCTGCGCAACTCCGAGGGTGCCTCCGAAGGTACCTGCGAGTTCGCCTGGGGATTCGACAACGGCTGGCTCGATCTCGACGACTGGTTCTATCCGTACTTCCGGACGGGTGCGCCCAAGAACTCCTTCCGGGTCTCCGACCCCAAGCTGGATGAGATGCTGGAGGTGCAGCGGGCCGAGTTCGACTATGAAAAGCGCCACCAGATCGGTCTAGACATCCAGCACTACCTGATGGATGAGGTAAACTGTCGCATCGAGTACGTCAACCAGCTAGTCCACAACGTGAACTGGAATTACCTGAAGAACCCCTTCCAGAGCACCTGGTACGGCATGACCTACATGTTTGCGAACACCTGGCTCGACGCGGATGATCCGGCATTCGCGGGGCGACCCGCCTAGGTGGCGGACCTGGATTCCCCGGACGAGGGGCGATAGATGCGAAAGGAGTCGGCCATGAATCGGACGGAAAGGACTCACGGCGGAAGCTGGCATCGTCGGCGCGTCTCCCGGAGACGGCTGTTGGGCGGCGCTCTGGCCATGGGGGCCGGAGCGGCTGGCCTCGCCCTCACCGCCTGCGCCGAAGAAGAAGAGGAGGTGGGCCCCGGCACCCCGGAGGCCACGCCCGAGGCCACGCCTACCGGCCTCGAGACCGTGCAGACGCGAGGGGGTCATCTCAGGCTGTTCGAGTTCGACGCCATGGCCCTGGACACCTACGATCCCCACCAGACCCAATTCGGCCCCCTTTACAACACCCACGGCTCAATCCTTAGCAAGGTCCTCCAGTACGAGGACGAGGGCGAGCAGACCATGAGCCCGGACCTTTCCGCCGCCCCGGACGGCGGCCCCGGCATGCCCGAACAGCCCGACGAACAGACCTACATCATCAGAATCCGCCCCAACGTCTACTTCCACGACACCCCGGAGATCCGCAAGAACTACCCAGAGGTAGCTGGTCGCCAGCTCACCGCCGAGGACGTCAAGTACTCCATCGAGCGCCAGATCAACCCGGACAGCCCGCAGTCCGCCCTCTACTACCGCCGTTATCACTGGGAGGCGGTGGACAAGATCGAGCTCGTTGACGATCTCACCCTGCGTATCACCACCAAGGGCACCATCGCTCCCTTCCTCCACTACCTGGCCGACAGGAACGCCTTCGTCATCGCGAAGGAGCTGGTGGATGAGAACGATGAGATGAACCACCAGGACAGGATGATCGGCTCCGGCCCCTTCATCTTAGAGAAGTTCCAAGCGCTACAGACGGTGAAGGTGGTGCGCAATCCCAACTGGTTCGGCGCCGACGACCGTCCCGAGCTGGGCACCGGCCGCCCCTTCCTGGACTCTCGGGAGACCATGTGGCCCGCGGTGAGTGCCACCGCGGTGGAAAACGCCTTCAGGAAGAAACAGATCGATCGCTGCACCATGGGCGACCTGGCGGAGACATACCGGATCGCCGAGGATGTCGACGAGGTCGTCATCGTCCCCTGCCCCCAGAGCGGCGGCCCCGGCATCCGCTTCCTGACAGACCGCCCTCCCTTCGATGACTCGCGCAGGCGCCGCGCCATCCACCTGGCCATCGATCGCCAGACCCTGTGCGAGCAGATCTGGCACGGCCCGCCCGAGCGGCCCCACTTCCGGCTCAGCGGGCCCATCGCCTGGATGATGCGCCGCTGGGCCATCCCTCAGGAGGACCTGCTAGAAAAGCCCGGCTACCGCTTCAGCACTGCGGAGCGGGAAGAGGACATCGCCGAGGCTAAGAAGCTCTGGGACGCCGCCGGCGGCAGCGAGGCCGTGGGCAGCTTCAAGATCATCTTCGCCGGTATCCCGGACTTCATCCCTAACGTCGCCCTGCCCCAGACCGTGCGCATGCTCAAGGAGGTGCTGGGAATCGGGGTGGAGACAGAGGTTGACCCCACCGGCTACACTACCCTGGCCGCTTGCGCCCTGCGCAATACTCAGGGCGCCGCCACCGGCACCTGCGAGGTCATCTGGGGGTACGACAACGGCTGGATCGACCTGGACGACTGGCTCTATCCGTACTTCCACACCGGAGGCGCCAAGAACTCCTACCGCCTCTCCGACCCCAAGGTTGACGAGCTGCTGGACGCTCAGCGTATCGAGTTCGACTACGACAAGCGGCGGGAGCTCGGCCTAGAGCTCCAGCACTACCTTCTGGATGAGGTCAACGCAGACCTCAAGTACGGCAACCAGAACGAGCAGGACATGTACTGGAACTACGTGCGCAACCCCTGGATATGGAACTGGTACGGATCCGGCTACCTCTTCGCCAACACCTGGATCGACCAGAATGCCCCATCCTATGCAGGACGGCCCACCTAGCGCCAAGAGCCCCACGAGAAGTGCTCAGCGCTAGCCGGCGGCAAGGATGCCGCCGGCTAGTCCGCCTTCTCTGCCAGCACGATGACGCGCACGCTCTCCAGCGTCAGCTCCGAGCCATCGAAGTCGCCCCACATCCTGCGCACCGTCAGCCCGACGGAGGCAAGCATCGCCGCCAGCTCCGTCACCGCATACATGCGCAGCAGGAGCCGATAGCGTCGGCGGGAGCCATCGGGCCCGATCAGGGTAATCTCCTCCAGATTTCGACCGGTCGGGAGGTCCCAGCGTCGCTCCAGCAGGAGGACGGACCCGTCAGGCGCGCGCCGCCAGTCGCGGGCCTGATAGACGCGAGCGATCCTCTCGCGGTTGATGAAGTCAAGCAAGAAGCGGCCGCCTGGCCGCAGGGCTGCCTGAACGCGCTCCAGCACCCGCCGGTCCTCCTCCTCGCTCTCTAGATAGCCAAAGGACGTGAACATATTGATGACAGCGTCGAACTCCTCCTGGAAGCTGATCTCGCGCATGTCGCAGCGCTGCCAGCGGATGTCTACGCCTGCCTCACGGGCCTCGCGGCGGGCCCGACGCAAGGCCCGCGCCGAGAGGTCCACACCCGTGACCTCGTAGCCGCGGCGGGCCAGCTCGACAGTGTGGCGGCCGTGGCCGCAGCAGAGGTCGAGCACACGGGAGCCCGGCTTCAGTTCCAGGGCCCGCTCGATGAAGTCTACCTCGGCCTCCGAGCGCGCGGCCGCGAGCGCATCCTCGTCCTCGAACCAGCGCTCCGGGTACACCTCCCGGAACAAGTCGACATACCAACGCCCGCGTCTTCCCATGGCAGTCTCCTCTCCAATTCGTCCCGATACGTCAAAAGCCCACCGCCGGGATGCTGGCAGTGGGCTTGAGAGCTTGACTCTTGGAAGGGCTAGGGAACCTGCTCCCGGCAACCCACGCCAACATCCCCGAGTACGAGCACCGTGCTCGGGTTGGCGTTGTGAATGACGTACAGGGTTGCCCGATTAGACACAGTCACTTGCCCCATCATAGAGGGTAGGCGGAATGTAGCAGAGGCGCGGCCCGCCGTCAAGCAGTTGGCGGGCCGAGGGCTAGCGCAGCCCCTCCGCGAAGCGGCGCAGGCGCTCGGAGGCATCCCCCACGAGGGCGCGGCCGTGCCCGAAGCAAACGATGTCGAACTCCAGGGCCGCAAGCTTGCGGATGGACTCCCTGGCCTGGGCGGCATCGGTGGTGAATATCCCTGGCGGCGGCCGCAGCCCCAGCACGTTGAAGAGGGCATCGCCCACGAACAGGGCCCGCCGCGACGGCATATGCAGAGCGATGTGCCCCGGAGTGTGGCCGGGCGTATGCACCACTCCCACACTGCCCAGCGCATCGCCGTCTTGCAGCTCTCGATCCACCCGAGAGGGCCTGGGTGGCGGGGTCATGCGCTTGAACAGAGGTCCTAGAAGGTTCCTGAGGGGGGCCGGCCCTCTCATCGGCGGCACGGGCTGTTCGCCCCGAATTACTGGAGCTTCGGCCGCGTGCACGCACACCTGCGCCCCGGTGCGCTCGGCCAGCTCGGCCAGGCTGCCCGCGTGGTCCCCGTGGCAGTGGGTGACCACGATCTGATGCAGGTCTTCTGGCTTCCGGCCGAGCGCGGCGATGGCCCGGAGCACGGCGTCCGTGCTCCCCGCGAGGCCGGTGTCGATAAGCGCGAGGCGCTCCGCACCCTCGACGAGGTAGGCATGGCCGATGCGTGTGCCGTCAACTTTGTGGATGCCGGGAATGATCTGCATGCATGACCACCTCCGCTGGCCAGCCAGCCTTGTACCGCCCTGAAAGCTCAGGTGTCGAGCATGTCCCAGTCGTCACCCAACACCCACCGCAGGGCTGAAAGCTTGCCGTTTATCATTCCCCACTCGAAGTCGTCATATGGCCCTAGCTGATCTTCCCCATACCGATGCCTCACTTCCTCAGCAGCCTGAAGGGCGCGCTCCCAAATCCCCGCCGGTGCCGTCTCCTGACCAGACTCAACGCGGTGCCTAAACAGCAAGTGCCTCTCGTGCCATACCTTGTCGAAGAATTCCTGCTCAGCAGCCAGGATTTCGTTCTGGTCCCGCAAACCTCCAAGGAGATACTTATCCAGCAGGTCGGCTCTACCCTGGGACAGCCGCTCAAGGGTTGGGCGCTCCCAATACTTGATTCTGAAGGGAGGTCGGTTCCTGTCCTCATAGTCCTTCAGGAAGTCTTTGGCTGGATTCGAGAGAAAGTTGGAGGCGATAACCAAAACAGTGTGGGGACGCTCCGCCTGACCCCAAGTGAGCAGCCCTTGCAGCTTCTCAGGGGGTACACCCTTCTTGTAGTGCTTACAGTCGACGAACCACGTCTCGAAGTGCTTTGTACCGTCGATGTCCGCGCGCTCCAGGTCGCAGACGATGTCCCGCCCACGGTCTGCTGGGCTCGCCGCCAACCCCGTTCCCTTGCGCCAATCGACGTTGACGAAGCCCAATGCGCGCAGCAGGTCGAAGCAGAATTCCTCGAACCCTGCTTCGTCCAGCCCGTCAAACGAGAGGGAATCCATTAGCCTAACCCATTGAGCACGTCGCGGCGGCGCTCTTGGTGATTGTAGCAGTGGAAACCTGCGGCGACCAGTTGGCCAGCTGAATGCGGCGTGGCCCCGAAGAAGTCGGCAATCTGATGAATGGAAGGGCTCGCATCCCCTACCTCCCGTATCGGCGGCTGGCTCTGGCTCTCCGTCCGCGGCGCCGGCCCTCTCGACGACCCCGACCCAGGGAACCGTATGATGTCTGCGCGAACTCGTGCAGCGCGTCCTGATCGCTCACCAGTTGCTTGCGTAGCTCCAGCACCTCGTCGCGGAGAAGGGCTGCCCGCTCGAACTCCAGGTTCCTCGCCGCCGCCTTCATCTGGCCCTCCAGGTCCTTGATGAGGCGAGCCAGCTCGTCCTTGGGCAGCTCGCGCCCCACCACGTACTCCGCTTTCTCCTCCGCCACCTTCTTCACGTGATCGGTGATGTCACGGATGGCCTTGTGGATGCCCTCGGGGGTGACGTCGTGCTCCCGGTTGTAGGACTCCTGGACGCGACGCCGCCGGTTGGTCTCGGCGATGGCCTGCCGCATGGACTCCGTGCTGGCGTCGGCGTACATGATGACCTGGCCGTTGATGTGGCGGGCCGCCCGCCCCATCGTCTGGATGAGCGAGTCGCGCGAGCGCAGGTAGCCCTCCTTGTCCGCGTCGAGGATGGCGATCAGGCTCACCTCGGGCAGGTCCAGCCCCTCCCGCAGGAGGTTGATGCCGACGACTACGTCGTACACGCCCGTGCGCAGGTCGCGCAGGATCTCCACCCGGCCCAGCGTGTCGATCTCCGAGTGCAGGTAATGGGTGCGGACGCCCATCTCTGCCAGGTAGTCCGCCAGGTCCTCGGCCATCTTCTTGGTGAGGG
>Ga0209979_1003810_pt1 | contig 12968 bp, 11 predicted proteins | sample AnhtaG_FD_183114 | JGI IMG/M metagenome (GOLD analysis project Ga0209979, IMG submission 183114) | Deep subsurface microbial communities from Anholt, Denmark to uncover new lineages of life (NeLLi) - Anholt_01485 metaG (SPAdes) (version 2) | ecosystem: Environmental > Aquatic > Marine > Oceanic...
GAGGGCTTGCCTTAACTGCTGAACGGGGAAAGGCCGGAAAGCCCTTACCTTGATCAAGCCCACCGCTTTGCCATCGGCGCGCATTTCATCCACCACTTCCCGAGCGGTTCCGGTTAAGGCACCCATGGTTAATATGACGGCTTCCGCTCCCTCACCGCAGTATACTTCTATTAGCCCTCCATAGTGACGACCAAAAATTCGAGTAAACTCATCGCCTATTTCAACGATGACCTCCCTGGCTTTTTCCGCCGCCTCCTGCTGTTCCTTACGCCAAGCGGCATAATGCTTGCCGAAGCCACCGACAGATATTGAGTAAGGATTGTCCACATCCAGGGTGACTACCGGGTCATAGGCAGGTAGGAATGAATCCACACTCCCTTGGTCAGGAATCTCCACCAGTTCTTCCGTATGCGACTGGATAAAGCCATCCAGACATATCATCACGGGCAGTAGAATTCGGTGGTCTTCGGCGATTCGGTAAGCCTGGAAGACCATATCCATCGCTTCCTGACCGGTCTCGGTAAAGATTTGAATCCAGCCAGTATCCCGCTGCTGGATGGCATCCTGTTGGTCTCCCCAGATGCTCCAGGGCAAGGCAACAGAACGGCACACATTAACCAGGACCAACGGATAGCGGCCACCGCTGACATAAGCCAGCATTTCATGCATATACTCCAGCCCCTGGGATGAGGTGGAGGTAAAGGCACGCGCACCCGCCATACGAACGCCCATGCAGGCGGTCAAAGCAGAGTGTTCCGATTCAACTTTGATGAACTCGGCATCCATCTCGCCGTTGGCAATGAAGCTGGCAAGCTTTTCGACAATGCTGGTCTGGGGGGTTATCGGGTAAGCTGCCACTACCTCGACGCGAGCTAGTCTGGCGGCGTGAGCTACCGCCTCATTGGCAGTGATATATTTCTTGGTAGGCATTTTTGTGGACATTACCCACTTCCTCTCGGCTCAGGCTCAGTCATTTCTATTGCCTTGGTCGGGCATTCCCTGACACAGATACCGCAGCCCTTGCATTCCTCATTGTTAAAGAGTACTTTTCTGTTTGCCTCGTCTTGAATGATGGCCCCCTCCGGACAGAAAATCCAGCAAAAGAGACAGAAGGTGCATTTGCCTTTGAGTACCGGTTTAATGGTACTCCAACTCCCCATTTTGGTGGGTATGGTACCGGCTTTTGACACTGGTCCTGGGATTGACTTCTTCATTTGCCCTTCACCTTCGCGTAAGCAACCTCGGCGGCGACGATATTGCGCTCGGCTATTTTCTTTGGCAAAGCATCGGCGATCGCTTGCTTGATAGAATCTAGACTAACCAGGTTAGTCGCTCCAGCCAGGGCACCCAGCATGGTGGTGTTGACGATGGCTACGCCGATGACGTCTCTGGCAATAGCTGAAGCATCTAGGGTGATAACATTGAGGTAAGCCGGGATAGATAGTTCTGAGACAGGTTTACGCGTATTGACCAGGATAGAGGCCCCCTCTTGCGCACCATCGGTTATGTTAACTACGTCAATCAGGGTATCATCCAATACGATGACTTTCGTGGGGTGATAAATCTGACTGCGGCTCCGGATAACGTGGTCGGCGATACGAGTAAAAGCCTGTACCGGAGCACCACGCCGTTCGGCACCAAAACTGGGGAATGACACGGCATGTTTACCTTCGTAGAGGGCAGCTGCACTTCCCAAGATGCTGGCTCCCAACACGGCCCCCTGTCCACCCCTGCCATGCCAGCGCACCTCTTCGACGGTCACACTCTGGTTCATTCCGAATCTATCATATCACAATGTCTCTAATTTGAAAAGATTGTTCGTCCTGCTCATATATCTATGCCAACTTAATATTAACTCAACACTAAATGCGGCTGAGAGTTTGTGAGCAGAGCAGCCAATTAAGCCCCGGCTTATATTATAGGACCAATAGTATAAAGACCGGAAAAGATGCCGTAACCCAGGATTTCAGCTTTGGTTTGCTTCCCTGAGGCTACCGCCAGTACCTCTCGATATATGGTTTGAGCAATCGCCTGTAAACCAGAGTCCTTCCCCCGAGTTAGCTCGACAAGAATGTCTATATGGTCTGGCAGCCGCTTGAAGGTGACCGGGTTACCGGTTACTTTAATCACCGGGATAAAAGGAAAACCTTGAGGTACTCCCAGTCCTGTGGAGAAGAGGGTAATCTGGACACCAGCCGCCGCCAGAGCAGTCAGGAACTCCGGCTCTCGTCCCGGGGAGTCCACAATGTATAAACCCTTGCCCTGGACTCGTTCCCCGTACTCATAGACACCCTGAATAGGCTTGGTACCTCCCTTGACGATGGCTCCCAACGACTTCTCCTCAATGGTAGTCAAGCCTCCAGCAATATTGCCCGCCGATGGCTGTCCACCCCTCATATCTCCTCCCCTGGCGATGGCCCGCTTCTCCATGCGGTCAACAATTTCCATAATCTTGTCAGCCACCTGGGAATTGACGGCACGACGAACCAAAATGTGTTCCGCACCCAAAAACTCAGTGGTTTCACCGAAAACGCAGGTGCCCCCGTTATCAATCACCAGGTCACAGGTAGCTCCTACCACTGGATTGGAGGCCAGCCCCGATGTGGTGTCCGAGCCGCCACACTTGACCCCAATAACGAAGTGTGAATCGTCGAACTCCTCCTGACCTATTTTCGATGCCTCACCGACCATAGCTTGGGCTAAGAGAAGACCTTCGTTCAGGGCGACGGTCGCCCCGGCTCTCTGGATGACGATTCTCTCCACAGGCTTGCCGGATTGTGCGATTCCCTCCTGTATTTGGTCAACCCCTGTGCCCTCACACCCCAAGCTTACCAGCAATACTCCAGCCAAGTTAGGATTCTGGCCTATGGAGGTTAGCGTACGTGTCGCTATCTCTAGGTCGGGCTGCAACTGTCCGCACCCGGCGGGATGGAGAAACGGGGCTGTCCCCTTGATCTGCCGGGATATCCAGTAGGCAACATCATTGGCACAGCTTACCGTAGAGATGACGCCAATATAGTTGCGGACGCCTACTGACCCGCCTGGACGCTGATAACCTAAGAAACTTATTTGGCACCTCCTTTAGACTCACTGCTTCCCCGGGTGCTGGCCACATTGTGGACGTGTACATAGTCCCCGGGACCGATAGCACTGGTAGCAGTGCCAATTATTTCACCGTATTTGATCACCGGGTCTCCCGGCTCTATTCGAGCCAAGCTGAATTTATGACCGAAGGGCACGTTGGCGGTCAATTTCACGATCAGAGGTTTATCACCTACGTCCAGTTTCAGGCTGGCTCCTGCTTCCAGGTCAATCAGGGCTGTGGCCACATTATCCCTGGTATTGAGGGCGACCGCCTTTTCTTTCTGTTGCATAGAAACACGCTCTCTTAAATTCTTGGCACTTATAGACCAGTTGGTACCTTGATACCAAACCTCTCGGCAACGCTCCGCAGATTGCGGACGGTACCTTCGGGAAGAGGAATGCCATTCCGGGAGCGGTCGTCATAGGTTCTATTCTCTGGCTCACCGGGCACGAATATCTCGCCAAACCCTTCCGCCTTGGGCAGGGCTTTTAGACCATCGATGAGGTTGTCAATGTGCTCCTTGTAAGCTTCCACATCAGTGAATGTGCCGATGTCAATCGCAGCGAAAACACTATTCTGGATGTGACGTCGAGTGTAGCCCGGGCGAACCCGCATGACCTCCGGCTTCTTGCCCTGCGGTAGTGGCTCCATTTCCTTGTCCAGTAGTGCTGGCTCTAGCAGCGGGTTACCCATCATGACACTGGACAGACATTCGAACATAAGTGCCAGGCCGGAGCCTTTGGGGCCACCGAAGGGTAGCAGTACCGTCGCCTGTTTGGGGTCGGTGGTGGGATTACCCTCCTTGTCGATTGCCCAACCCACCGGTATGGGAACACCCTTGTCGAGAGCAAGGAGGATTTTCCCAGCGGCGACAACGCTGGTGGCCATATCTAGAATTAGTGGGCGATGACGCTTCGCCGGTACGGAGATGGCTATCGGGCTGTTATGTATACCAGCGACTTTGGCGCCGTAGGGTGCCATGTTGGGTGGGTTACACACAAAAGTGAGTCCCGCCATACCTTTCTCCGCTGCCATCAACGCGTAGTAGCCCATAGCCCCCTGGTGAGTGGTGTTGCGGATTGCTGCCCAGCAGACGCCTACTTCCTTCGCCTTCTCCAATACCCGGTTCACCGTGAAGACAGTAACCACCGGACCGAAGGCACGGTCTGCCTCAATAAATAGGGTGGCAGGGGTCTCCTTCAGTACCCGGATGTTGGGCCTCGGGTTCATCACTTCCTTGTCTACCCATTCCACGTATATTGGAATCAGCAGCACGCCGTGGGAATCTACCCCACGCAGGTTGGCCCATATCAATACCGTAGCCTCGGTCTCCGCGTCCTCGGGAGGCATGCCTACCCGTACGAATACTTCCTTGGTAAACTCTTCCAATGGTTCCCAAGCCACTCTAACTTCGCCAGCCATAATCCCTCCTTTAACTGTTATGCGCTGATTGATTGTAGTGTGCCAATCTTCGGAAGTCAATAGACTAAATAAGTTACCCCGCACCTTCCCTCTCTCTGGACAGGGTACGTTGGAATGCAGTTCTATCTCCAGCTAACAGGTGCTTGTTCCTAGAGCAGCTTATCCAGGTTCTAAAGGCAGCATCAGATTCGAACAAGGAGCTGTCTCATCTTTGGGAACTACTTGCCGGCGAGGTATTCCTTGGTCTTTTTGGCTAGCTCAGTCAGCAACTCGCTAAGCTTTAAGGGCGGTATGTAGACACAAAAGAGCTTTAGCGTCTCGGTTTCACTCGGGTTTCGGCACTCGTGCTCTACTCCCATAGGAGCAAATATTATCGAATCCGTCTCTAACTTCACTTTCTCCCCATCGATTATGCACTCACCGCGACCGACACAGTACATTATCTCATCAGAATCTGGATGCGTGTGCAAGCCAGTAGTACTTCGTGGCGGAATGTGCGAGGTGAGGACAGTCGCTTTCTCATAGCCGGTTGTCTCTGGACAAGTTATAAGTTTCAAGAATCTTTCTCTGGGGGGCTCTGCCTTTGCCGCTGGAAATTCCCATCCTTTGTAAACCCACTGAGACATTCTTCCTCCTTTTTAATTTATATTTTTAGTTTCTATCAAGCATATCGGCATCCCAAGAGTTTTTGAAACGCATTTCTACTATATTGTAGCGCTTTGTGAGCATATTTTACAGCCTAACCAACGGCATGTTCAATTATTAATTTTGTTGTCAATTGTTGCCTCTACAAAGAAGCTATATCAAAAATTTACCCTTATTTCTAAAATAACTTATTTTGTTGTAAAATGCATTCCTGTTATGTTCTGGTGCTTTTCAAACATACTTGCTAACATTGCTATTACATAGCTGAGCACCAATCGAGGGAAGATCAAATAGAAAGGAGAAAAGGAAAATGGAATTGGGTCTTGAAGGTAAGGTTGCTGTTGTGACTGGTGGTGCCAGGGGAATAGGTAGAAGCATAGTTGAGGGATTTGCCAGGGAGAGAGCCAGCGTCGTTATCAGTGATATTTTGCTTGATGCCGCACAGGAGTTGGCAGAGACGTTGACCAAGGATGAGGTAAAAGCATTAGCGGTCAAGACCGATGTGACCAAGAAGTCTGACGCAGATAACCTGGTAGCTGCCACATTGAAAGAGTTTGGCAAGATAGACATCTTGGTCAATGCGGCCGGCGTTGTACGAGACATCAAGTTTGTTGATATTGAGGAGGAAGAGTGGGACAGAATTATGGATATTAACGCCAAAGGGGTATATCTAATAACCAGAGCCGTTGTTCCACACATGATAGCCACCAGGCAGGGCAAGATTGTCAACATCGCCTCACGGTCTGGTAAGGACGCACAGGCAGGTCTTTCCCACTATGGCGCCTCAAAGTTTGCCATAATAGGTATTACCCAAGCACTGGCAAAAGAACTGGCAGAATATGACATCAATGTAAACGCTGTTTGTCCGGGCATTCTGCGTACTAATATGTGGGAAAAAATTCTTGATGCCAGGTCCGAGCGTACTGGTCTCCCTCGGAAGGAAATATGGGCCAGAATGATTGATAGCATTCCATTGAAGAGACCTCAAGTCCCGGAAGACATTGCTTACGTGGTTTTGTTTCTGAGTTCTAAAGTTGCCCAGAACATTACTGGTGAAGCGATTAATGTCAATGGCGGGGCACGAACGGATTAGTCAGTAAAGAACGTGAGGATAATGCCGCGTCTAAAGGCTAAGCTGGTAAGTTACAATTCTTGTCCCACTCGGTATGGAAAGGCTGAAACAATACCGCTTGTTGGGAAACTAGGACTCTCCTTCTCCTTGAGAGAGGGGGTGAAATAAAGAGGGCAGGTCTGGTAAATAATCTTCTAATCTTTTCTTACCGATTTTAGTCGTCGCTCCCTTCAGTAAGGACTTGGTGAATATAATCTTTTTGGGTAATTTGTAGTCAGCCAAACGTATTTGGCAAAAGGACCTGATTTCCTGTTCGGTAGCTGTAAATCTTCTTTTTAACTTAATAATCGCCCCAACTATCTCTCCTCGCAACTTGTCTGGAATACCAACTACTATCGCTTTAGCTACCTTGTAATAGCTACATAGCACTTCTTCGATGTCAAGAGGATATATATTCTGACCTTTTAAGATGATCATATCCTTCTTCATACCGGAGAGAAACAGATAACCATCTTCGTCAATACTCCCGAGGTCACCGGTATAAAGCCACCCATTCTGTATCGCCTCGGCAGTAGTCTGAGGATTGTTATAATAGCCTTTCATTATTGGCCCCTGGACAATTATCTCACCCGGTTGATTCGGGAGTAGCTCATTACCGTTATCATCCACTACCTTTATTTCCCAGCTAGGCAAAGCCTTCCCTGATGAGCCAAGCTTCCTCGTACTGCCCAGAGGATGATAGGTGACATGAGACACCGCTTCGGTAAGTCCCCAGATATCGAGAATATCGGCACCATAATACTGCTTGAACTGCTGTATAATCTCAGTCGTCAATGTGGCGCCACCACTGCACCACAAGCGGATGGAACTCAAATCGTGCTTTACTCCCTCATGCTCGGCTACATTAATTGCCAAGGCATAGATATAGGGCACCCCCAGATATATTGTGCCCCTTTCCTTTTCAATAGTTCCCAGAAAACTGGTAATAGACCTGCCTGTCCCCGGCACTATTAACACCGTGCTGCCTTCATAAACCGAAGTCAGCAATACCGAAGCTAAGCCAAACATGTGATACATAGGTAAAGCAAATAACATCACTATGTCCTTATCGGTTTGCTGAAACCCTTCCCCGGATATAATTGCCTCAGTGACTAGACTACGATGCGACAGGGCTGCTCCCTGGGGATGATTAGTAGGCCCTCCAGTATAGGAAATAGTACCTAAATCGTCGGGATCCAAGGCTACCTTAACTCTCTGTGATGAACTCGTGGCCATAATCTCCCCATAACTAAAGAATTGACCTTCATATCCTGAACCCAAGTCTATAACATGTTCAATGGAGTCAAAACGGGATAAGACTGGCACCAGTGGCTCCAAAAGAGCACTTTCTGCCACCAGAACTTTTGGCTGACAGCTACCAAACAAGAAGGCTAACTCTTCAACCTTATATCTGATATCCAGAGGAACAGCTATACCACCAGCTTTGATTACCCCGAAGTAGACAGTAACAAATTCCGGGCTATTAGATAATAGCGTTGCCACGCGGTCGCCTTTCCTTACCCCCATTTTTATCAAGGCATTGGCTACCTTATTTGAGGTCTCATCCAATTCGGCATAGGATACCCTGCGCTCATCCAAGACAATCGCTGTCTTTCCCGCGTACTGGTTTACCGTTTCCTCCAGCATCAGTTTCAAATTCATTACTTGTCTCCCTCTTTGCACCCTCTATCGATAACAGTATTGTTCTAGTATCTACAGCTGCAGTGTAAATCCGCCTAATTTCTAATCGTTGCACATCAGGGACAAGCCTTGTTTAGCTTGGTGGGGAAGGGGGGATTTGAACCCCCACGCCTTGCGGCACATGATCCTAAGTCATGCTCGTCTGCCAATTCCGACACTTCCCCAAATACAAATGCCAATAAAGTCCCTTGTTGATAGGAAAAACAAGACTATTACTTCGTAATACTATAGCATTTTAACCGCGCTATCTCAAGTTGCTGGTATATAACTACCATTTGAAAACCAAGCTAATTTTATAGTATAAAATAGGGCGTAGAAAGCTCGCATAGTTAAATGCCAAGTATATTTTTAACCGATATTAAAGGACTGAGTTAATTATGACGATTAAGCAGAATGTGAGCCAAATATTAAGTGAATTACCTGACGGAGTCCAATTAGTAGCTGCAGCCAAAGCAAGAAAACCTGAGGAAATTCTGGAGGCAATTGAAGCCGGGGTAAAAATTGTCGGAGAAAACTACGTCCAAGAAGCCGAACGAGCCTATGAAGTAATCGGCAACAAAGCAAAATGGCATTTTATAGGCCACCTCCAGAAAAATAAGGTGAAAAAAGCGGTGAAAATATTTGATATGATAGAAACCATTGATTCTTTTGAAATTGCCAAGGAGATTGATAAAAGATGTGCTCAAATTGATAAAATAATGCTGGTATTGATTGAGGTAAACATTGGCCGGGAAGAACAAAAATCGGGTGTACTTCCAGAGAATTCGGAACAACTAGTTAAAGAGATTTCAGCTTTGCCAAACATTAGCGTAATGGGGTTGATGACCATGGGGCCTCTTTCCGCAAATCCGGAAGATTCCAGACCCTATTTTGTGGAGATGAAGAAACTATTTGAGAAAATCAAAAAACTTAATCTACCTAACATAGAGATGAAATACCTCTCAATGGGGATGACAAATTCTTATAAAATCGCGCCCGAGGAAGGTGCTAATATAGTGAGAATAGGCACCAAGATATTTGGCGAAAGAAATTAAGTGATTTAATTTGGTAGCTTGTATTTTAAGCTTAATCATGTTATATTATATGAGAAACGATAGCTACCTAACTAAGTGGGTTTCATCCCACTTTTTTAATTAGTAATGTTGGGGAGTTTTAATCTGAGATGAAGAGTGATTTTCTGCTTGCCATTACTCAACTCTCGGCGGAGAAGAACCTGCCTAAGGAAGTGGTTCTCTCGGCAGTAGAGGCGGCGCTGGTATCAGCCTACAGGAAGGATAATTTTGCCCCCCACCAGAATATTTCGGTTAGGATTAATCCAAGTAGTGGGCGGGTTGAAGTCTGGGCTGAGAAAACTGTAGTCGAGCGGTCATCCGATAGTCGCCTTGAGATATCGTCGGATGAGGCACGCAGATTCAAGCCAGACGTACAGATTGGCGATGTAATCACGGTAGAAGCCACTCCATACAACGCCGGGCGCATTGCCGCTCAAACGGCAAAACAGGTTATCTTACAGCGCCTCCACGAAGCCGAGCATAGCGCCATACTTGAGGAATATACTGATAAGGAAGATGATGTCGTTACCGGGCTAGTGCAGCGTATTGAGCCCGGACAGGTCTTTATTGACCTGGGCAGAACTGAGGCAATATTACCGTCAGCAGAACAGGCACGCACCGAAAGGTACCGGGTAGGTCAACGACTTAAAGTTTGCATCCTGCAGGTGATGCGGACCAATAAAGGACCTCGGGTAATGGTATCGCGTTCTCACCCAGATTTACTGCGCCGACTTCTTGAATTGGAGGTTCCTGAAGTTTTCAACGGAACAGTAGAAATAAAATCGATTGCCCGTGAAGCTGGCTTTCGGAGCAAGGTAGCTGTCGCCGCACGCCAGGAAGGTATTGACCCGGTTGGTTGCTGTGTTGGACTACGCGGTATCAGAATACAAAATGTCGTCAATGAGCTAAATGGCGAAAAGATAGACGTCATCATGTGGAATCCAGATGTCTCTACTTTTGTTACCAACGCGCTTAGTCCAGCCCAGATAGTGAGTGTTGACCTAAACCATGAAGAAGGAATAGCGACTGTAGTCGTCCCGGATAAACAACTCTCACTAGCCATTGGTAAGGAAGGACAGAATGCTAGACTGGCCGCCAAACTGACTGGATGGCGAATTGACATTAAGAGTGCCTCAGCCGCTGAGGCAGAGAAGGCTGAAGTTAAGCCCCCAACTGAGGCAGTAGAAAAAGAAGAAGAAGAGGCCGTAGTTGAGAAGGAGCCGGTGGCGGAAATGCCAGCTATTCTCGAACCAGCTCCCGTATCCGCGGAGGCACCAGAGAAGGAAGCTGCCGAACCTACCGCACCTTTACCGACTGCAGAAAAAGTATTTGCCCAACCACCGGTTTTCTTTGAACCCCAATTAACCGAAGACAAACCTCAGCTCCGGTTTGCTGAGGATATCACGGTTTCCAAGCCGGCTAAGCCGGCAGATAAACCAAAGAGGAAGAAAAAGAAGGGAACTTACGGCAAGGAAAGCGCTGAGGATGGCATCAGGCTTAAGAAACGGCGCCGGGACGCAGGGGTTTTTGAAGGGGATGAAGAGTACTAGTGGCCACTCCACTCAAGTTAAGCATATACCCCAGCGGACTTGTCTGGCTTGTCACCAGATAAAGGCCAAGCGTGAGTTAATTCGCCTAGTACATACTCCTGATGGTAATATAGAGATTGACACCAGTGGGAAGAAAGCGGGACGCGGCGCTTATCTATGCCCGGTGTGGGAGTGCTGGGAGGCCGGGTTAAAAGGTAATCGGCTAGAGCACGCCTTACGAAGCCGCCTTACCCGAGAAAATCGAGAGCAGCTTATTAAATATGCCGAAGCTCAGCTAAAAGGAGCTAATTAGTGGCCAAGGTAAGTAAACCAGATGATGTGGCGGAGTCAATGACTGAGGAAGTTAGTGACCAGCCAGCGACAGCTAAGGTACGCCAGATTGAGCTGCCTCACTCCTCAAGCGTGAGGCAATTGGCTGACCTTTTAGAGATTAGTGCCATAGAGATTATCAAACAATTGATGCGAAACGGCATTATGGCTAACATTAACCAGGTCATTGACTATGAAACCGCGGCCGCGGTAGCTGCCAGCTATGGTTATGAAGCACGCCTGAGGCCTCGGACATTTCAAAGGTCAGCCAGCGCCATTAGTGAGATTAAGAAGCACCGACAGCTACAAGGTGAGGAGGCTGGTAATCTACAGCCACGACCCCCGGTAGTTACGGTCATGGGGCATGTTAATCACGGTAAGACTAGATTACTTGATACCATCCGACAAACCAATGTCATGGCTACCGAAGCCGGAGGCATTACACAACATATTGGTGCCTATCAGGTAAAGGCCAACGAGCAAAAGATTACCTTCTTAGATACCCCCGGTCATGAAGCCTTTACCGCAATGCGAGCTCATGGAGCACAGATAACTGACATTACCATCCTGGTAGTGGCGGCTGATGACGGAGTAATGCCACAAACCCTAGAAGCTATCGACCACGCCCGGGCAGCTAAAGTACCTATCGTAGTAGCTATCAACAAGATTGATAAGCCCAACGCTAACCCGGAGCTAGTGAAACAACAGCTAGCTGATGCTGGTTTGCTTATTGAGGAATGGGGAGGCGATACCGTCTGTGTTCCCATTTCGGCCAAAGAGAAGATAGGTATCACCGAGCTACTGGAAAATCTACTGGTAGTAGCCGAAGTTGAAGAGCTGAAAGCAAACCCATCTGGACCGGCAACCGGAGTAGTTATCGAAGCTGAGATGGATAAGACTAGGGGGCCATTAGCTACCGTGCTAGTTAATACCGGAACCTTAAAGCTTGGTGATACCGTAGTCGTTGGTACCACCTTGGGCAGGGTAAGAGCTATGTTTAATGATATGGGTAAACAAGTGAAGAAAACTGGGCCAGCCACCCCGGTTGAACTTCTCGGCTTAGGTAGCGTACCTCAAGTTGGGGATACCCTAACCGCGGTGACTAATGAACACCAAGCACAGGCTTTACTAGAAAAGCATAAGTTGGAGACGAAAGAAAAGGCTTCACTAGCGGCAAAATCAGTGAGTCTTAATAATCTTTACGACCAAATAAGTACCGGCCAAGTAAAAGGGCTTAATGTCATTCTCAAGACTGATGTCCAAGGTAGTATAGAACCAATAAGAAGTTCGCTGGAACGTTTGGGAACAGGGGAAGTTCAGGTCAGAATTATCCACAGCGGGACTGGCAATATTACCGAGAGTGATGTTATGTTAGCGACTGCTTCCGAGGGACTCGTTATTGGTTTTAGCGTTAGCACTGAAGAAGGAGCACGTCGCCTGGCTAATGCGGAAGGTATAGACATACGTCACTATGATGTGATTTATAACTTAATCGATGATGTGGACAAGGCACTCAAAGGCTTGCTGGAGCCCTCTTATGTTGAAGTGACTGAGGGACAGGCTGAAGTACGGGCTATTTTCCCGGCCAGAAAGGTGAAGGTAGCTGGTGCCTATGTTAACGAAGGTAAGGTAAGCCGTAATGCCTCAGTTAGAGTACGGCGGGGAGAGGAAATAGTCTACAAATCTACGGTCAGCAGCCTGAGGCGGTTTAAGGATGATGTTAGGGAAGTGGCGGCGGGCTACGAGTGTGGTATTGGCATCAAGGACTTCAATGAGTTTCAAGTTGGTGACATGCTGGAATTTTTCAGGGTGGATAAAGCTGCCTAGCCGACAATAAGTAGTCCTCAGGGAGCCAATAGTTATGTCACATCGAATTGAGCGAGTAAATAACCTCATTCGTCAGGAAATTAGTGAACTACTTCAGCGCCAAGTCAAGGACCCACGACTTGGCACTTTTGTTGCCGTGACCGATGTCGTTACCTCTCCGGACCTCAGGCATGCCAAGGTATTTGTCAGTTGTATCAGTAGTAAAGAAGAAAAACAAGAGACACTAAGCGCCTTAGCCGGGGCTTCGCGTTTTTTCCGTAAAGAGC
>Ga0209979_1003812_pt1 | contig 12965 bp, 15 predicted proteins | sample AnhtaG_FD_183114 | JGI IMG/M metagenome (GOLD analysis project Ga0209979, IMG submission 183114) | Deep subsurface microbial communities from Anholt, Denmark to uncover new lineages of life (NeLLi) - Anholt_01485 metaG (SPAdes) (version 2) | ecosystem: Environmental > Aquatic > Marine > Oceanic...
TTGTCCCTGTAATAGAGATAGGCTTGATACCTATTCCTGAATCTTTCCTTATTTCTACCCCCAGTTCTTTCTTTAGATAATGAAGAAGTTTTTTTACCTCCTTGCTGCCCTGGGGCCATTCAATGCCAGCATAGACATCTTCCGTGTTCTCCCTGAAGATAATCATATTCATCTTCTCTGGATGGAGCATAGGGCTGGGAACTCCAGGAAAATATTGTACCGGTCTCACGCAGGCATAAAGCTCTAAAACCTGCCTCAGGGTGACATTCAAGCTGCGGTATCCTTCTCCCACTGGCGTGGTAAGAGGCCCCTTTATAGCTACAATATAATCTCTTATACTCTGGATAGTGTCTTGAGGAAGGTACTCACCGTATTTCTCATTTGCTTTTTCTCCTGCATAAATTTCAAGCCAAATGATTTTCTTTCTTCCCTGGTAGGCTTTCTTGACCGCTGCATCCAGCACCTTCCTGGCTACACTCATTACCTCAGGACCAATCCCATCCCCTTCTATAAAAGGAATAATGGGATTTTCTGGTATAAAAAGTCTGTTATTATCTATACGGATTTTTTCTCCTTCTTGGGAAAGACTAATTTTATTCATCTTCCTTCCTCACCACCTCTCTTGATTTAATAGTATAGGAGGGATTGCTGGAAAAGTACAATTTCGTCATTGCGAACGGAGTGAAGCAATCTCTTATTGAAATTCTGGAGTCTGTTCTGAATCTGTCTTGAGATTGCTTCGTCGCTTTGCTTCTCAATGACATTAAGATAATTTTGTTCGAAAAAGAGACTTTTTTAGCAATCTCTAAGGATTTCCTTTTGGCGATGGATCTACGAAAATCTTCGTCGTAATTGATTTATAGCTTAAAATCTCCATATTTATTGACATAAGCTACCAATCCTCCATCATTTAGAATATTTCGCATTATAGGAGGAAGGGAAGGGAAAGAAAACTTGATATCGTTGCTCTTGTTTCTTATTTCTCCTTTTTCCACATTCACCTCTAGCTCGTCCCCCTCTTCTATTTCATCTGTATCGCATATTATTGCCAGAAGGCCAACATTAATAGCATTGCGATAAAAGATACGGGCAAAAGATTTAGCCAAAACAGCATTTATTCCTGCTATTTTCATAATGGTAGGAGCGTGCTCTCTAGAAGAGCCCAAGCCAAAGTTCTTTCCAGCCACTACAAAATCCCCTTTGTTCATTTCCCCGGCAAAATCAGGCTTAGCATCTTCTAAAACATGCTTTGCCAGTTCTGGTAGATTGGAACGAAGATGAAGATACCTTCCTGGAGCAATATGGTCAGTGCTAATATCATCACCAAACTTCCAAACTTTTCCCTGCAAAACCATCATATCACCTCTCTGGGGTCAGTAATTTCACCCTTTATTGCTGTAGCAGCGGCTGTTGCAGGAGAAGCGAGATAGATAAATCCTTTGGGATTTCCCATTCTACCTAAGAAATTTCTGTTTTGGGTAGAAAGACATCTTTCTCCGTCCCCTAAAATCCCTCCGTGCGCCCCCATGCAAGGACCACATCCAGGAGGCAAAATCGTCCCTCCTGCTTCAACAAATGTCTGGATAATTCCCTCTTTCATAGCTTTTAAATAGATATCTCGAGAGGCTGGTCCAATAATTAGCCGCGTTTCAGGATGAGAAGACTTTCCTTTAAAAATATTAGCAGCTATACGTAAATCCTCTATCCTCCCATTAGTGCAGGTTCCGATGAACACCTGGTCTATTTTTGTCTTGCCTGCCTTTTTTACAGTAATAGTATTATCTACACTATGAGGAAGGGAAAGCATTGGTTCCAGGTCAGAGGCATCAATATTTATCACCCGTTCATAAATTGCATCTTTATCGGAAGCCAGTTCTCTGAATTTATCTTCTCTCCTCTGCCTCTTCAAGAAATCCCTGGTCACTTTATCCGAGGCTATCAAACCTGTTTTTGCTCCGGCTTCTACTGCCATATTGCAGAGAGTAAGCCTTCCTGACATATCCATATTCTGAACAGTTTCGCCGGAAAATTCCAGAGCCTTATAGGTAGCTCCATCTGCTCCTATAAGACCAATAATATACAAAATTAAGTCCTTGGGATAGACAGCAAAAGGAAAATCTCCCTCTACATTTATCTTGAAAGTTTCTGGAATCCTGAACCAGTTCTTACCTAGAGCTATCCCTATAGCTACATCAGTAGAGCCCATTCCAGTAGCAAAAGCTCCCAGGGCTCCTGCTGTGCAGGTATGGGAGTCTGAACCAATGAGAATATCGCCTGGATTCACGTAGGATTCTACAATTCTTTGATGGCAGATGCCCTCTCCCACCTCAGATAGATTTGCTCCTTTTTTTTGGCAAAACTCTCTCAATAAAATATGGTCATTAGATAGCTCCTTTTTGTAACTGGGAGCAGCATGGTCTAAGAAAAAGTAGGCTCTTTTAGCATTGACTACATCTTTTACTTTTAACTTCTCTATCTGGCACACAGCCAAAGGCCCTGTGCTATCTTGAACCAGCTGAATATCCACCTTGCTTACCACAAACTCTCCTGCTCTTACTCCTCTTCCTGTATGTTCACTAAAAACCTTCTCAGTTAAAGTTTTCCCCATATCGCCTCTCCTGATATAATCATTCTTCAGTCATCCAAGTTAATTGGGACGCAGATAAACGCAGATTAAAAAAGTAATCAGAAAATAAGTTCAAGGTTTAAAGTCTAATCTTTTTTATTTGTCTTGTTTATCTGCGTAGGTCTGCGTCCTCATTGATTTATGTTGCGAAAATCTGCGTCCAAAAATGAAATTCCTATATTATCGGGTTAATCTGTGTAGTTTTGCAATTGCTTATTTCAGAAAGCACTGCTCTAACGATTTCTGGCAGTTTTTGCTGAAGCCGAGAGGAAAGTTGAATTCCCCAATCTATTAAATCCGGCTCTATACCGATAATCACGATATCCTGGGAGACTCCTTCATGCTCTAAAGTAGTCAAACACTCCCTCAGGCCCATCTCATGCATCGATAGAATTTTGTTATGCTCGTTCTTGATTTGAGAAGGCAGGATTCGATAGATAGTCCCCGGCTCTTCTCCTCCTTTTGCCGCATCGATAACAATTACCTTCTTTCTTTTCTTCAGCAAATGCACAATGGAAAAGAGTGCCGTCCCAGCATCCATAAGTTCAACGTTGCCAGGAAGCTTCTCTTTCTCTAACTCTCTAACTACATGAACACCAATCCCTTCATCTCCCAGAAGTATATTCCCCACTCCTAACACAAGAACATCCGGGTATTCCTTCATAAGATTTTGACCTGAATCCGGCAATCTCCGTTGGTCATGTTAGAGGATAGTTCTCTTGAGTTCTAGAGCGCGTCGAGTGTGTCCTGGATAAGGAAACTTCCAAACGGGCGGATCATTACGTTCCAGAGGACTACAAAATAATACTCCATACAAAAGGATTTGTCCAGAGATTTCTAATAATATCAGGCAAAGTAAGAAAATTACTATAGGTATGGATGAGAGATCAGACAGGACTTGGGAGGATTATCCATAAGAGAGAGTTCTGAAAAACTCCAATTTCGTCATTGCGAGCAAAGCGAAGCAATCTCTTTTTGAAATTGCCACATCTGCTCTGAATCTGGTTTTGAGATTGCTTCAGGACTTCGTCCTTCGCAATGACATTACGGGTAATTTTGCTTTAAAATTGTATTTTTCAGAATTCTCTATTTGAAATATAAATTTGAGAGCAACAGTCCATGGCACTTGTTCTCATATCAGATGAGTTCAGCCGCTTCCAGAACCGAAGGGACATGTTTATCCCAGCCTAAGGACATAATATGAACTCCCTGACACATCCCCTTCATCTCTTTAATAAGGGAAGCAGCAATTTCAATACTTTTTCGGGGTCGCTCTTCCTTGGAAGCTTCCGCCATAATCTTTATAAATTTGTCGGGAACGGAAACTCCCGCTACGTTGGCATTCATAAATCGAGCCATTCCGGCCGACTTTAATAGAACTATTCCTACCATTATGGGAACTTTGATATGCTCAGCTTCCTTGATGAAATCTTCAAATTTTCTCACATCATAAACTGCCTGCGTCTGAAAAAACTCTGCCCCAGCTTCCACCTTGGCTTCCATCTTAATTATCTGGGGCTCTAGAGGATCGGCGCCCGGGTTGGCCACGGCACCCAGGCAAAAATCGGGTGAGCCGTCCAGTTTATTCCCCACCATATCATTTCCATTAGCTAACCCCTTAGCTGCTTCAAGGAGGTGGATAGAATCCAGGTCAAAAACCGACTTTGACTGGGGATGGTCTCCCATTACTACATGGTCACCGGTAAGACAGAGGACATTTTTAATTCCCAGAACAGAAGCAGAGATGAGGTCAGATTGGAGAGCTAGTCTGTTTCTATCCCGACAGGTTATCTGAAAGACTGGCTCGAATCCTCTCTCTTTCAATAAACGACATACAGCCATAGACCCCAGTCGCATTACTGAACTCTGATTCTCGGTAACATTGACCGCATCAGCTTTGTCTTTTAAGAGATCTGTTTCCTCCAGCATAGGTTCTATATTTGTTCCCTTGGGAGGGCCAATCTCTGAAGTAATTACAAATTTACCTTTTTCAAAGAGATCTTTCAATTTCATGGGGCAAGTTCTCTCCTTTCTTCCAGTTTTTCAATAATGCCTCAGGACAATTTCTTCCGTCACTGTAACTGGTGAATCGTATTTCGTGAATCGTGAATAGTCAACTAAATCCTACAACCGGTTAGTTCTTTTTTTGCGATTCACTATTCACCATTCCCCATTCACAAGGAATATGCCTCACTCCGAAAGAGCGGATGTCTCTTCTTTTTCCTCTTCCTCTATATTCTCCAGTGCCCAGAATATAGATTTTTTTCTCTCAGCCAGAGGCAGCACCAAATTATAATCACGGGGTGAGTAGAGCTTTTTCAAGTTATCCAGTTTTCCTATACTTTTAAGTCTTTCATAAATAAGCGTCCAGACACAATCTTTTTCCGGGTCAGTCTCACACTTTCCCTTATCAGAACCTCCACAGGCCCCATTAACCAAAGATTTAGGGCAATTAGCATAGGGGCAGATTCCTCCTGTATCAGCCAACCGGCAATCTCCACATTCAAGACACCTTTCCTCGCCTGGCCATACTCCCGGAAATCCACCCATATACATCGTATTATCTGCCGGCTTAACAGGAATATCCACCATATTAGCCACTGCTTGAACTCCAATACCGCAGGAAGAAACAAGGATAGAGTGAGAGGATTTGAGCTCTTTAATATATCGGTTAAGACGCATGCCAATTAACACCTTGTTACATAAAAAATCGATGAGAAGAGCAGTAGTCACTATCTTTCCTGCTTCTGTCAGTTTATCCTCAAGCTCCTTTAATCCCTTAGTCCCCCCTGTTTTACAGGCATCTGAACAACCCCCACAGGCTATCAGAAAAATATTCTTTTCCTCTTTCAAGAAAGAGAGAATCTCCTCCCAGTCCTTTCTCTCTGAAACAATCATTGATGAGCCTCCTCTTTAGCTTATTATGAACTGCTCTAATTTTCTCCCTTTAGGCTTAACGAAGTGCACGGCACAGGCCAGGCAGGGATCAAAAGAGCGAACAATTCGTACAACTTCCAGAGGATTCTGGCTATCCCGCACTTTAACTCCGGCAAGGGCCTTCTCCATAGGACCTGGCTGATTGGAATCATCGCGAGGTGAAGCATTCCAGGTGGTGGGTACCACCAATTGATAGTTATCAATTACTCCCCTTTTTATCCTGATCCAGTGTCCCACCGCTCCTCGTGGTGCCTCGCTTAACCCCATACCTTCAGCTTCCTCAGGAAGTTTATAAGGAACATATACTGGCTCTTTCGGCTTTAATTGAAGAACCCATTCAGCCATAGCATCGGCAACCAATTTGGCATCCAGAGCTCTAGCCAGATGGCGTCCTAAGCAGGACTGAAGAGCAGAAAACTTCAATTTCATTTCAGAGAGAGTCTTGTCCACTAAATCCCGAACAGGAGGATGCTCCCAGGAGTATCCCACAGCTAGCCGAGCCAGGGGGCCTACTTCGCAGGGCTCGCCCCTGTAACGAGGGGCCTTTAACCAGGAATAGGCACCGTTCTTATCTTCACTGGGAACTGTCTCTCCCTGGTAAGGATGTCTATCACTAGCCCCGTCTTCGTACCAACTATTCTTTACCTGTTCTGTTATCCTGGCTGGTTCCAGACTGATAGGATTTAGGGTAGGATCGGCTAACCCCTGTTTGTATAAGCGGCTTCGCTTAGTCTGGTCAACTTGCTCTGAGTCTAGATTGAAGGCTCCGTAGGAAAGAAAATCATAACCACTGGCTCCCATCTCTAGATAGTCCCCATATTTCTCCCCTATCCTCATCACATCACTAAGATAGACATCGTCAATGAAGTGTCTGATTTCATTCAACCTCCACAGAAAGGCGCTGATTTTGTCTATAGTAGGCTTTTCTGTAACCCCGCCCGCCACTATGCCTACATTATGGGGCATCTTTCCTCCAAAAATTGCCAATAGTTCGTGTGCTTTTCGCCTTATTTCCAGGGCAAGAAGATAATGAGAAGCTAGCTCTTCATTAGCTCTATCACTCAAGCGGTAGTCTCCCTCATAGCGAGGAAGAAAAGGAGAAGAATTTCCACCAGCCAGAAATTCCTTCAGCGCTTTTGCTCTAGCATCTTCACCTTGATATTTAGCCAGAGGGGCAAGGTTCACAAAGTCAAGAGCAGCCAGATGGTAGAAATGGAGAATATTAGACTGAATAAAATTGGAACCCAGGATAAGATTGCGAATAATCCTGGCATTGGAAGGAATCTTATCTTCAATACCGAAAGCCTGGTCCAGAGCCAAAACCGAAGCAGTGGCATGAGCAATGGGACAAACCCCGCAGACTCTTTGAGTTATCTGAGAGGCATCTCTGGGGTCTCTACCCTTAAGGATTATTTCAAATCCACGGAAAAGCGTGCCTGATGTCCTGGCTTCTTTTACCTCTCCTCCATCCAGGAGCACTTCTACTTTTAAGTGACCTTCTATTCGGGTAACAGGATCTATAATAATTTTCTCCATTTTCATCTCCTTGAGTCTATTTGAGGGGTGGTCTTAATTTTTTCCAATCACTAATCTTTTCATAGAAAGGCCCTGTTATGTCAGGAAAGGAAGGCTCCGTACAGCCAAGGCAGGGAGAACCTGCACCAATTACCCAGTTCACACCGCCATTCCAGTGCCGCAAAGGACAATCGGAATAGGTAAAAGGACCTTTGCATCCCAACTCATAGAGACACCCTTCCTCACCTAACTGACGGGCGAATTTGCCTTCGTCGAAATAAGGACGGCGGGGGCAATTCTCATGAATAAGCTGGCCATAAAAAACCTTAGGTCGATTAAGCTCATCTAGGTCATCCTCACCCATCAGACCATAAAGCAGAATATGGGCAACTGTTCCTACAAACCAATCCGGATGGGGAGGACACCCGGGAATATTAATAAAGGGGACATCAATTTTTTCTTCTCCCAAAACATCTTTTACGCCTCTAGAACCAGTAGGATTAGGCCTGGCAGCAGGAATACCCCCAAATGTAGCACAACTTCCCACAGCAATAATCGCTAATGCTCCCCGGGCAAGATTAATAAAACGAGAAAGAATGGTTACTGGCTTTCCTTTTTCTTCTCCCACAGTAGCAAGGATTCCTCCTTTAGCGGTAGGGATACTCCCCTCCATCACTAAGATATAGCTGCCTTCTCTTTTTCTTTGAGTATCTAGCATTACCTCAATAGAGAGTTCACCGCTGGCCGCCATTATAGTGGGATGAAAAACAAACTGCAAGAAACTACCCGGAACCACTTCATCCAAGAGAAGATTCTTGATGGAGGGACTAACAGAATTCATAATAGATACAGAACATCCGGTACACCCTGCCCCCTGCAACCAGATAACTGGCTGACGCTTAGCCTCCATTCTGAGCCTCCTTCCTAATTTATTCTTCCACTAATTTTTCGTATTCCTGCTCGTTGAGCAAAGTATCGATTTCTTCTGGTTGAGAAATTTTGACCTTGATCATCCAACCATCCCCATATGGATCTTTGTTGACCAGGGAAGGGTCCTCCTCCAGTTGAGCATTAATCTCTATCACTTTTCCAGTTACTGGTGACGGAACTTCAAAGGCTGTTTTGGAGGATTCAATTGTAGCAAATGTTTTATTGTACGTTACCTCCGCACCGACCCTGGGTAATTCAACCAACAGAATCTCACCCAGTTGTTTCTGTCCGTAAGAAGTAATTCCAATCTTACCAATATCCCCTTCGATCTTGACCCATTGGTGAGTATCTAAATACTTAAGCTCTTCTGGGTACATGCTCTACTCCTTTTCTAGAATACTTCTTAGTCGGGATACCAACTCTTTAGGTTCTACCGGTTTTTCAAGATAATCTTCTGCTTCAAGCTCCAAACCCTCAGCTATGGAGTAGGAAGTCCGAGAAAGCTTCTGCTTGAGAGCTGTTAACATCACCACCGGAATCCTATTGTATTCAATATTGCTCTTGAGTTCTTTACACACTTCGAATCCTGATTTCTTGGGCATCATAATGTCAAGAATGATTAGATCAGGCCTCCCCTCTCTTATTCTTTCCAGGCACTCTTTCCCACTGGAAGCTGTGACCACCTCAAAATTACTTTTCTCCAACACCATTCTTGTTCCCTCTACAAAATCTGGGTCATCATCCACAACAAGAATTTTTTTCTCTGCTTTCATTTTCTTCCCTTCACTATCCTTTCTGATTACTGCAAAATTTTTTTATTTCTCCCTGCTTAGAATTTATATCCTTCAGCTCTGGTAAAAAAGTTTATTCTACTTATTTCTCCCCTCTGGCCAAAATTTTCTCTACCCGATGAATCAAATCATTCGGTTGGATAGGCTTCTCAACGTAATCATCAACATCCATGGAAAGGCCTGTTTCCAATTCATAACGTCTATCACCAGCCTCCTTTCTTACCGCTGTGAGAATCAAGATGGGAATCCGGGGATAGCTGTGATAGGCTCTTAATTCCTTTATTACTTCGAACCCATCCTTTTGAGGCATCAAAAGATCCAGAAGAATAAGATCCGGCGTACTTTTTTTGACCTGCTCTAAGCATTCTTTACCATTAGAGGCAAAAGTGAGTTTGTAGGGTTGAGTTTCTAAGATTATTTTTACTGCCTCCTGGATATCAGGATCATCGTCTACAATTAAGATGTTGGCTAATTTCGCCATATCTTCCTCCCTATATACTACTTATGCTACTGGCCGAGGCACCAGGTCCGCCTCATTCATAATTATGGGAACAATCGTCTCCCAAGCAACAGCCATAATATGTATCCCGTGTAATCCTGGTACTTCTTTTAACTGCTCGATTATCTCCAGGCAGATATTAACTCCTTCTCGCCGGGCATCCTTGGCATTTTCCATCCTGATTACTATCTCGTCAGGGATGCTGATGCCAGAGACGTAATCTCTCATATATCGCACCATACCGGCAGATTTTACGGGTATTATCCCTGCCAGTATATGTACCTTTCTATCCAACCCCTGATCGGTGATAACGCTCATCCAATCCTTAAATTTTTTCACATCAAAAACTCCCTGAGTCTGCACAAAATCACAACCAGCCTTAATTTTCTTGGCCAGCCGGATTACCCTAAATTCGTAAGGATCAGCGTAGGGATTCTCCACAGCTCCAATGTATAATCTTGGTTCAATGGTCAGCTCGTCTCCTTCTAACAGTTTTTTTTCATCGCGCATCTTCTTAAGAGTCTGGATTAAATGAATAACATCAATGTCATAGACATTTTTGGCTTGGGGATGATTGCCAAATTTTTGATGGTCACCGGATAGACACAGAACATTCTTTATCCCCAGGGCAGCTGCTCCCAGAATGTCAGATTGAATAGCCAATCGGTTTCTATCCCTACAAACCATCTGGATAACAGGTTCCAGATTAAGCTGGGTAAGGATAACTCCGCAGGCAATACTGGACATTCGGGCAATGGCTGTTTGATTGTCGGTGATATTAATGGCATCTGCACAGTGTCTTAATAAATTACCCTTTTTCTTAACCATTTCAGCATCCGACCCTTTGGGAGGACCAAGCTCAGCAGTAACAGCAAATTGCCCAGATTGCAAAACTTTTTCTAAATTACTTCCTGCTTTCATTTCTCTTTCCTCCCTATGATTAGTTTTCTCAATCCTCCATCCCGGGACTTAGACCAATCTTTAGGAGGGATGATCTCTTTCAACAGATGGAGCTTGTCTCTTTTTTTTAACCGATCAATAATTAGCTGCCAGCCGCATTCAATCTCAGGGTTAATCTCACACTTTCCGTCTTCGGCACCTCCGCAGGGCCCATTGAGCAAGCTTTTCGAGCAACGGGTAATGGGGCATATTCCGGCAGTTTTATCCAGAATACACTCCCCACAAAGCTGACATCGCTCCTCATAGTTACCAAAGCGAACTATCTCACCCAGGAAAAGGGTATCGCATCCTGGATAGACTATTTTTTCTATAGATTCACTGACTGCCTGGACTCCGTTACCACAAGCCAGAACCAGTATAGAATCAGCCTGAGCCAGCTTCTCCTTGTTCTCTCGAAAATATTTCTTGTTACTGAGGATATGACAGGCTGGATCCAGAATAACCCAACCAGACACCACCTTCCTTTTGTCCTGTAGCTTCTTTTCCATTTCCTTTACTTCTTCTTCTCCGCCCGTCTTACAGGTAGTAGCACACAAACTACACCCGGCAATAAATACCCTGGGGGAAGATTCCAGAAATCCCATAATTTCCTCAAATGGCTTCTGCTTTGTAATTATCATTTCCTATCTCCTTCTTTGGATAGAGCAAGAAGCTTATTCACCCGAGCCAATAGATCCCGGGGCTGAATGGGTTTATCTACATAATCATCAGCAGGCAAAGAACTTATCTTATGTTCAGGAAAGACTTTAGGATCCAGTTTCTCGGCCATGGCTGTAAGAACCAATATGGGAATATCAGTATAGCGTGGATCCCTTTTCAACTCTCGACAAAGAACAGCTCCGTCTTCCTTGGGAAGAAGTAAATCGAGGATAATTAAATCGGGATTTTCCTCTTTCACTTTCTCTAGCCCCTTCTCTCCGTCAAAAGCAGAGACTACCCGATAGGATTTCGTCTCCAAGATGATCTTTAATGCTTCTACCAAGTCAGGATCATCATCAATGACAAGAATTTTTGCCCTTGGCCTCATCTTGCATCCCTCTTCTAAAGACACCTAGACCTCCTTTAATTCTTTAAAAATAGTAAATACGAAATTATTACCCTCTTTCGCTTTACCCTTGCATCTCTGGTTAGTCATCTCTCCAGACAGACACTTGCCTTGAACAAAATAGCAGGGTTCTACCCAAATTCTTCCCCCGTGCTTTCTGACAAGCTCTCTGGCTACATCAAGCCCTATTCCCGAGCCATCTTTTCGGGTAGTCACATATCTCTTAAAAATGACCTCTCTATCTTCTTCAGAAATAGGTTCACCCATACTGGCTACGCTGAAATAATGATATCTATCATCTTTGTCACTATAGCCAATAAATATCTCTGTATTCTCTTCCCCGTATCTTATAGCATTGGTTAATAAGTTATTGTAGATGACTTCTACATAGTCGGCATCACAGATAACTTTTAGGTCTTTTGGAACATCACAAATAAATTTCATTCCCTTTTTTAATGTGTACTCCCTCTGAAAATCCAAAACTTTTTCCAAAACATCTCTGTAGAAATTTACTTTCTTTGGCACTATTTCAAGCTCTGCCGCTTTTATTCTTGAGTAAATCAAGAAATTTTCTACCGTTTTTAATCCATGTTGACTGCGCGATAATATTCTGTTAAAAAGAGCCCTCCTTTTTCCAGAAGGTAGATTCATCTGTTCTAAAATGGTGGTAAGTTGATAGATGGTAGCCAGAGGTGTCTTCAATTCATGAGAGGCAAATGCAGTAAGCCTATCCGAAAGTTCAACTAGCTTATACAATTGGGTGTTATCTTGAATAACTTCTACCACATAGTTTGGTGCGCCCTGAACTCCCGGTAGAGGAAAAGAATAGACATCCAGATGTTTTTCCTCTCTCCCTCTTTTGATTATCTTTAGACCTTTGGAGTTTTCTTGGGTTCCCAGGGTTCTTCTTACCGCACAGACTTTTTCTGTGCAGGGCCTATTATGACCAAAACTGATTTCGTAGCATTTTTTTCCTATTATGTTCTCCTCAGGTTTTTCCTGAATCTTCCGATACTCCTTGTTCGCCCAGATGATGTTGAAGTTCGTATCAAGAACCACTATAGCCATGCCCACAGCATTCAGTATTTCTATTCCGAATCGCTCTCCCAGAATCTGTTCTAGTCTCTGGGCCGGCCCATTATTTTGGTCCACTTACTTTATTCCCTGTTCTATTTCTCAAATTATCTTTAGACTTTTCAAATTACAATATTCCTAAAATATAGTATAGCCAGCGAACGTCCTTTGTCAATTCAAACGCCACCAAGGTCTAAAATGTAACCAACGAGGGGCTGGCTACCATATTATTCTGTCTTTTCTATCTTTACTGCCGATACTTTATACTCGGGTATTTTAGCTACCGGGTCCAGGGCATCATTAGTTAAAAAGTTTGCTGCTGATTCAGCAAAATGAAAACTCATAAAAACTGCTCTTTTGTCTGTTCGCTCAGTAACTTTTACTTTTGTCTTAACTTTACCTCGCCGTGAGCTTACATTTACCCAATCACTATCCTTAATTTTCAACCTTTTTGCATCCATTGGGTTCATTTCCAAGAAACCTTCTGGAACAATACTATCTAATGGTTTTGAACGCCGAGATAAAGACCCTGTATGAAAATGATAAAGAATCCTACCGGTGGAGAGTAGAAAAGGATACTCTTTATCT
>Ga0209979_1003814_pt1 | contig 12963 bp, 9 predicted proteins | sample AnhtaG_FD_183114 | JGI IMG/M metagenome (GOLD analysis project Ga0209979, IMG submission 183114) | Deep subsurface microbial communities from Anholt, Denmark to uncover new lineages of life (NeLLi) - Anholt_01485 metaG (SPAdes) (version 2) | ecosystem: Environmental > Aquatic > Marine > Oceanic >...
GAGCGACAGCCTCCGCGCGCACGATTTCATCATCGTGTTGGCTGTGGGGTGGCAAAATGCCATCCGTATCTGGACGGTTGACGGGATGAGGCATATGGACCAGCCTTGAGGCACCATTTTTTGAGGGAGGTCCAGCCTTGCCCACCTTCCTTCTCCTCCTCTGTTCCGTCCTGCGTAACGCTGTGCGGTCGTGGCACGATTTTCTGCTTGAGAACCTCGCCCTCCGCCAGCAACTCGCCGTCCTCTCCCGCCAGCAGCGGCGGCCAAGGCTCCAGCCCGCTGACCGCCTGTTCTGGTCCTGGCTCTCGCGTATGTGGCCTGGATGGCAGTCCGCCCTTGCGCTAGTACGACCGGAAACGGTGATTCGTTGGCAGCACACGGCCTGGCGGCAGTACTGGAGCTGGAGGAGCAGGCATCGTCGGACTCCGGGAGGACCGCGTATGCCCCGAGAGGTGCAGGAACTCGTCCGCCGCCTGGCCCGGGAGAACCCCCGCTGGGGCAGCATGCGCATCGTGGGAGAGCTCCGCAAGCTGGGCTACCACCTCAGCGCTCGCACGGTCCGCCGCTACCGTAGGGAAGTGATACATCGCCCTCCCTCCCAGTCCTGGCGCACCTTCCTCAAGAACCACGCACCCCATATCTGGGCATCTGACTTCTTCACGGTCCAGACCGTGACCTTCAAGACCTTGTATGTGTTCTTGTTCATCTCTCATTGCCGGCGGAAGCTCGTTCACCTGAACGTGACAGCTCATCCCACGGCAGAGTGGGTGTGGCGGCAGCTAATCGAGGCCACTCCCTGGGGGGAGCAGCCGAAGTACCTCATCCGCGATAGGGACTGTTGCTACGGAGGAGGCTTCAACGGGAGGGCGGCCAGGCTTGGCATCGAGGCAGTGCTCATCCCGGTCCAGGCGCCGAAGGCAAACGCCATTGCCGAGCGGGTAATGGGCACGCTGCCGAGGGAGTGTCTGGACCATGTCATCGTCATCAACGAGCGGCACCTGCGGAGGGTGCTGCGGGAGTATGCGGCCCACTACAATGAAGGGCGACCTCACCGCTGGCTGGGACTGGAGACTCCCACCGGACCTCCATCTCGTGCTGACCCACCGCTGTCCGGCCGAATAGTCGCCCGGTCGGTGCTTGGCGGTCTACATCACGAATATGAGTGGGCGGCTGCGTAGGTGAGGGAAGATACGGATGTAATATTGGCACCCCACAGCCTCAAGGCTGGCCCAAATAGCTCACCGCGTCAACCCTCCGGATCAACCCTCCAGATAGGGATGACATTTTGCCACCCCACAACGGCCGCCTCTACCACGAGAGCCCATGACACCGTGCGCCAGCTCGTGGCGGGCAACGGGTTCCTGTTCTCGGACTGTGGCGACGCAGCGCTCCGGGGCTTCGAGGACTCGGTGCGGCTGTACGAGGTGCGGTGGCAAGTGGAGAAGTAGCGCAGCGAATGATGTGCCTGGCGCTCGCTATCCCCGTCTGTCAGTAGGTCTTGAGAACCCGGCCGTGCGGCAGGGTGAAGTCGTAGCGCGCGTAGACGGCGCCCTTTACATGGCGAACGGGGAGCTTGTACCAGGGGTCCAGGTCCGTTGAGCAGTCTAGGGAGAGGGTGCCGGAGCCGATCCACATCTCGTGAGCGCGCCAGTCAGCGGCGGGGGTCTCAATGAGCTGGGCTAGGGAAGGTGGCTGGTTCTCCTCCGGGCTGGGGATGACCCGAAGGGAGACGGTGCCGCCCCCGAGCGTGGGCGGCGGATCGAGGGGGCGTTCGGGTCGCATGGTGACGGTGGCCAGGTGGGTACCCTGCGGCCGTTCTACCACGCCCTGGATGAACTCGTCCTCCTGGCGCAGTTCTATGTGGGCCATCTTCTTGGGGAAGCCCCAGACCTCGCGGCCACCCACCAGGGGCGGCACGGTTGTCACAAGGATGTGGGCGATATAGAACCGGGGCTCGCCTCGCCAGCTACACTCGAGGCCCAGGATCGCTTCATGGTAGGGTCCGAAGGTGGAAAAAGGATAGTACAAGACCATGAGGCGGGCGGAGGCCGGCAAGGGCAGATCCAGCCCTTCGGGCAGGAGATCCTGAGCGGCCTGCTCGTCGGTCTCGTACAGGATGGCCAGCGAGCGCGCGTCGCGGTAGTAGAAGGGGGGCCTTTGGTAGAGGGAGGCGTCCACTGGCATTGAGTAGCCGAAGCGATCTTTGGTCAGCCGGCCTGCGAGAGCCGCTGCGTCGGGCCGCGGCTGCGCTAGAAGTGCGTCTGCGTCAGAGGCAGCGGACTCGTTCGCCTGCATGACCAACCTCCCGTGTATGCGCCCGTATTCTGGCACTCGGCGCCGGATGCGTCAAGAACGGGTGGCATTTTCGGTGCTGGCAGCGGTTGCCCAGGGTGGCGAGATACTGGTGTCCAACGTCGTCAGGGAGTTGGCCAAGGGCAAGGGTTTCCTGCTCGCGGACCGGGGCGACGTGGCCCTGCTGGGGTTCGAGGACCCCGTGCGGCTGTACGAGGTGCGGTGGGAGGAGTAGTCCATTAGCAGGAGGCAAGACCCATGGCAGAAGCAACCCCGGCATCGGCTGGCTATCCCATCACGTATGAGGTAGAGCCCCAGATCGCTGAAAGGAATAGGCTGACGGCCGCCTTTCGGCCCATCCTGGCGATACCACAGTGGCTGCTCGTAGGTGAGCCCGGACAGGACGTCGGTGGCGGCGTCGTCGGACTCGCGGCGACGATCATGGCTATCATCTCCTGGTTCGCCATAGTCTTCACGGGCAGGCAGCCCCGCGGCCTTTGGGACTTCACCAACTTCTACATGCGCTGGCGCGGTAATGCGGTAGCCTACATGGCCCTACTCCGCGACGAGTATCCGCCCTTCGGCCCCGGGGACGGGAGCTATCCAGCGAGCTTCAGCGTCGCCGGATTTCCGGAGACCCGTAACCGATGGTCGGTGGGTCTACGTCTCATCTACGCTATCCCTCAACTCATCGTGCTCTTCTTCCTGGGCATCGCCTGGCTCGTCACCGTCGTCATCGCCTGGTTCGCCATCCTGTTCACAGGCCGCTACCCTGAGGGGCTCTACACTTTCGGAGTGGGCTACATGCGCTGGTCGTTCCGCGTGGACGCCTACTTGCTCCTGATGCGTGACGAATACCCGCCGTTCAGCCTCGACTAGCCGACCCCTTCGCCTTGGAGAACCTGCTTGACAATCTGGGCTGGCTGCGGGCACTGGTCGCCGACTGATGTTCTCGTGCTTCTCAGGCAGGCTCTCAACAATCTCGACCGCAGGAAATCAGATGCTCTTTTAGATACGTCCTCAGGTTGCCGCCTGAAACAGTCACGGCCGTCTAGATAGAGGATGCTCCACCAACCTGGCCTACGCTACAGTGTACCAAGCGTGGTATGCGTCTAGTCTCACCCCGTCGCCACCATGAACCAGCCAGTGAAGTTGGCGGTACCAGTGATGCGGCAGGCTTCCGACAGAAGGGTGATCGAACTCCCATTTCTGCTTGAGTTGCCGCTGATGACTCGGCGCCACAAATCTGGGCCGTAGGAGTGTGGCTACTGCTCACTTTTGCAGGCTAGGGTTCCCCTTCACGGTCACGATCAGTCGAGGGGCACTGGCTGGACAGAGCCACGCCAACCGTAGCAGAAAAGGGGTCTGAACTACCGGTGCCCGCCGAAACGGCGTTTTTCCGGGCACGCAACGTGCCCGGTGGTCTTCTGGGCCTGGATGGCGAGACCCCACAGGTTTCGCGCAAGAGCCACGGCAAGGTCCGCCTTGGGGGAGAACCGACAGACGAACCTCACAAGGGCGTTGGCCAGCGGCGGCACGGCTAGGGCGTCGATAAGCAGCAGCCAGACAGCCCCGAACAGGCCTACTGAGCCAGCGCCTGCTAGCGTACCAGCCGCCTACGGCCGGTTATCCCTCTGGGATGAGGATGTGGAGTCTGGCCCCGGAGGGAGGGTCCGGGCCGACTTCGACGTCGGTTTGCGCCACGGCGTTTATGGGGGAGAGCCCCTCAATCAGCATCAGTCTAAGCAGCCGTTCGGTTGCCGCGTCCGAATGGCTTCCTGACACGCGGCCGTCCCAACTTATGAAGGATTCCGCTCCTTTTAGAAGGAAGGCCCGCGCGGTTTCATTGATGGACCTCAGCCCGCTACAACCCATCATTATGATTGTCGTCCCTTCGAATCCGCCCCTCATGCTCGACGTGACAAAGTCCGCTCTCACGCCAAAATAGGGGTTGCCGTCCTTGTAGTAACGGACTTTAGCCATTCGCCCTGCTTCCTGGTCCTCACGATGTCCAATCAGGCTAAATGGCTCAGAGGTGAAGAGGACAACCTCGTCCACCGGGCTACCGTCCTTGTCCTGTAGTAGACGGGCCGAGTGAACCCTCAACACGAGCAGGTCGTAGCCATGTGTGGGAAGCTCCCGGTAGAAGTCGACTGTGACCTCTTGGCCCGGGTAATAGTCCACGACGTAGCCCGCTTCTTCTAGCATGCCGGTGGCGGCTGCGACGAATCCGGGGTTGGGGTCGCGTTCACTCAGCTGGTCGACGATAACGGCTGTTCTGGGCCCGCCGCGCGGGCCGCCAGCCAGGCCGCTGAGCAGCAGCCCAGTGGCCAGGGACGTGGACAGAAGGGCTACGCTGACGAGGACGGCCGCCGCCAGCCTACGTAGCCGCCTGCCCTGCTTGAGGCGCTTCTGTCTGGCACGCCGACCCATATGAGAGGCTACTTAGGATACACAACGCGGCCCTACCGCAGCCAGCGCCTCGTGGCGTACCAGCCGCCCGCCGCGATGGCGACGGCTGCCACCGCAGCGCCGCCAGCGATGGCGCCGTATGGAGGAGCAGCCGAACCTGAGCCGCGAGCGGGGGCTATCGAGCCCTCCGGGCTGTCGCCGCCGACGGCTTCAGCAATGCCGCCACGGCCGACAGATGGGGTGGGCGTGTCGCGATTTGCCGTAACCTCCCACTCGGTGGAGCTCTCAGACTCGTCGAAAAGCGGGATCACCTGGAGGCTCTCGTAGGTCTCACCTGGGGCCGGCGGTTTGTGGGTGATTGTAGTTGTCGGATGCTTCGGATCGTGGTTGTGCAATACCAGACCCAAGTCAGCGACCTCGATCTCGAAGAACACATCGAAGAAGCTGTCCGCGGTGCCGGTTGCGGTGAAGGGAGGAACGTCTAGAACACCGGGCGTGTCGTTGGTTGTCTCCTCGATCTCGCCTGTGGAGCGGTGGAACGGGTGCTTGGCGGGGTCGCGGAGCCTGAGGGTGACGGGGCCCAGAAGGGCGCTGGTACCCGTCAGCTCCATCTGTACTATCTCCGTCTGGACCTCCTCCCGGCCATCGCTGTCAGCGTCTCCTAGAGTCGTGAAGTTCACTTCGACCGTTGTCGGCCCGGTAAGCGTTGCGGTCTCCGGCCCAAACGGGCTGCTTAGGGTTACCTCCGCTTTGTAGCGCGGGAAGTAGTCCACCTCTAGCAGTTGCTCCACGAAAGTACGGCCAATGTCGTTTAGCAAGTTGCCGTGCAGGTCAGTCGGCGAGGTCATGTACACAACCCAGGACTTGAATCCTGGCTCGGAAGCGTGGGTGTTCGCATCCCAGTCGCCTGGAGAACAGTCCACGCGCCCCTCGTTCGTCGCCGTGTACTTGCCATTGGTCACCCGCTTGTCCTCCTCCCATCCCGGGCTGGGGCGCAGGGGAACTTCAGGGTCAGTGCTATTGCCGCTGCCATCGAGCGGCCGGACGAAGGCAATGATTCTTTCGCCCGTGTTTGTCATCGAGATCGGGAAGTGGAAGACGACCTGGATCTCCCCCGGCTCGTAGGGGCACTCACCGGTCCTGAAGACGTCGATCTGGACGGGCACGGCCCAGACCGGGTTGGTGATGCACTGCTCCCCCTCGGGGTAATGCCGCCCGCGCATCACCAGCGCTGCCATCTTGTCAATCGTTCGTGGCAGGAGCTGGTGTTTGCCTTCGTCTGGGGCACCGGCACCAAGAGGGAAATAGTCACGGCTGTCGACAGTCTGCTCGACTATCCTGTACACGAGTGTGTCCCCGATGTCCGGCGTCGCAGATTTCTTCCACACGCTCTCGATCCATACGTTGTCGCCCCGACTCTCTGACCAGACAGGTACGAGCAAGGTGCGGCCGCCGTCGAAGACCCCGAGGCCGCCAATCTTGCCCTCTGCGTTCTCCCACCTCCATGTTGCTGGGTCGTCGTGCCAGCGCGCGGCGCCGCCCGGCGGGTTGTGCCGGCCATCGGAGTCGAGGTTGAACTTGCAGACTGGGCCGTCGGTGAGGATCGTGTTGCCTTCACGGAAGGCCTCGTGTGAGGTCGCCCCGTCGTCACCTGACGATGGTCGGTCGTGCACCAGCATATAGGTGCGAACGCGAGCGTAGGCGTTGCTGTCCATCGAGAATGTGTCGTGACGGGCGAATAGTAGCGCAGCCGGTGATGTCGCCCGTACAAGGGACGTGATGAAAGCAATGGCAGTGGCCTCTAGGTCGTCCGCGTAGTTGAAGTCGCCGTGAGCATCGGTGCCAGCACTCATGTAGATCTTGCGGATGAACTTCTCCTTGTCGGCGTCCTTGAAGAAGTAGATGAGGCCGCGCCTCACTTGCTCATAGTACGTCTTGAGCGAGTCCTCGAGTTCGCGGTCCCACGCTGGGTTCGCCGTGAAGCGCTGGCTCTCGCTGGGGCCCGCGAACGGGTCCATGTGCTGCCGCTCGCCTGCTCTGAGTTTGCCCGCCTTAGCCACTTGGTCGGGTTTCCTATTCCACACCTGCAAGCCCTTGAAGATAAAGTCCTTTCCAAGAGAGTTGACCTGTGGGTCCGTCCTGCTATATTTGCCTGCCGGGAGACCTATCGCCTGGTCAAGGTAGGCCTGCGGCCACTTGTGTGCCTCAAGGTTCGGGTGGGCGGCGTAGGCGAAACCGGTCGCGTTGTAGCCTTGCATTGCTCTGAGGACAACGTCGATGGTGTTGGGGTTGGGGTCACCCCCCAGGAACCCGCCCCCATGCCACGGGCCTTCAATGTGGCCGGTGTCGTAGGTCAGAAGGTGGTGGCCAAGTTTCTTTAGGTTTAGGGCATCCTCCTGGGTCCGGGCGCTCTGGAGCGTCACCTCTTCGCCAGCCAGCCTGCCGAGGTTCCCTCTATACCACCCCAACTCCATCCACGCCTCGATGGTCGAGGTTGGGCCGTACTTGGGCACTGAGGGCGGGTCGTAATCCGTCGAATAGAACACGTTGTGATCCGTGACCACCACCTTGTCTTTGAAGGCGGCCCAGTCGCCGCAACAGAGCTGGGTATCGACGAGGCCGAGGGCATACGATGACTCGAGCAGCATAGCGATTGGCCCGCCGTAGTTCTTCTTCGGAGCGAGGGGCAAGCGGCTGGTAGTCTGCTCGGCGATAGTGTGCACGTGGGCGTCGTAGTACCGGTCGGCAAGGTCGAACTTGGGAAAGGGTTTCTTGTCGAACAGGACCCGCAGCACGCGCGAGTTCGTGTGCGGAAATGGAAGCTTCGCTAGCAATATCACTGGCGACCATTTCACCTCAGCGTACAGATAATGAGTACCCTGTGTCCCCTTTTTTTGGTCCAGACCGACGCACTTGAGCGGGACGCGCATGATATAGTGCCAGAAGCTATCGAACTCCTCGTCGACGTCAATCCCCCCATCGAGGTGGACCCACCCGTCATCGCGGACGATTTGAAAGTCCTCGTCCTTCCAGCAGGAGCCGCCGTCCTCCCCTTCACGCCGGTCAATAGCGATCTCTGGGCCGACTGGTTTCCCATCCCCATCGGTGATCTCGTAGTTGCGCACCGTGATCCTCTCGATGGTGTAGGTGAGCCACCGGGACGCGGGGAACTCGGGGACAAAGAATAGCACCGGCACGTAGCTGCGAATCGTCTTCCATGGAGCGTCGATAACGATGTCGGTACCAGGAATATCAGCGTACTGCAGCAGGGCAGGATCATCGCGAAGGCCGACTGCGAAGGCATGAAACCATTCGTTGCTCTCTGGATCGATGTCCGGGTCAGGGATAGAGGCCAGAACCCTCAGGACGCGGAGCCGGGCTGGTTCAGCTGGCGAAATCGTCCAGGAGCCGGGCATCGACGCTTGCTCGGCTACGGCGAGACTGAAGCTCTGGGTTGCAATCTCCTCATCGTCGACAAAGATCCTAACGGTGACGAACGGCTCGTCTTGGTTGCCGCGGTTGCGAACTGTGATGGGGAAGGTGATCGTTCCCGCCTCGACCACCGGCTCCGACAGTTCGCCAATGTCTAGGTCGACATCGTGCACAACCTCGTTGGTGTAGTTGACATTGGCGGAGGCGCTGTTGTTGGCAGTCTCGGTTTCGCCAGCCAGCGGCTGCACCGTGCCGACCACGGGGACTATGGCCCCCGGTGAGCCCATTGGCAGGGGTACGTCGACCTCGGTCGCTTCCCCGAGGGCGAGGGAGGGGAGGTTGGTCAACCCGACCGACGCTCCGTCCCAAGTGACATCGAGCGTTAGGGGGCCTGTGGCGACGTTCCCCTGATTCACTATGCGGACGCGGACGAAGTTTGCCTGTGCACCGAGCGGGCGGCTCGGGAATACTGTGAGGCGCGTAACGGCCACGTCCTTGTACGTGGTGGATGCGCGAGCTACCGCTTTTGTAGCATTGATCTGGCCATATTCGAAGTACTCGTACCAATGGTCTATAGGCAACGGATCGGTACTGTGCCGCAAGATCTGGCGAACCTGCGTTACGGTCAGGGTTGGCTCCACGGTCAGAGCTAGACCTGCCACCCCGGCCAGATGCGCTGCAGCGGCCGAACTGCCGCTCGTGGTCAACGTCTCACCGCCCAGCGTAGTAGTAAGCAGATCTCGGCCAGGCGCCGCGACCATGTCCCGACCGCTGGTATTACTCGAGGGTAGGAGCATGCCGTTCTCGTCGACAGCAACCACCGACACCACGGTGGGCAACGCACCTGGGTAGAGGGTGTGCGTCACGGCAAGATTCCCAGCCGGGGCGATGACCGGGATGCCAGCGGCCTCGGCGTTAGCGACCGCGCTTGCAACGTCAGCGGTGACGCCAACTGATCCTGCGCCGACGAAAACCACATCCGCGTTCTGGGACGCTGCATAGTCGATCGCGTTAGCCAGCGTACGTTGGTCGACGAAGCCCTCAAGATCTGTGACTTTGAGGGGCATGACGCGGCAATCGGGGCAGACCCCCTGTACCGTGCCGTTGGCAGCGATGATGCCTGCCATCTCGGTCCCATGACCGACAAGGTCGTCTGCTTCCGTGTCGTTGTCGATGAAGTCGAAGCCGGGCACCAACTGGCCTGCGAGGTCGGGATGGGAGGCGTCAATGCCGCTATCAATCACGGCAATAACGACCTCGGGCTGGGCGCCCACGGGGGCGTTCGCGCGCCCCACCGCAGCCAACGCGCACAGAACACTCAGCAACAGCACTTTGATGAACCGACTCATGGGCGTGCCTCCTCACTATCCCCAGATGTCTTCCGACTGCCTTCTACCCCCTCTGGCCAGGGGCATGGGAAGGTCAACGGCCGCCTCTGAGTACATTTCGGAGGTGTAGGGCCAGGAGAAAAACAGCGAGGTGGATTTCGACAATCCCTTCCAAGTGGCAACGGTTCTGCTCGTACTCGCCCTGGCGGAGAGTATGCCGGACGTAAGAAGCCAAGCCCAACGTGGAGCAAAAGGCCTGGCGTCCGAAACCGAAGAGCAGCGGCAACCCGCCATCGCGCCGCACCCCCCTTGTGCGCCGCCATTATAGTCAAGCTTCGGGAAATGTCAAGCCCCTCGGCTGCGTAATCTCCTTGGATGCTCCTTCTTCGCCAAAGGGTGGTTAGCTGCAGGTAGCGTGTAGGGGCCTAGTCGGGGCAGGCGGGAAGGCGGGACCGGCATCATCCTACTCGCAGGCGCTAGGGTTGGCAAGGAGAGTGGTCCCACCGCGCCCCACGGCAATCGTCGTCCACACGAGGGCATTGGCCGGCAGCGGGAGGGACAGGGTCTCGATGGGTGGCTCTTCCTCGTCGTCTCGATCGCGGGAAATCAGATGCTCTTTCCGATATGTGCTCAGGTTGCCGCTGGCAAAGGTCACGGCCTCCTAAATGGGGGGCGCTCGCCGAACGCGACAGTGTGCTGATCCCAGGACACGTCTACTCCGACCGCATCGCCAGCACGAACAACACAATGGCGCTGGCCAGCGGGAAGTGCTTGACGGCGTCGGCGGGTGCCACCACGATCCTTGTCGTCAAGGATGGGAGCCTTCTTGGGGCGCAGTCGATGTGATGCACGGAATTCCGCTTTTGAACGGGGGGCACACGCTGCCTCGTGTTGACAACCCGCTCGATCTCTCGCACAATCCAATTGAATAACTGGTCAAGAACTTCGCACTAGCGGTTGGTGCGAGGGCTTGGAGAACACAGGAAGGTCACCCCAGAGTGAACGAAGAGGAACACGCCAAGAGGCTGAGCGACGCCATAGACGCCACACTCCAGGGCGGCGAGCCGGGGTTAGATTTGGACGATGACGACCTCATCGAACTCCTGCGCATCGCCCGGGTCCGCCGCCGCGCTGGCCAAGCCCTCGCCGACGCCGCTCCCGCCCATCAGGAGTTGCTGTGGCGAGTCCTTCAGGCCCGTATGGTGGCCCGCCAGATGGAGTCAGGAGGATCGCTTCATCGAGAGGGCTAGTCGATGCTGACCCCGATAGCGGGCCAGAAAGCCCGCTCGGCGATCCGGCGCACGCCGTACTTCGCGGCCTTGCGGGCCTTGCCGGAGGGGGAGTCAGGGTCAGCGAGAACGAGCAGGTCGAGCTTCTTGGTCACCCGGGGCGCAATCACCAGCCCTGCCCCGGCGGCCAGTAACTCCTGGGCGGCCCGATTGAGCGGCTGTCCCCCGACGGAGCAGACGCTCTCGCCGGTGAAGCAGACGGACTTCCCGACAAGCTCGCTGCGACGCTCCGGAGTTCTCAGGGCTGCGCGCACGGCTGGTCTGGCTGCTTCGGTCAGCTCGGCGGGCACGTCTTGGAGGCCGAGCAGTTTGGCGACTAGGTCGAGGTCGGCACGCTCGGCGTCGGTGAGCACGTCGTCGGCGAGGGCGATGGCGAGGAGACTTGTAAGGTAGGAGCGGTGGATGTCAGTAATCGCTTCGCGGGTCAAGTTCCAGGAGGCGGCGAGTTCGGCGAGGGCGTCGATCTCGTCGGCGGTGATCCGGCGGTCCTCGAGGAGCCGGTCGAGTAGATCGGCGTAGGCGAGCACGGCACCCCGGTCGGCGTCGACGGCCGCCGCGGCGGCTGGGAGGCGAGATATGAGGGTGGCGAGGGAGTGACTGGGCGGGGTCGCCCCGGCGGCACGGGTGTGGGTGCGGCCCGAAGGCAATAGCTTCGGCAACAACGCCGCGGGAATGGGCGCGGGAAGGGCGACGACTTGGCCGGTGCGGCGGGCGTGCTCAAGGTAGGCGCGCAGCAGCCCAGCGGCGGCGCGGGCGTCGCCGAGAGCAGAGTGGCTACCTTCGTAGGCGACTCCGACCTGCTCGCAACATGGGCCCAGTGACCTCGCTGAATCGAAGCCGAGCGAGGAACCGAGCGCCAGGGTACACAGCCCGTCTGCGGGGGGCAGCTCGTAGCCGACGCGGCTGACCTCCGCCCGCACGAAGGTGAGATCGAAGCGGACGTTGTGACCCACAACTACCGCATCGGCGAGGCGCTCGATTACGTCACCAGCGATCTCCACGAAGGTCGGGGCGTTGGCAACGTCCCGACCGGTGATGCCATGAATGCTGGTGGGGCCCAGGTCACGTCGCGGGTTCACAAGCGTCGCCCACTCGTCGATCGTCCGATAGGCCTCGTCGACTCGGAGCAGGGCGATCTCGATGATCCGGTCGTGGCCTCCCGGGCGCAAGCCGGTCGTCTCGACGTCGAGCACTGCGAACATGTCGACCCCCTCGAATGGCCCTATCGTCCTCGCCGCAGCCTGGCAGCTGGGCCCTCCCCTACCCCATCCATGCTTGGCACTCACGTTGAACTCATGGCGCGCCGATCCTACTCGCAGGCGCAAGGGCCGACAAGAACCCCCATGGCAGCGCCTCACAGGCGATGCCGTCGTTGTCCCTGTCCAAATTGAAGGGATCGCTTGGGTCGGCATCCAGGCATGCCTGTGCCTCAGCCTGGGTATCGAAGTCGGAGCAGTTGCAATCGGTGGCTGCATACAGTCGGCAAGCTTCCTCAAGGGATGTGGATGTAGGCGCAGGCGTAAGGGTAGGCGTCGGTGTCGGCGTGGGCGGTGCCGCGGGTCGCGCCTTAACCAGCTGGTGCCGTCTGCATCGACTGCGCCATCAGCCTGATGCCTTCCTCAGCGATGATGGCCGGTGTGACATCCACCTCGAAGACATCGCTCCAGGAGTCAGTCACACTCATGATTGCCCCGGCGTCGTCGGCCTCGAAGATCAGGACGATCTCTGGCGACTTGGCGGCCCCGATGCGCCAGTAGTCGCCGATAACTCTGATCGCTGCGGGGTATTGCCATCGAGTCCGCCGCACGTAGGCCTCCAGCCCCTTCTCCACTGGCTGCCCTTCCCTAAACGAGAAGAGGGCCACAAATAGCATCTCCCTTCCCCCCTTCCGCTCTTGCTAGAAGGCTTCGTTCCGACCCAGAAGGCGTGTACCGCACCAGTATAGCACGTAGTCGTGGCAAGGGAAGAAGCTACGGCCATCCCATGGCCACCAGGAACCCCACGATGGCGTTGGCCACCAGTAGGAGGGCGGCCAGGGGAGGGTGGACGATGGGGAGCAGCAGTAGGGCTTCAGCTCTCCGCTGGGGAACCGCCTACGCACGCCGGAACGGCATGCCAGCTGAGACGAAGGCCGCTTCAAGCCTATCCATCGCGGCACCGCGTAGCTTCTCTAGCTTGGCCTGCAAGTCCTGTAGCTCTTGGTCGGTCAG
>Ga0209979_1003815_pt1 | contig 12962 bp, 9 predicted proteins | sample AnhtaG_FD_183114 | JGI IMG/M metagenome (GOLD analysis project Ga0209979, IMG submission 183114) | Deep subsurface microbial communities from Anholt, Denmark to uncover new lineages of life (NeLLi) - Anholt_01485 metaG (SPAdes) (version 2) | ecosystem: Environmental > Aquatic > Marine > Oceanic >...
CGGTCGAAACGGCGCCCCTGGCACATCTCGACGGCATACGTGGCGGCCCGCTCATCGACACGCCAAATCATCGAGGGGGGATTGGTGATCGCCACGGCCCCGTCCGCCGGCGACAGCGGCGGGTGGGTCGCCGGTTGTGGCGACGTGTCAGCCTCAAACGCAAACGCCGGCGCCACCGACACAAACACCCACGCCAAGCACATCACGCACCATAGCCACATAACGCGACTCCCTCACAACGCGGGATTGCGCTCTCCGGCTGCAGCCGACGTTCACAAGAACTCGACGTGCCGGACCATTTCTTCCGCAGTGAAAAGTTCGTGGAGAAGGACCAACGACCGCACCATCTCGCCCATCGCCCGTGTTCCCAGGGCGCAACACGCAATCCCGGCATGCTCCTCGCCCTCGCGGTGCAGCCGCAGGAAGTCCATGTCCTGCGTGACCAGAACACGTCGCTCACGCGCGCAGAACTCCAACTGAGCAGCATCATCCGCACCCAGCATATCGGCGTCCTGGGTGGTGGTCACATCTATGCCGCGGCGCCGCAACGCTTCTGCGACCGCAACGGGGACATTCTCGTCGAGGTGAAAGCGCAGGGCCTCAGCCACGCCGCGTCCTCAGCTTCTCCAGTATCCGCGAGGGATGATGACGCTTGGAGGCGCCGAGCGACCGTCGCTCGCGGGCGATGCTCTTGTCGATGGCCTCTCGGTTGTCCCAGTAGTACGCAAGTGCGGCGTAGACGTCGGCTGGAGTAATAGTCGGATATGCCGACACGATCTCGTCCACACTCATGCTGAGCTTCTCGTGCCAGACGGCAATGTCTTGGACCCGGATGCGACGGCCAGCAATCCGTGGCCGGCCCCCGCACACCCCAAGCGTGATCTCGATGTGCTGTACGACAGTCTCCGACATGTCAGGCCTCCACTCCACGGGCTCCTAGCACGCATTGTAGAACATCGCCTCACCGGCTGGCAAGCGCCCGGCCTCTGCCGTCTTCTCCTTTTTCCTTTCCCCTTTCTCCTTGCCTCAATGGAACCACACCACATACCCCCGAAACGCCTCGCCGCCGAACGTGGAGATCAGTCCCCAGATGAGACCGGCGACGATGAGGTGCCCGAAGGCGATGCCGAGGAACAGAGGCAGAAGCCTCCGGTACAGCCGAACGCTGCCCAGCCGGATGATGAGCGTCTTGCACAGCCACAGGCTGAAGAGCATGGCCTGGCTCTGCCGGCCCCACGTGAGGCCGAAAACGAATCCCAGCGGGTGCAGGGGAAAGCGCAGGAAGGCGCGCCGGAGAATGATGAGCACGGCTGCCTGCACGAAACCGGCGGCGGCGAAGTAGAGCCGCAGGCGATCCGGCCCGACAGGCGACTGGATGTAGTCCGAGACGGTGCGATATCTCCTCAGATACAGCTCAATGCGTTGGCCCCCAGCCGTCGTCCCGCCCTCCAGTACGTTGGCGCCATAGGTGTAATAGGCAGATAGATGCAGCCAGAGGCCAAAGGCGAGCCCCAGTGCCACAGCGTATGTGAGTGCCTGTGCCATGTGCCGGGGCCGTATGTCGCCCTCCCGGGCGAGCTTTAGCCCCTCCATCTGGTAGGCGCCGAGGCCGGGGACGTATCCGCGGGTGAGGAAGTTGCACGAGCCGAGGATGGTGAGATTGCGGATGCTGCCGTGCGGCGCAAAGGGCGCGGATCCGACGGCGGCGATGGGAAGGTTGATGGCCATATCCAGCGGCTGGAGCCACAGTGTGGGCAGTCCAGCCTCACACCGAATGCGGATGCTGACGATGGCGAAAGCGAAGATGATGACGTAGAACACCAGCGCCGTGCTCGGGAGCATGCCGGCGGCATAGTGCCAAAGCGCCACCCCGCCGAGGCACATCGGCAGGCCGGCCACGGCCCAGCGCTCGAGCCGCGTTGCGGAGCTGTTCTCCGGATGCAGGAGTCCCCGGGCCGCGTCAGCAATGTGGCCCCGGGCCATCCAGACGAGAAACATCGCCACGGCCAGATACGCCCCCGAAGACTGCTCCACCTCAAAGGGCGCGCCGGGGATCTGGTAGCCCAGCGAGTTGATGACGGCGTACTCGCCCAGCAGTACAACAATAAAGAAGCAGGAGGAGAAGAGCAGGTCGGTCGTCATGAGGTACCCGAAGCCGAACAGCACCGGGTGGATGTCGATGCGCAGCCACCAGATGTTCCGCAGGGGGCCCTCGGTGAAGAGCTGCTGCAGGGGGATAGACTGGGGCAGGGCCGGGACAGAGGGATTAAAGCTCCGCAGGATGTTCAGCAGGTTGTAGATACTGATGATCCCGACGCCGACCCAGGTGAGCGGATCGCGCAGCAGTGCCGGGCGGCGTATAATCGGCTCGCCGGGCGAGACCAGCTCCATCGGCAGTGCCACGAGAGGGAAGCGTAAGTGCTCGCCCTCGTTCCATGGCCGAAAGAAGAGCACGCAGATGCAGAGCAGGGCGGTCATGAACAGGACGAAGTAGCAGGACCAGCCGGCCAGCGGCAGCGCCCAGTGTATCCAGGGCACCGCCTCGGTATCGGCGCCCTCGAAGTACGTGCGGATCGCCTCAGCGTCCGTCGGCGCATACCATGCAGGGAAGGTGTCTGCCATCGCGCCGAACTCATTGTCGGGCAGCGCATGGTAGCGCAACGTCGGCAGTGCGGGAAGAAAGAACCGGAGCGCGCCCCCGCCGCACATGGCGACCGAGAGGCACAGCACCACGTAAACGATCAGTACCTCTCGGCGCCCCAGGCGCAGCGGCCCGGGCCAGCGGCGGGCTAGGGCTGAGTACGCTATCAGACAGAGAAAGCCGACAAGCGCCGGTACCGGGGGCACGGCCATGGCCACCTGGGCGCTCAGCGTCAGCAGCGCCGCGTACTGTATCCAGACGCTGGTGGCAGCCATAATGCCGATGGAGAAAAGCACCACTCGCCACGTCACTGGCTTCAACTCCGTGCGGTGGTCGCGCCAGGCGGCCGGTCGGCGACGACCGGACGGTAGGGTTCACAGTGTGGGGGGAGGACTCCTCCGTATGCCGCGTCGAAAGGGCGCTGCACAAGCTCTGGACCATTGAAGGAGAGTCAACCAGTGAGGCAAGGGTACATGCCAGCCAGATCCGTATTTGTGATAGCCGCAGCGCTGTTCCTGGCTCCGACGGCCGCACCGGACGCCCACGCCGCTCCGGTCACCGTCGCGGGAGTCGTCTTTCACGACCTGAACGCAAATGGCCGACACGACTCGCGCGAGAAGGGCATGCCCGGGGTCATGGTATCGGACGGCGAGCGCGTTTCGACGACCTCGGCCGATGGCGCCTTCGCCCTCTCTTTCGACGCGGACGAGGGCCGGTTCGTGTTCGTCACCCAGCCCACCGGCTACCGCTGCAGCACGCCCTTCTTCGTGCGGATCGACCCGGCCGAGAGGCCGAGCCGGTACGATGCGCAGTTCGGCCTGGCCGACAATCCACGATCCCGCAGCCCGAGCTTCAGCTTCCTGGTCACCTCCGACAGCCAGTTCCGTACCCAGGAGGAGGCCGATCTGCTGCGCGAGGAGTTCGAGCAGATCACCCGGACCAGCTATCTCAACCCCGCCCTCGGGCTGCCGGCCTTCTTCTTCAGCGTCGGCGACCTGACGATGAGCGGCACGCTCGAGGAGCTGCGGATGTATCGCTGGGCGGCGTCGGCCTTCACGATGCCGTGCTACCACATTTTCGGCGGCCACGATGGCAACTCTACCCGCAGCGTTGACAACTACTTCGCCATGCTCGCCCCGCCGTACTACTCCTGGGACTACGGCGGGAGGCACTTCGTCGTCTTCGTCACGGAGGTGCATTACTTCTCAGAGGCTGCCCGCGCCCGCCAGGACCGCTGGCTCGACGCCGACATCGCCGCGCAGCCGCCCGAGCGCGAGATCATCCTCGCCTGCCACATCCCGCCGGCCAACGACCGCGTCGATCTCTGGTCGCAGGGGCACACCATCCGCGCCCTGTTTTACGCTCACTACCACGAGGTGGGCATCTGTGAGTACAAGGGCATCCCGTACATCGACACGGCGCCGATCCGCGGGCACGATTGGGGCGCCTTCACGCGGCGCTACCGGATCGTGCGCTTCGACGGCCCGCGGATGACCACGGAGCAGCGGGTCACCGGCCAGTACAAGCGCCTCGAGGTGCCCTGGCCGCCTCGTGCGGGAACGGTGCGCGGCGACAGCATCCCCGTGATCGTCGCCGCGTACGACACCACGACGTGGGTGCCAGACGTGACCGCGATAGTCACCCGTCAGGGCGGCGGGCCGACTGAGGAGCTGACGCTCCGGCCCGTCGGCGACTGGACGTGGCGCGCCGAGTGGCCGGTGGGCGACCACGAGCCCGGCACATACGCGTTGACCGCGATGGCGACGAACAACCTCGGTGAATCGTGGACGACGGAGACAGCCTTTGAGGTAGCAGCCGGCACCCCGCCGCAGCCCTCGCCGGGCAGCGATTGGCCGCAGTTCCTCGGCAGCCTGGACAGGTCCCGTATCGCCGAGACGACCCTCGAGCCGCCGCTGACACTCGCCTGGACGGCGCCCACCAGCGGGGCCAACATAATGTATCCGTCGCCGGTGCTCCTCGACTCCCGCGTCTTCATCGCCGTCCAGAACGACGAAGCCTTCTGGCCCGGCGTCGGCGTCGCCGCCTTCGAGGCGGCCACTGGCAAGCGCCTCTGGAAGGCCGATACCGATTCGTCCGTCCGCTTCGGCGTAGCCGCGGCTGACGGCCGCGTGCTTGCGCTCAGCAGCATGGGCAAGCTCTACTGCTTCGACGCCGACGACGGCGAAACGCTCTGGACGTACGACCTCTATCCCACGCCGCCCGGAAGCACCCATCGCTTCGTCGAGTCCGCGGTCACCTTGTGGCAGGACAAGGTGCTCGTCCTCGGCGACGGCGGGCCGCTATTCGTCGTCGATCAGCGCACCGGTCAAGAAATCGCCACGATCGACGCCGCGAGCAAACAGTACGCCTCGCCTTTCGTCCGCGATGGCACGGTGTATGTGGCCGCCAGAGAGCACACGGCGGCATTCGCCCTGCCCACCGGTCGGCAGCTCTGGGATACGCCCACGGAGGGCACGCGCGTGGTCTCCACGCCGATCACCGTCGGCGACACGGTCTTTATGAACGCCGGCACGTTCCACGCCTTCGACGCGGCGACGGGCGAGATCCGCTGGAAGGAAGGATCGCCCCTGGGCTCCTTCGGGGTCATGACGCCCGTGGTGGCCGATGACATGGTGTACGCCGGGGGCGTGGAGGTGGTGGCCTTCGATGCAGGCACTGGCGAGCGCCGCTGGAGCTTCGATGTTGGGCAGGACGAGGAGCTCTTCGTCAACAACCGGCGCCAGAGCCTGGGCGGCATGTCCACGCCGGTGCTCTCGGGCGAACTGCTCTACCTCGGCTCCGATGACGGCCACCTGTATGCGCTGAACCGGCGCACGGGCGCGGTCGTCTGGAAGCTGTACATCGGCTTGCCGATCAAATCCTCGCCCATCATCTCGGGGAATTGTCTCTACGTGGCCGATTACGACGGGAATCTGTGGTGTTTCGTCAGCACCCACCCGCGCCGGTCTTAGAGCCTATCCTAAGACCAGCCGCTCCAAGAAATGTCATTCTGAGCAACGCGAAGAATCTCGTCCTGGAGGCTATTGCGAGATGCTTCGCCAGGCTCAGCATGACAAATCAAGGGGTTTTGGGATAGGCTCTTAGTCCGGACTCGCGACTTCATACCGCCAGACTTTCCCGTTCCCACCGACGAGCAACGCTTCCGTCTCTGACTCACCCAGCGATCAGTATCGTCTTGGTTGTCTTGTCCATCGCCCGTTGCCCTCTTTCCTATACAGCTCTGCCGGGTCTAACCTTCGACGCTGGGTAGACGGATTCCTGGGATGGTGCTGGTGGTGGCATTGCCCTGCCCGCGAGGGTTACCAGAGGCTCCCGGCGAAGGGCACGATGACGAATCTCACCACAGAGGCGTCAGCGTGTCGGACAAACCAAGCGACGAGGATCGGCAAATCATTGAGAAGACGGCCAGACGGCTGGTCGAAATGCGCCTGGCGACGCCAGCGGTATTCGTGCTCGAGACCATGAGGCCGCTGACCTTCGTCGCCAGTCAGGGGCTGCTTTTCCTGCAGCCCATCATCGAGAGCTTTCTCACCGTACCCGAGTACCGGGCATTTCAGCAGATGCTCGAGGACCGCGAGAACGTCGATCACCTCATGGAGCAGATCGAGCAGTTCGAGGACGAGCGGATCGCAGCGCAGCGGAAGAAGAGGTAGTGCACTGCGAGAGCGACCTGGAGGCGGCGCCGTGCCATTGCCCAAAGACATCCGTCGGAAGCTCTCCGAGCTCGGCCGGCTGAAGAAGGCGGCCGATGAACCGAGCGACACTCCGGCCGAGGCCAAGGAGCAACCGGATTCTGCGCCTGCGGACCGGTCGCCGGCCGCCCCGGACACGGAGCCGGAAGCGCCGCCGCAGCCCACCACCGGGCGCAGGGCAAGTGTCGTCCCGCCGGCGGCGCCCTCGGCCGATGCGCCGGAGGGCCGGCTCGGTCCGATGTGTCGGCAACGTCTCAAGCAGCGCCTGCAGCAAAGCTTGGGAGCCGAGCAGGACGAAGCGCGTGAGCGCAGCTTTGGCCCGGCGCGGACCATTGAGGAGGTCCTGCCGGGCGAGGTGGTGGAGAACCAGCTCGGTCCGATCTATGTCGCCCGCATTCGGGCCGCGGACGTGATGCCCGTTCCGGGCCTGGTCGAGCGTTTCGTCGAGACACTGCAGCGAAGCGATCTTGCGGCCGTGCACCACGAGTTTGCCGTGCTGTCAGAGGCAGATCCCGCGAAGGTGGTGTTCCTGGACACCGAGACCACCGGCCTGGCCAGCGTGCCGCTGTTTCTCTGCGGGATCATGAGGTATGCCGGCGATGGCCTCGTGATAGAGCAGATGCTGGCACGGGATTATACGGAGGAGCCGGCGCTGCTGTGGCGCGTGCAGAGCGTGCTCGAGGCGACCGACGTGCTCGTGACCTACAACGGCCGCACCTTCGACCTCCCCTTCATCCACGATCGCATGGTGTACCACCTGCTGGACTACAGCTTCAGCGGGGAGCATATCGATCTGCTGCCGCACGCGCGGCGGCTGTATCGCGGCGTATTCCCCGATTGCAGGCTGCAGACGCTTGAGCTCAGGCTGTGCGGCTTCCCCGAGCGCCGGGACGACATCCCCGGCGAAGACATCCCGCAGGCTTACCACGACTTCGTCGCCACCTCGAACGCGGGCATCCTCGCGCCAATCTTCCGGCACAATGCGCGCGACCTGGTTGCCCTCTGCGATGTGATGCTCCGAATCATTGCCGAAGGCAGCCGCCGGCGATCGGCGTGAGCGTGTGGTTGTTGGGGAGGCTGCGTCGAGGCGGAAGCTGCGCTACTTGCGGAGCTTCACCACGTCGTGCCGGCGCACGATCGCGTAGTATTCGTCGATGTTCTCAACCGTGTGCCGCGCCCGCAGCTTCGCGATCTCCTGCGGAGTCATGGCCGCGGTATCGGGCATTGGCTCGCCGCGCCACCATGTCGGCCCATGGGCATAGATCCAGACGTATTTCTTGCCGGCCATCATCATGCCCGCGAACTGCTCGCTGAACCGCTCGATGGGGAAGCGTGGGCCGCGATCGCCGTACTTGCCGATCTGCTCGTCGCCGAAGATCTCCGCGCGCCCGCCCCAGCCGGCGAGGTCGCCGTCGGCAGCGGTGACGGGCCGGGTGTAGCCAAGGGGCCAACTGCCAAGAGCGAGGCTGCAGCGCTTTTGCCAATACCGCTGCGCCGCCTTGTTCACCAGCGTCCTTACGGCGAGGTCAATTGAGCTGGGATACTGGAGTAGGTCCTCGACGTTGGTGACATCGAAGGTGCCTTTGCTCAGCAGGTGCACTCCGCCCCGGTAGCGTGCTTCGCCGGCCTGCTCCATGATGCCACGGAAGAGATACTCGTAGAACGGCCCGTATTCCAGCAGCCCCTCGGGAAGCAGCAGGAGCTCGAGCTCCGGCTGTGCGCCAAAGATCGCCGTCGCGATCTGCGTACCGCGCGCGTAGGCCGCCTGGCGCAGTGCGCTCTTCGAGTACAAGCTGTAGTTGTAGCCCTCCCACTGCGGCCAGAACTGCTCCGCGATGGACTCCACGTCGATGGCTACCCCTTTGCATTGAGAGCGGGCGGCGAAGATAGCCGCCTGATGCAGGGCGTCGATGGCGTCCTCCCAGCCCTCATCGTCCAGCCACAGGGGAATCGGCGTCGTCCAGGGCACGTAGATGAAATTGTCGATCTCGTGGGCGTGGCATGCGGCGTTGCAGGCCAGCACCTCCTGAAGCTTCTCGTCGTCTTCGCCAGTTGTGACGGGGTCGCCATCCGCGCTCCAGACGTCCACCGACCAGTCAGTCATGATGTCCCGCAGCAGGAAGCCCCCGAAGCCGCGCTCGGCCCATGCGGCGGCGTCACGCTGCAGGTCCGCCGGAGCCAAGGGGGAGAGCAGGAGCGTCTTGGGGGGGTGGCGCCTCTTGTCGGGCACGAAGCTGACGGAGCGTGGGGCAACGCGACGGAGCGAGACGTCGTCGAACCAGACCGTCGTCACACGCCGGCTGTGGTTCTGCAGTCGTATCTCGGCATCGCTGAGCGCGCTGCGAATTGTTCGCTCGTAGGTCACCCGCCGCCACCCGGGTCCCACGAGCTCAAGGGGCGAATAGGCGTCACCCAGATAGGCGCGCACGAAGCCTCGCTTGCCCGACTGGCAGCGCACGTAGAACGTGAGCTCGTATCGGCCCGGTGGCAGGGATATGCGCGTGTAGATGCCGGGGCAGGCCGTCGCGTCGAGGTTCCGCGCAGCGCATGCCCGGCTGCCCGCAAGGCCCGCGCCGTCCTCGACAATGGTCTCGAACTTGCTGCCGGAGGGCGCCCACTGCATCGCCACCCAGCCCGCGGGTACGCGATCCGTGATCGCTGCGTGCCGTAGGAACTCCGGAGCCACCGTTCCCCCGATCTCCTCGAAACCCGGGTTCGGCACGCTGAGCTCGTCGCGCTGCGCCCAGCATGCCACGGTCGCCGTGCCGAGAAGACAACCGGCGACCGCGGCGCCGATGCGCCATAAGGTGCGCCTGGCCAATGTGTGCTGTCTCATATCTCCTGAGTGGCTGTGTGAGCCATTCATACGAGCATTACCCGCCCCTTCTTGGACAACCGGCGTGGCTCCGCGGACCCGTTCCGTCCATGCGGATTCTCTGAACCCGCATGGACCCAAAGAATGTGGAGAGCCGACGTTCCGATGCCGCAACGGACCGGCGTTAGTTCGCCGTAGCGGGCGCATTCCCCTGCGGCTGCTCCGGGCCCGCGCGGATTCTTCGCATCCGGGCGGGAGGAAGCAGTGACAGGGCGCCGAAGGTCTACATAGCGATGCTCGTTGATCTGACGCCGACATGGCCCATAGTGATCCCGCAGCCGCCCGAGGCACGACCATGGTGCCGACGGCCCCTTGTGGTGGAAGTGCTGGTAATGGCGGGCATCATGGGTATCCTCGCCGCCTTCGGGCTGCTGCTCTGGCCGCTGGTTGGGTCGCTCGCCGAGCCCTGGCGCGTTGTCGCCGTCCAGGTAATCCTCGCTGTGATGCTCATTGCCGTCGCCGGACGCATCCTCGTACCCCGCCATAGTACTATCATCCTCGCTGACGATGGCATCCTGCGCCGCGATCACTACTCCATATTCAGCGTCGTTACGTGGTGCGAGGACACGTGGCTCACGGCGTGGGACGACGTGCTCAGCTATCAGATGCGCAGTGAGCCGCCAGCATCGGGAGGGCGGCCGGACAGGCGCGCCTCAAGCGCAGACGGGATGAGGCTGGCGCGGGTGACTTTCAAGGTGTTGGGCCGATACGGATCTCGGCCTTTGGAGGTGCTCTGCAACGGCTCAGGAAGCGCGCTGGAGAAGCTGCACGAGGTGCTGCAGGGCAAGGTCGCGCGCGAGGATGCGGGATTGCTGGAGGCGTACCGGGCGAAGCGCCCGGCGCGAGCACGCCGATGGGATGGCCTGCTGGTGGCAGCATGCGTCGGCGTTGCCCTCTTCCCCGACCTGGCCCTGCAGACTGGGCTGACGGCCTTCGGCATCCCAGAAATCGTCAGAGCGCCGCCGCTTGAGGCGCTTCCGCTATGGCGATACGTGCTCGGGGGGCTCGTTATCGTGCTGGGCGTGGCCCTCACGACGCGGGTGCAGCATGCGGTGGGCCCGCCGCTCGCCATCGGGGCCTTCTTCTTTGCCATCCCCGCCGCTCTCATCCCGGTGGATGAGCCGACGGCGAGCGGATTCTTCCGGGGTGAGTTGTCTGCCGGTGCCACTTTCGGCGTCGCTTTCGTCGTGCTGCTCAAGCTCGCCGTCGTCGCGGCCATCACGGGAACCTGGCGCGAGTACGTGACCCGCGGCGTGCACGATGGGAGTGCTCGGAAGCCGCCGGTCACGAAACGGCGTCCGCCCCCTATTGCCGGAAGCCCAGCCGGGCCTCCAGGCTGAAACCTTCGCGTCTGCACGCGCTCATACCAATAAAGAGGGCATGTTGGCGTCCCTTCGGTGCCGATGTGCCGCCTCAGCAGATGTCGATGTTGCGGCGCAGGCTCGAGAATGCGGCGCGGGCAACTGACTGCAGGTGGTTTGGCGCCGCCCTGCGCAGGTGACCGCACTGTGCTGCCCCAGCAAGGGGTCATGGCCGCCACTGTAGAATAGAGGCCAACGGAGTAGTATGCCGCAATAGTCCGGCAATACGGGCGCGCACCAGTGATGCGAGTACGTGTGCGCACCACGCGTTCTGTGTAGGGAGCCATGCCTGAGGACCAAGGACAATCACCTGAGCACGAGACGCTCCCCGGCGGCGATCGCCAGTTCGCTGAGACGATGTGCCGCTTCATAAACGATCAGATACACCAGACGATCGACGACAGCTTCCGTGAAGCCATCAGAGCGGCGCGCCTCAGCATCATCGCCACGGGGGCCGGTGCCGTCCTGACGGCGATCGGCAGCGCGCTGCTACTGCTCGGCATCTTCAGACGGCTCGAGGAGCTGCTTGTCCCGGAGTGGATGCCCTACGCCGTAGCGGGCGGGCTGGGAGTCATCGTGGGCGTTGTGCTGTGTGTCGTCGGAAGGCCAAGGCGAAGAAGCAACGGATCGGGCGAATAGCGACCGGGGGAAGCCGCTCACTTGCTCCAGTGGGCGGTGATGTAGGCGTAGATGTTGACGCCCATCTTGTAGGCCGCCTCGCGGTCCTCTTGCCGGACCCACCACCCTGTCCCCTCCCACAGGTCGCCGTAGTCGTTGCGGGAGAAGATCACGCCGAGACGGTTGCCGACGCTGATGCCCTGCAGCGGGTGCTGCTCGCCCATGTCGCCGCGCGGCACACCGTCGAGAACGTAGAATGCCTGGTAGAGCTCGTGCCCCTTGGGCAGATCGCGCGGCTCGACGCCGAAGACCTTGCGCATCTCCCGCCGGAAGCATTCGCCGAAGGGGCCGTGGGAGTCCTCACCGAAGATCGTCCCCCCCTGCTGCACGTACTTGCGCAGCACCTCGCGCTCGGCGGGCGTGAGCCTGAAGGCCTTGTGGCCGCGCAGGTGGATCACGGGCGAATCCTCGATCTTGTCCAGTTGCAGCGGCACGAACCGCTCGCGTATCGTAACGTCAACATCGGTCCGCTTGCGCACCTCCGCGAGCAGATTCGGCATGCCGGAGGCGTCGGCGTTGTAGTCGCTGGTGGTGATGCCCAGCGGCATGTCGAAGATGCCGCTGACGTTCACGTACAGCCCGCCTGGTCGCGCCTTCGCCGATGCTATGGTGCGCTTGGTCCCTCGGGACGGTCCAGGCCCTCCTCGATGTCCTGCGTCTGCCAGGCCCACACCACCGCCTCCCCGCACTGGCGGCAGCGGCGGCAAGCCAAAGCTTGGGCCACCCGCTGCGACCCCGACGCCGCCGGCGCCTCCGCCGACTTGCAGCGGACCTCTGCGCCCCGGTCCGCCCGGCTGTCGGCCCGTCCCGCCGGTGCCTCCGCCCCCTCCGAGTCGTACGGCGGGACCACGGTCCGCACCCACGGCCTCACCGATGCCCCCGGGGACCGCCTTTGCCACCAGGGCGCCACGCCCGCCGCCCGTTCCCGCGACGTTCGGCCCGCCGACCCCGGGGCCGCCGAAGCCACCCCCCGGTCCAATGCCCGGCACCAGTCCCCGAGCCCCCGGGCGCCCCCGGGCGTACCGCATCGCTCCAGGAATGCCGAAGGGCTCCGGCCCGGTTCCAATCCCGCCTCCGGCACGCCCCACGGCCACGCCGCGCGGGCCACCTGTACCGCGTCCGCCTTCGCCGATGCCCCCGGGGCCGCCACCAACTCCGCCACCCATGCCGCCGCCTCCGGCGCCACCGAGGCCGGGGCGGCGCGCATACGCGTCACCCTCACCTTCGCCGAAGGCTACGCCCAGCCGCGGCGCGCCCTTGGCAGCGCCGCTGCCGAGCGCGAGCCCGGATCCGCCGTATCCTCCGCCAGGCCCGGCCAGGCCTCCGGCCAGTACCACTGCAACTCCACCGCCACCCATGGGTCGGCCAGCGCCGCCTCCAATGCCGGGGCCCACGACTATCGGCTCATCCCCCATCGGCCCGGGGGCAACATTGATCGGCTCACCCCCCGCCTCCGGCTCCAGCCCGGGCCCCCGTGCAAGCTCGGAGCCCAAGCCCAGCGCGCCTGGCTCGGCCTCTGGCAGGCCGGCCGCAAGGGTGGGGGTAGCCTTGGCAAAGCCACCGGCGGGGATGCCATCACCCTTGGCGGCACCGGGCGCGTCGAGGGTCGCAAGCTCGACGCCGAGCCGCGGGACCGGCCCGGCAGGCTGGTCGGGAAAGTCCGGCACGGGCCCGGTGGCCACGCTCGCCGGAGG
>Ga0209979_1003816_pt1 | contig 12962 bp, 12 predicted proteins | sample AnhtaG_FD_183114 | JGI IMG/M metagenome (GOLD analysis project Ga0209979, IMG submission 183114) | Deep subsurface microbial communities from Anholt, Denmark to uncover new lineages of life (NeLLi) - Anholt_01485 metaG (SPAdes) (version 2) | ecosystem: Environmental > Aquatic > Marine > Oceanic...
TTCAATCATCCGGATCATGGCCTGGTCATTTCCAAAACGCAGCTCCAGGCCGTCGGTATCCTGAAGAGTCAACAGACCGTTTTCAAAGCACTCCATGGCAAAGGCGATCGTGGCGCCCGTTGAGATGCTATCCAGTGTATACTTATTACAGAGTTCGTGAGCCTTGCACACGGCCTCCAGGTTAGCCACCTCGCAAAGGGAGCCGAAGGCTGCTGTGGTCTCGTACTCCGGTCCGCCATAGGTTGGATCGACCTGATAAGGGCCATCGGATCTGGCCACCCGCTTGCACCGTACCGGGCAGGCGTGGCAAGCATGCGCTTCCACAAAGTAGCTTTTATGAAAGGTTTCGCCACAGATCTTACCGGCATGAGCAAAACTTCCGCTGTGAAAGTTCCGTGTGGGCAGGATGCCTGCTTCATCCAATTCTGTTACATCCCATCCAATAGTACCACCATCATGCAGCATTTTCCCGATGGGATGCTCCATGAAGTGGTTTGCATACCATCTGATCATCTTTTTCAGAGTCTCTGGGTCCTTTAAGGGGATGACTTTTGTGCCCCGAACAGCGATTGCCTTGAGGTTCTTGGAGCCCATCACGGCCCCCATACCCGAACGCCCGTTGGTGTGCCTGAGGTTATTGACCACACAGGCATACCGGACCAGATTCTCTCCTGCCGGGCCGATTGTAGCTACTCGTGCTCGGGCATGGCCCACCTCCTGGCGGATGAGATCCTGGGCTTCTCCTGTGACCTTCCCCCAAAGATCAGTTGCATCGCGAAATTGCACTTCTCCATCGCAGATCCACAGGTAAACGGGCCTTTCGGCCTTCCCTTCCACCAAAATGGCATCGTAACCGGCCCTCTTCAACTCCGGTCCCCACCATCCTCCAGCCTGACTCTCACCATAGCATCCTGTAAGCGGTGATATGGCAGCTATCGTGAACCTGCTATCGCCGGGAAGCCTGCTACCCACCAGAGGACCTGTGGCAAAAACGAGCAGGTTTTGCGAATCCAAAGGTTCCACACCTGCTGGACGCTCCCGAAGCAGGTAATAGCAGGCAAGGCAGCTTCCGCCACCATAGGTTCGATAGAATTTTTCGTCAGGTTCGTCAATGGAATAGACTTGGTTGCTGAGATCAACCCTCAGGATCTTACCTATCACGCCATAGGGCATCTTTTATCTCCTCCACAGGCTCCCGAAATCGATGCGCTAGCCACCTGCAACGAGGGCAATGAGCTTTACCTCGTCGTGGGGCTGCAAGAGATAATCTTTGGTTTTAGGATGTCCGTTTACAAGAAAGAGAGAAATTACATTAACAGGCAGGCCTATTTGCTGTAAGACAGCCTCCAGAGTCTGCCCCTCTTTTCCTTCAAGAATTAGACGACTCGCTCCTTTGACATAGTTCTTTAAAAGCCCGACGGGTAAGAATGTAACGCTCATGAACTTTATGGCCACCCTTAAGGATAGGCCATACCATGAATGATTTAGTGAGAACTATCTAGAAAATGATACATCATGAGTGATGGCACCTATAGTTAAAAGTATATAATCTGTCAACCTAAAAAATGAATATTGACAAAATCTTTCTAAAGTATAAAGATAAGCACCACAAACGCCTTCCTTGAAGTCAATGCTCCGGGGTTGGAAAAAGCTTGGCTCGGAAATAGGGGGTTTTTGTTTAGTGGGATAAAGTATACCGGCCACTGGAAGGAAAGGTGGGGTTTGGTAATGATTGAGGAACTTTTGTCCCTGCAGCTATTGCCTGAATTTAGAGAAAAATGGAGATAGAAGGATGAAGGGTTATGCCGGGAGTATATTGAGGGTCAATCTCTCAGATAGGAAGATATCGAAAGAAGAGATTTCAGAGGAGATGAAGAGAAAGTTTGTCGGAGGTAGGGGGTTTGCCGCCAAGATCGTCTGGGATGAAGTCAAGGGTGTTGATCCGTTGTCAGAGGGGAATAAAATCATTTTTTCAGCGGGTCCTCTCACAGGCCTTCCTTTGCCCGGCTCCGGGAAGATGGTTATTGCCTCGAAGAGCCCTCTCACGAGGGGATATGGCGATAGCAATATCGGCTCTATGGCTGCCGTGCACTTGAGAAGGGCCGGATACGATGTATTGATCGTGGAGGGAAGATCGGAAACCCCATGCTACATCGCCATTCACAATGACGAGTTGAAAATTCTGGATGCGCGGGATCTCTGGGGGAAGATGACCTTTGAAGCACAGGATTTGTTGGAGGCAAAGCACGGGAAGAATATAGGGGTGCTGCTCATCGGTCCAGCAGGGGAAAACATGGTTCGGTTTGCCAATGTAATCTCCCAGAAGGGGAGGGCTGCCGGAAGGACCGGGATGGGGGCGGTGATGGGCTCCAAGAACCTCAAGGCCATCGTCCTTAAGGGGACCAGGGGGATTCCCGTCTTCGATGAAGAGAAATTGAAGGCGTTAGGGAAAGAGGGCTACGCGGATATCAAAGGCAAGGAGAATTATGATTTCTGGATCAGACAGGGTACCATGCAGGTCATCGAGTGGGCAAATACTAATAACGTCCTCCCTACCCATAATTTCAGAGAAGGATCCTTCAAATTCGCAGAGCAGATAGGTGGATATACGGCGGAGAAGATCAAGGTGGATCGAAAGGGGTGCCCCAATTGTAATATGCAGTGTGGGATCGTCGTCAAGGATGCGGAAAATGGGAATGCGGAATTGGACTACGAGAACGTGGCGATGTTAGGATCCAATATCGGAATGGATGATCTGAGTAAAGTCGCAGTCTTAAATCGATTGGCGGATGAATACGGACTGGATACAATAACCCTGGGGAGTTGCCTGGCATTTTTGATGGAAGCGTCCCAAAGGGGCCTGCTTGACACAAGGATCGAATGGGGAGATCTCAACGGCTGTAAAAAGGTCATCGAGGATCTAATAAACAAGAGAGGCCTTGGGGAAGTCATCTTTGAGGGGGTGCGAAAGGCATCGGAGCGGATAGGAGGTGACTCTAAGAATTGGGCAATGCACGTCAAGGGATTGGAGATTTCAGCGTATGAGTGTCATGCATCGCCTGGAATGGCCCTTGCCTACGGGACTTCGCCCATCGGCGCCCACCACAAAGATGCATGGGTTATCGCTTGGGAAGTGTCCACAGCGAATCGCCTTTCTTACACGAAGGAAAAGGTCGAAAAGGTTATCGAGCATCAGAGGTGGAGGGGAGGAATGTTTGAGTGCTTGACGACCTGCCGCCTGCCATGGATTGAGCTCGACTTCGGTCTTCATTGGTATCCAAAATACCTCGAGGCCGTGAGAGGGGAGGAGATCTCCCAACAGGAGATCTTTGAGCTGGGCGACCGGATCTATGCCCTTATCAGGGCGTATTGGGTTCGAGAGAAAGGCACTTGGAGGAGGGAAATGGATTGCCCTCCATCTCGGTGGTTCGACGAGCCCTCGACCCAGGGGGATTTAAAGGGATCCAAGCTTGATAGGGCTCGATACGATGAGATGCTATCCTGGTATTATGAGTTACGGGGCTGGGATGAAAATGGCATCCCTCAAAAGAAGACAATAGAACGGTTGGGACTTGGGGATCTTGCCCTTGGCCTTAGGAAAAATGGCTGAATTCAAATTTATCGGTTATCTTGCGGAAATTGTCGGAAAGAGAGAAGTGAAGATCGTCCTAGAAAACCCAAGGAAACTGAGGGATATCCTGAGGATCGAATTCCCTGAAAAGCGTTCCATCGTGCTTATCAACCAACACGTGGAAAATTTCGATAGCCTCGTGCGAAATGGAGATAAGGTGGTCATCATTCCGATCATATCAGGGGGCTGAGCCTGCGGGCCCCTGAAAAATAAGAGACATGAGGTACGTACCGATACCTTTTAACCCTGTAAATATCTATCCAATCCCAAGATATGGAAAATCAACTCTCCGTTTCTTGTTCTTTCCCTCATATTCATCTCTGTATCCAGGATTGACTTTGCCCTTTATGGAATAATGGGTCTAAACCCCAGCCATCAGCCTGTCTTTCAAGAATATTGATAATCAATTACCCCGCCGCAAGCGGACGGGGTATTAAAAACCCTAATCAAAAAGATTCATGAGATAAAGATGTCATGGAGCGCAAAAACGTTAACAGAGGGTTTAAAAAATTCCTAATTTAAACGCATTATTCCACTATTCCAACATTCCATTATTCCATGAGCGAGGCCGTAAATGAGAACATTAAAACCCCCTTTGACCTCAATAAGTTATAAAGAGTCCAGGGAGATGATCCCCAGAGCAGTGACCAGGCCTCCGGCAGCAACCATGTTGGCCACCTGTGGATTGCCCAACTCGGTTGCAATCTCATTGGCCGGGATTTTGACGATCCTGACATCCCCCCGTTTTGGTGGGGTATCAATAAGGGTCGCGTTATACGCCAGCACACCTCCAGCATTGACCCGATCCTCAAACTTTGCAAGGGATGCCTGATTCATGGCCATGATAGCTGTAAAGGGAGTCCTTTTGAATAAGACCTATTTCTAATCCTATGCAACCGCTTTGATGATAAGTGCTCAGGATTCCTTGACATTTCTTAAACAATGGTTTATGAACTTGGTTCATTATCGATTAGAGGGAGAGTTCGTGAACAGGTCGGATCTGACAGAGGCCTTGAGCAAAGATACAGGGCTAAAAACAAGGAAGGCCAAACAAGTCGTGAGAATGCTCTTTGATAGCATGGCCAATGCCCTTGCACAAGGCCCAGGCATGGAAGAGATACGCCTGCCTGGAGACGGGAGTCGCGAACACAGGCAGCTCAGATCCCTGAAACACATACCTTTGAGCGAATACGGTGCTGAAGGGTTGAAACAACTCGGAGCAGAGTATGGGGTCCAGTGGATTTATTGAGTCAGAGAAGGGGGATGGGTAGGAAAGGGGAGATGAAGTGAGTCACATTGAACGTTATGAAATCAGGATAGCAGGATTTGGCGGCCAAGGTGTTGTGACCATAGGGAGGATATTGGGCGAGGCCTTCACTTTATATGAAGGTAAAAATTCGGTGAATACTCAATCCTACGGTCCGGAATCCCGTGGTGGTGCCTGTAAATCGGAAGTCGTGGTTTCGGATGGAGAAATCCGTTACCCAAATGTGAGAAAAGCAGATGTTTTGATTGCTCTTTCCCAGGTGGCTCTTGACGCTTATATTGCTGATTTGAAAGAAGGTGGTATACTATTACTGGACCCTAATTCTATTAGGAATATGCCGGACCGCCATAAATATCAGGTATATGAAGTGCCTGCGATGGAGATAGCCTATGATATTGGAGGAGTAAGGTTCCAGAACTCTGTTGCTCTGGGAGCATTATACCCACTGATTGCCCATATCATCAATGAATCGTCATTGCTGCGGGCGATATCGGAAAACGTTCCTGCCGAAACAGTTGAGATCAATATGGAGGCCTTTAAGAGAGGGAAGAGTTATGTCAAAAGAGATGAAGGCAAATAACACGAAGAAGAGATTGCATAATGTACATCTCTTGAAACCGGGAGAATATTATCTTCAGGGTAGTCAGGCCTGCATTGAGGGGGCAATCATGGCGGGATGCCGTGTTTATGGCGGGTACCCCATAACACCGGCGTCTGAAATCATGGAATATGCTTCTCGAAGGTTACCCCAGGTTGGAGGCCGCTTCATCCAGATGGAAGATGAGATTGCATCTGCTTCTCTATTAATAGGGGCTTCCTGGGGAGGCGCAAAGGCATTAACGGCAACATCGAGTCCGGGATTTTCATTGATGCAAGAAGCCATATCCATTGCGATCATGTCAGAGACGCCAATGGTCATCATCGATGTTCAGCGACCTGGCCCGGGGCAAGGTTATATCACGGCAAGCCAGGAAGATGTAATGCAAGCGAGATGGGGACACCACGGCGAGGGGTCTATCATTGCCCTTGCTCCCTCCTCGGTGCAGGAGATGTTTGATATGACCATTGAGGCTTTTAATCTATCGGAGCAGTGGAGGACACCGGTTTTGGTCATGGCAGAGGAACCCGTAGCACATATGCGCGAACGCCTGCTGATTCCACCATGGAATGAAATAGAAATCATAGATAGGAAAAAACCTCAGGATTTGGGAATAATGCCTGAAAATTATTTGCCTTGGGGTCATGATATTGTAGCCCCTATGGCAAATTGGGGTGAAGGGTATAGTGTGAATTTCGTTGGGTTAGTTCATCTTGAAGATGGAAATATCACAAAATACGGCCCCCAGATGCATTATGATTGTGTTGAAAGACTATTTAGAAAGATAGAAGGTAACGTGAATGAGATTGCCCGCATTGAAACAAAATTTTTGGAAGGCTGTAAAAATCTTGTGATTTGTTACGGATGTGTAGCCAGGACAGCAATTGAGGCAGTCATTGAAGCACGTAAGGAGGGCGGATTGGATGTCGGTTATTTGAGACTGATCACACTTTGGCCTTTTCCTCAGGAAAAATTGAGAGATATCGTTGGTAATGTCAACACAATTTTTGTACCTGAAATGAATTTAGGTATGATGAAGCATCCCATAACCGAGGCACTTCGGGACCGGTTTAAAAAAATCGTATCCATACCCAGCTTGGGCGTATTACATTCACCTGAATATATACTCTCCAAAATCTATGAGGAAATAAGATGAAAAAGCATCCGATGTTGAAATATCTTAAGGAAGAAGGACCTTTGGGGCAGCGAATGCCGCTGATTTTGTGCCCTGGTTGTGGTTCAGGACAGATATTGAACTATACCTTGCATGCTGTGGACAGGGTAATGAATAAAGACAAAATCAGAAAAGAGAATTTCCTCTTCATCTCAGGTGTCGGATGCTCTGCCAGACTAACGAGTCATTATCTAAATTTTGATTCGGCCTGGACGATCCATGGCAGGACCCTGGCTATCGCCACAGGATCGCTTCTGGCAAATCCGGCGTTCAAAATCATTGTTTTTACAGGTGATGGAGACACTGGTTCTATCGGGGGGAATCATTTTATTCATGCCTGTCGGCGAAACATCGATGTGACTATTTTGTGCATAAACAACGGTGTCTATGGCATGACTGGAGGTCAGGTTGCTCCCACAACGTCGGTGGGAACGATAACAACCACAACGCCATACGGAAACATAGAAGAGGCTTTTGATCTATGCAAACTGGCCGAGATAGCAGGAGCAAGTTATGTAGCTCGATGGACAACGGCACACCCGCATCAGGTCATCAAATCAATTACGAAGGGGCTCAGAAAGAAAGGCACAGCCTTTATTGAGATTTTATCCCAATGCCCTGTGCATAACAAGTTATCACCGGTGACTATGTTGAAGAAGTTGAAGGAGAATACGATACAGATCAGCAAAGAAAAAGAATCCGGTGAAGGTAAATCTCTCATCGGGGAATTTTGCGATTTGGATAAACACGAATGGAATGAATCTTATCAAAAGCTAATTGATCAATTTGACCATGAAGAAGGAAAAAGTTGATGAATAAACTATGGATTGATGAGAGATATTGCAAAGGGTGTTTGATATGTGTGGATGTATGCCCGACAAAGTCCATTAAACCATCTAAAGAAATAAATGATTGGGGTTACATTCTTCCCACTGAAGACGATATGAATAGCTGTAAAGCCTGTGGATTGTGTGAATTAATGTGTCCGGACTTTGCCATTGCGATCGAAGAGGTTGACGAATAGCTTTTGTACCTTGGTCGAATACCGAAATCTTCGCTTCCTTGAGGGGTACGAGGTCACCATTAGTATAGCCCTTCAAGTTCTCATCCATCATTTCTCCCTCCTTATGATAATCTCGATTTGATTTGAACTTTTACTCCGCTCGCACTGGAATAGCAGCACGGAAAAAGGCATAACGATCCAGCGTCATGGAGGAGGCCCCATGGAGTGGGCCAAAAGGCGGTGTCTGTCGAAGGATCATCACGTCTTACCCCTTTGAGCTTGCCCTGTACACATCTATAGCCACCTCCGGGCAAACGATGGCGCAGAACGTACATCCCGTGCACTCGTGACCCTCATCAAAGAAGGCCACCCTGATCCCGCGAATATCCTCCTCATCGCTCAGAGTGATGTGCCCTTTGGGGCAGGCCCATATGCAGAGCCCGCATCCCTTGCACCGCTGCGAATCGATAACGATTTTCCCTTTTGCCCTTTTTTTCAACCCCCCGTTCCTTTCATGTTCCCCCGAACAACTTCCATTCCCCTTCTTATCGCCTCCTCGTTAAGGGGGATGAGGTGGTGCCTGTGTTTTGGAAGTTCCCTGGTGAGCCCTTTGAAGAGGGAGTCCAGGGAGATGACCCCTAAGGCAGTGACCAGGCCTCCGGCAGCAACCATGTTGGCCACCTGTGGATTGCCCAACTCGGTTGCAATCTCATTGGCCGGGATCCTGACGATCCTGACATCCCCCCGTTTTGGCGGGGTATCAATAAGGGTTTCATTGTAAGCCAGCACAGCTCCGGCCTTGACCCGATCCTCAAATTTTGCAAGGGATGCCTGATTCATGGCCATCAAGGCTGTAAAGGTATTCCTGATAGGGGAGCCGATTGTTTGATCGGAGATTACCACGGTGCAGTTGGCTGTTCCACCCCTCATCTCAGGACCATATGATGGGAAAAAGGTAACCTCCAGGCCCTCGTAGATAGCGCCGTATGCAAGCAAGTGACCCATAAGCATGACTCCCTGCCCGCCAAAACCTGCTATGAGGATCTCCTCTACCATTGTTTATGCCTCCTTTTGCGGGCTGGAGAAGGTCCCCAGGGGGTAATAAGACATTACCTCAGAGCGGATCCTTTCCATACAGCTCACCGCATCAAGTTTCCAGGCGGTTGGACAGGCAGCCAGCACCTCCACCAGGCCGAACCCTTCATCCCTGATCTGGATCAGAAATGCCTGCCTTATCGCCTTCTTTGTAGCCACTATGCTTTTCACGTCGTGGATGGAGGTTCGGGCAATGTAGGACTGGGGAGAGACCAGTGAGAGCATTTCGACTATCTTGATAGGAAACCCGCTGAGTTTCGGGTCCCGGCCGGAAGGATAACTGGTTGTCTTCTGACCAATCAGGGTCGTGGGCGCCTGTTGGCCGCCTGTGGCCGCAAAGACACCGTTATTTACATAGATAACTGTTATTCGCTCGCATCGGGAGGCCGCATGAACGATCTCCCCGGTTCCGATAGCCGCCAGGTCCCCATCACCCTGGTAGGTAAAGACCACCGCCTCCGGGCGCGCTCTTTTCAGGCCGGTGGCAACAGCCGGCCCACGGCCGTGGAGGGCCATAACTATATCACAGTCAAACTGGCGCCAGTTTCTAACCGAGCACCCCGCAGAGGTGATGCCGATTGCCTTTTTCGTCACGTCAAGCTCATCCATCACCTCTGCCACAAGTCGGTGGATGGTCCCATGAGAGCAACCAGGGCAGTAGGGAAATGGGAGATCCGTCATGGATGCAGGTCTCTTGAAAACAAGCTTCATGCGCTCGGAACTATTCATTGATGAATCTCCTCGTGTTCATTGTCTAGAAGTCTCGATCTGCAAAACTGCTGATTTCGTAAAAAGTCGAGAATTTCTTGAAAACGTCATTCCGGCGAAAGCCGGAATCCAGTAAATTCAATTACTTTTGGATGCCGGATCAAGTCCGGCATGACGGTTTTGGGACTTTTTACGAGATTGTCAAAACTAATTCAAACGCAATGAAATTTGTTACATCGTCATTGCGAGCCCGAAGGGCGTGGCAATCTCTGTCTCTATGAGATTGCGTCGTTTCACTCGCAATGACATTTTAAATAATGCGTATGTATTAGCTGTTTGGAAGTACAATGCCTTATTTCATCTGCTCCAACCTGATGACCTCCCGATAGATCTCATCAGGGGTAAAGATGTGCCCCCCTCCCACTCCATAGTGGATCACCTTGGCATGGGCGCAAACAGCCAGACGAACATCTTCTATCATCTGCCCGTTATTTGCTTCAACGACCAAGAATTTCTTGACCCGCGGGAGGAGCTCTTTAAGGGCCTTGTCCGGAAAAGGCCACAAGGAGATGGGCCGAAACAGACCTACCGGGATCCCCTCTTCTCGTGCTCTTATCAGGGCGTCCAGGGCAATGCGCCAGGTACTGCCAAAGGCAACCACAACCACGGAGGCGTCATCCATGTAAAGGGCCTCGTGACGCTGCTCTTTTTCTCTGGCCTCCTGATACTTTTCCTTGAGCTTCAGGTTCCAATCGATAAGCTCTTCGTCCGTATAGGGGGCAACTTTGATTACCTTCCGGGGGTTGTCACCCTTTCCCCGGACCGCCCATTCTTTTCTGGGGGCCTCGATCTCAGGGAGAATCTCGATATCGACCGGTTCCATCATCTGACCGAGGATAGCATCGGAGAGGATGATCACCGGGTTACGGTAGTGATCGGCCAGATCGAAGGCCTGGTACGTCAATTCGTAAAGTTCCTGAGCGCTTCCGGGTCCCAGTACCAGGCACTGGTAATCACCGTGGCCGCCGCCCCTGGTGGCGAGCCTGTAGTCTGATTGTGCTGTAGAAATCCGGCCAAGGCCCGGCCCTGACCGGCTCACGCAAACCACCACGGCCGGGAGTTGTGCTGCTGCCAGGGTCGTTAACCCTTCTCCCATCAGGGTGAAGCCAGGCCCTGAAGAGGAGGTCATGCATCGTACCCCCCCAGAAACCGCCCCAAAGACCATATTGATTCCGGAAAGTTCACTTTCGCTCTGGAGAAATAGCCCTCCCACCTCCGGAAGCCTGTTGGCCATGTATTCAAAAAGCTCGTTTTGGGGAGTGATCGGATACCCGAAAAAATACCGACATCCGGCCCGAATCGCGCCTTCTCCCACTGCCTCATTTCCTCGCATAAGGACCTTTTCTGACATCATTTCACCATCCTACCATCCATCTGCGTTATTGGTTATCCGAGTAACGATTAATAGGCCTTTGAGTTTGTTGGATATATTATCTGATTGTCTGGGCCTGGCGGTACTCCCCAAATACCTCCCTTAAGACGCCGCAGATCTCTCCCAATGTGGCATAGGTCTTTACGGCCTGAATAAAGTGGGGCATAAGATTTTCTTCGGCCTCGGCCGCCTCACGCACAGCCTCGAGAGCGGATTGAACCCTTGCCTCATCCCTGGTTTTCTTTAGCGCCTCAAGCTTCTCTATCTGGCTCCGGGCATGCTCGGGGTTGAATTTAAAGAGAGAAATATCCACATCCTCGTTAACCTTGTATTCATTCATCCCTACAACTATCTTTTTTCCCTCCTCAATCTCCTTTTGGATAGAATAGGCCCTGTTCTCAATCTCTTTCTGTACAAACCCTTTCTCTATTGCTGCTACTGCTCCACCCATATCATCAATTGTTGCTATCAGTTCCTTGATCTCCTGAACCATCTTTTGGGTGAGAGATTCTATATAATAAGAGCCACCCAGTGGGTCCACTGTATCTGTCACACCGGTTTCATGGAGGAGGATCTGCTGAGTTCTGAGACTCAGACGGACCGATTTCTCAGTGGGTAGTGCCAGGGCCTCATCAAAGGAACATGCCGCAATTGATTGTGCCCCCCCGAGCACTGCCGCCAGGGCCTGGTAGGCGACCCGTACGATGTTGTTCTCCGGTTGTTGGGCTGTAAGGCTTACCCCTGATGTCTGTGTGTGAAAGCGAAGCATCCAGGAGCGCGGGTCCTTTGCCTTGAACCTGTGGCGAAGGATATCGGCCCAGACCTTTCTGGCGGCACGATACTTGGCCGCCTCTTCGAAGATCTTGTTGTGGGTGTTAAAAATCCAGCTTATCCTGGGGGCAAAGCTATCTATGTCCAAACCTGCCTTGAGACCCGCCTCAATATAGGCAATGGCATTGGAAAAACTGAAGGCAATCTCCTGCACGGCTGAACAGCCAGCTTCACGCATATGGTACCCGGCCACATTTATGGTATTCCAGAGAGGGACATGTTTGCTGCAAAAGGCGAAGATATCGGTGATGAGCCGGATAGAGGGTTTGGGAGGGAAGATGTAGGTTCCCCTCACTGTATATTCCTTCAGAATATCATTTTGTATCGTGCCTCGGAGTTTTTCAGAGGGAATGCCCTGGTTTTCGGCAACGGCAATATACATGGCCAGCAGGATAGCGGCCGGGGCATTGATAGTCATGGAGGTAGAGATCTTATCCAGAGGGATGCCACCAAAGATAGTCTCCATATCCTGAAGAGAATCTACAGCCACGCCTGCCTTTCCGACCTCTCCCTGGCTCATAGGGTGATCAGAGTCATATCCAATCTGGGTAGGAAGATCAAAGGCTATAGAAAGACCGGTCTGCCCTTGCTCCAGCAAGTATTTGTATCGTGTGTTGGTCTCTTTTGCGGTCCCAAACCCCGAATACTGCCGCATGGTCCAGGTTCGGCCCAGATACATATTGGGGTGGATACCCCGCACAAATGGGTATTCACCAGGAAAACCTGAATCTGAAAGATAATCTGCATCTCTGAGGTCATCCGGCGAGTACAATGCCTCGATTGGATCTAACCAATCGGTGTAATGCCGTTCAACGGGCCTCTTGTTCAGAAGGTCTTCGGTCCAACGTCTTTTCTCATCCCGTATCTTTTCATATTTGTCTTGCATGGTAAATCGATCCCCTGTAAACAATGAAGGAAATGATAGAATCCTTTTTTGCAAGAGCAATATAGGATAAAGTCGCTTATGCGTCAATGCAAAAAACATGGCAAGACATGGCAGTTGTTCTTGATGCAGTCGTCGGAAGGCTTATTGAAGACTGAAGCAAGCAGTTGGGGCTAAAATGGGTTGACATTGTTTTAGAATTGATAGTAAACGAACTGAGTCGGAGGAGAGATGAGGGCTATAGCCCCGATCATGTAAGGAGGAGAAGAAGCATGGAATTCAACACATTGCGCTATGAAAAAGACAAGGAGCAGCCGCAGATTGTCTACATTACATTAAA
>Ga0209979_1003817_pt1 | contig 12959 bp, 9 predicted proteins | sample AnhtaG_FD_183114 | JGI IMG/M metagenome (GOLD analysis project Ga0209979, IMG submission 183114) | Deep subsurface microbial communities from Anholt, Denmark to uncover new lineages of life (NeLLi) - Anholt_01485 metaG (SPAdes) (version 2) | ecosystem: Environmental > Aquatic > Marine > Oceanic >...
CTCTAGTAAATGGCTATTGGACCCTTTCGGTCCTCGGGGCGGAGGTTCAAACGACTTCTCTTCTCCCTCTTTATGGATCACTGTATTCTCAGAAGAGTCCGGATTTTCTAAGTGAAAACTTAGAGATCCGTCGAGCCATCCGCAAGGTCTCTCAGGCGACGAAAAAGAAAGGGATTTGGGTTTTGGACCGAGGGGGAGACCGGGCCTATATTTTCAATTATATGCTCAACAATCAACTCTCCTTCATTGTCCGGCTGAAGAAGACAAGAGATCTGATGTACAGGGGAGAAAAGCATCCAGTTCTCGATTTGGCATTGACCTGTCCTTTGCCCTATGCGGAACGGATTGTCAAACAAGAGAAAGGAAAAGAGACGATTTACGATCTTCAATTTGGAGCCCGTCCGGTTAAACTGCCGGGGAGGTCGGAACCTCTTACTCTAGTGGTTGTCCGAGGTTTCGGACAGATTCCGTTGATGCTTTTAACCGATCTTCGGGTCACTAGGAGTCGCAAGAGTCTATGGCAAATCCTACAATCCTATCTGACGCGATGGCGCATCGAAGAGACGATCCGGTTTATGAAGCAGAGCTACCAAGTGGAAGATATTCGTCTACTGACTTATCATCGCCTTCAGAATATGATGGCGATTCTGACGACTGTGGCTTATTTTGCGATGGTGTACCTGGGACTGAAGACGAAGTTGAGGGTGTTAGCCCGGCATGTGATGGGGGCTGCAAGGCGATTGTTCGGGATACCTGTCTGCGTGTACGCACAGGCAGGCCGGATTTCCACTTCTATGCTCTAGCTGATGGTATTCGTGAGTATCTTTTCGGGCGTCAGAAGGGCTTACAAGGCTTTTTTCAGCAGTGGCATGAAGAAAATAATCAGCTGCTTCTCTTCGATCCATAATTTTTGGGGGAACTCCAGGCACTGATTCCACATTGATTTATGTATCCTTTTATGTTAATAGAGAAATGTAATTGTCAGAGGAGGTTTCATATGAGTATAAAAATCGGAATAAACGGATTTGGCCGAATCGGCAGAAATGTATTTCGTGCTTCGTACCAGGATCCTGACATCGAAATTATAGCTGTCAATGATATCACAGATGCCAAAACCCTGGCTCATCTCCTGAAATACGATTCAGTGCTCGGCATACTAGATGCAGATATTAAATTTTCGGAAGATGCAATAATCGTTAATAATAAAACAACAAAAGTTCTTTCCGAAAAAGATCCGGGCAATCTCCCTTGGAAAGATATGGGAGTTACGATTGTCATTGAATCGACAGGCTTATTCAGAAAAAGACAGGATGCCCTCAAGCATATCGAAAATGGAGGCGCTGAAAAAGTAATCATCTCTGCCCCAGCCACAGAGCCTGACATCACAATTGTTCTGGGTGTCAACGAAGAAGCTTATGTCCCGGATAACCACCATATTATTTCCAACGCCTCTTGCACCACTAATTGTCTAGCTCCACCAGTAAAGATACTCCATCAGGAGTTTGGTATTGAAAAAGCTTTTATGACCACGATCCATGCCTATACGAGTGACCAGAGACTTCTAGACCAGCCTCATAAAGATCTTCGTCGAGCACGGTCTGCTGCTGTCTCTCAAATTCCCACGACTACCGGAGCTGCAAAAGCTGTTGGAATCGTTATTCCAGAGTTGAAAGGGAAAATAGACGGAATTGCTATCAGAATTCCTACACCTAACGTTTCATTAGTAGATCTGGTGGCTCTCTTAAAGAAAAATGTCACAACAGAAGAAGTCAATGAAGCTTTTAAAACAGCCTCTGAAGGAAAATTAAAAGGAATACTCCAGTATACAGAAGAGCCTCTTGTTTCAGTCGACTTTATGGCTAACCCCCATTCTTCCATCGTTGACAGTCTGTTCACTCGAATAACAGATAATAATCTGGTAAAAGTACTGGCATGGTACGACAATGAGTGGGGCTATTCCTGCCGCCTCAAAGATCTCATTAAATTTATCACCCGCTAAAAAGTCATGCTTTTGCTCAAAGACTTGGATTTTAAAGGAAAACGAGTTTTTCTCCGTGTCGATTTCAATGTTCCTCTGGATGAAAAGGGTAAAATCCGTGATGATACTCGAATCAGAGCTGTTATTCCTACTTTAAATTACCTTCTCGATCAAAAAGCAAAGATCATAATCGCTTCCCATTTGGGACGCCCAAAGGGAGAATTCAATCCTAACCTCAGCCTTAAACCCGTGGCCAGAAGGCTTGCTGAGCTGATTTCTCAAAAGGTCATCCTTGCCCCGGATGTAATCGGGGATGAAGTCGACAATTTAAAGAAAAAACTCAGAGAAAATCAGGTGCTTCTTCTGGAGAACCTCAGGTTTCATACGGAGGAAACCAACAATGACTCCTGCTTTGCCCAACATTTGGCTAATGAAATCGATTATTATGTAAACGATGCTTTTGGAGTCTGCCACAGGGCCCATGCCTCTGTTGTTGCCATTACAGAATATGTTAAAAAATCTGCAGCAGGCTTTCTCGTTAAAAAAGAAATCGAATATTTAAGCAGAGCGATTCATTCTCCAGAAAAACCATATGCTGCTATTCTCGGAGGAGTAAAGGTCTCTGATAAGATTCCAGTCATAGAAAATCTCCTTAATAAAGCAGATGATATCCTTATTGGTGGAGCCATGGCTTACACCTTTTTTGCGGCTCAAGGATTTGAAGTTGGTCGCTCTATGGTCGAAAAAGATAAAAAAGACCTTGCGTTGAATCTCTTAAGCCATGCTAGAGAAAAAAAGGTCAATCTCTATCTTCCTTCTGACCACATCGCAGCCCCTGCAGTTGCCCCAGAAGCAGAAGCTGAAACAATAGATGCTCTTCCTATTCCTTCAGATTTGATGGCCCTTGACATCGGCCCAAATACAGTGCGGAAATACTCAAAGATTATAACAAGTGCAAAAACCATCTTCTGGAACGGACCAATGGGAGTCTTTGAAATAGACAAATTCTCCCATGGTACAATGGATATTGCTGAGGCAGTAGCCAACTCCGACGCACTCTCCATTGTAGGTGGAGGTGATTCGGTCGCAGCAGTTTATAAAGCAGGAGTCAGTGAAAAGATTTCCCATATATCAACAGGAGGTGGAGCATCTTTGGAATTTATTGCCAATGAAATCCTCCCTGGGATCGAAGTTTTAATGGAGAAATAAAATGATAATGTCTAATAAAAAACCATTCATTGCCGGAAACTGGAAAATGTTCAAAACAATCCCTGAAGCTGTGGAGCTGGTAAAAGAGCTCAACGAAGCAAGCTCAGAATTGACTGAAGCAGAAATTGTTGTAATTCCTCCCTTTACCGCTTTAAATGATGTAAAAAACACACTCCACGGCAGCTCTATCCAGATCGGTGCACAAAATTTTTTCTGGGAAGAGAAAGGTGCCTATACCGGCGAAATTTCTGCTCCGATGCTAAAGGATGCAGGCTGTGCCTATGTTGTCATCGGCCACTCAGAAAGGCGTCAGTATTTTGGCGAGACAAATGAGACGGTTAATAAAAAAATCAAAGCATCTCTAGCACATGAACTCCTGCCCATCATGTGCATCGGAGAGTCTCTTGAGGAAAGGGAAAAAGGAAAAACCATAAACAAGATTGAAACCCAAATAACAGAAGGTTTGGAAGGCCTGGAAAAAGAAGAAATCAGCCAGATAATAATCGCCTACGAACCTATTTGGGCCATCGGAACAGGCTTAACCGCTACTCCTGACCAAGCAGAGTATGTCCACCGCTCCATAAGAAATAAATTGGCAGAAAACTATGGAAATGAGACAGGTTCCTGTGCTATAATCCTGTACGGCGGTTCAGTGAAACCGGCAAATTCTTATTCTTTATTAAAAGAAGAGGATATAAACGGAGCTCTTATTGGAGGTGCTTCGCTCAATAGTGAATTTTTTATAGAAATAATAAAGGAAGCTATAAAAGCATATAAAGAAAAATGAGCGCATTAGTTACATTTATTCACATCATTGTTTGTTTCGTACTCATCTTAGCTGTTTTGCTTCAGTCAGGAAAGTCCGCTGATTTAGCTGGGGCCTTTGGCGGAGGAGGCAGCCAGTCAGTCTTTGGCCCCCGCGGTGCAGCAAATATTCTCTCCAAAGCAACAACCATATGTGCTATCCTCTTTATGCTAACATCACTAGGGCTCTATATTCTTTCACCCCGAGGGAGCAAATCCGTTGTAAGAGGAAAGGAAACTCCAACAGAAGAAAAAGCTGCAGTTACAGAAACACAGAAAAAAGAAGGTGAAGAAAAGAAAGCTCCAGAAGGAACAAAGCAACAGCAGGAACAAGAGAAAAAAACTCCAGAAAAAGAAAAGAAATAGCAGGACAGGCCTCCCAGGCTTTGATGCCGAAGTGGTGGAATTGGTAGACACGCTAGCTTGAGGGGCTAGTGAGCGTAATTTGCTCGTAGGGGTTCGAGTCCCCTCTTCGGCATTATATCTTTATTTTCAATCGTTTATGTAAGGTTTAACGAGTTTTACTTCAACCCCTCCAGCCTCTTCTCAGCATCCTTTACCTCAGCAATGCCAGGGTCGGCGTCTTTCCATAGATCGAGGAATTTCTCGTAATTCTCACTGGATTGCCCTTCAGCATTTTTGTTGGATTTACTGATTATTTCCCCTGCGGCAGGTTCAGCCGCCGTAGAAGATCCTGGAAGCGCGGGTCGTCGCGTAGGCCGTCAAAAATCGGATCCACACTGATATAAGGCATGTTGCCGTCGTGCTCCTCGTATGCCTTCTCCAGCCATTCGAGGGCTTCATCATTCTTCCCAGCACGGGTATACAGTGTCCCGATTTGCCAGGACGTAACATAGGTTGTGCGTGAGCGTGCTATCAGCGTCTCCGCCACACGGCTCAACGCGCCGGAGTAGCCCGCCTCCGCGAAGCCGCGCGCCAAGGCTTCTTCGGCTTCACGATCGCCCTTCGCGGCATATGATGTCTTCCATATTTCCAGCGCCTCCTCATACATACCTTTCTGGTGGTAGGCGGACCTGAGGGTTGACAGAGCCACCGGGTCGTTTGGTGCGGTTCTGAGCGTCTCGCGGAGCAGGGCGATGGCATCTTCATACCGGCGCGCGTACATCAAGTCCATACCATAAATAGCTCGGAACAAGGCATTGAACGGGTCCAATTCCAAGGCTCGCTCGATCTGCTCCATCGCTTCCTCCGGACGTCTCATCATGAACAAGAAATGCGAGTAATAGGCACGTGGATCCGGATAGTTGGGGTTGAGTTCGATAGCCCGACGGTACGCCGTCTCCGCATCCTCCCAGTCCCATTCCACCCAAGCTCTGATACCCGCCAACAGGTAATGAACTTCCGCGAGCGTATCGTCCAACTCCAGGGCTTTCAGAGCGGCTGCCTTTGCTCTTGGTGCTGCTTCACTGTATGGCACTAATCCCTGTTGCTGGCGTCCGACCCAGATATGGGCGATACCCGCATAGGCCAGGGCATAGTTCGGATCTTTCTCCTGGGCTAACTCGAAGTACTGAAGCGCAATCTCGAGGTTCTGTGGAGTAAGTTTGTACCAGTGAAAACGGCCCTTGATATAGGCCTCGTAGGCCTCGGGATTGACCTGGCGGGTACTGGCAAGGTTCGCCTCTTCCTGCGCGGTCAGCTTGACTCGAGTTTTATCGGCAATGGCGCGTGCCATTTCTTTGTACATCACCAGCACATCGGTCATGGCCCGGTCGTATGTCTGCGCCCAAAGGTTCCGCTCCTCGGGTAGCGCCTCGATCAACTGCACCCGGATGCGCACGCTGTCGCCAACCCGATGCACTGTCCCCTCCACCACCGCATCCACATTTAACTCCTGTGCAATCTCCGGTAAGGTCTTCTTCACACCTTTGTACTGCATGACCGACCTGCGGGAGATCACCCGCAAAGCTCCAATTTGAGCCAGCTGCCCGATCAACTCATCGGTAACTCCATCTACAAAATACTCCTGCCCTGGGTCACCCGTGAGGTTCTCAAGCGGCAGCACCGCAATTGAATCGATCGCTTCAGCACGTCCCGTAAAAAGACTTAGCGCTATAACAGTCATTATGATAAGAAAACCTGCTATGCCTGCATAAATAATTGCTCTCTTTCTTCTAAGCAGCTTTGCTTTCCACAGTCGTACCCTAATCCCTTCTGGCTCTATACCCTCTGATATGGATCTCAAATCATCTAACAGCTCCTCTATGTTCTGGTAGCGCTCATCCAGATTCTTCTCAAGAGCCTTGGCCACAACCTGCTCTATGGACATCGGAATCTCTGAGCGCAAATCCGTGATCGGCTTGGGCTGCTCATTCAAAATGGAATATATAACAGCCTGATCATGCTCTCCCTTGAAAGGCAATTGACCGCTGAACATTTCATAAAGAACCACCCCCAGTGACCAGATGTCTGTACGATGATCAACCCTTTCACCGCGCGCCTGTTGGGGAGACATGTAGGCAATCGTCCCCATTGTCATCCCTTCCATTGTTACCAGAGTCGTTCCTGTTACCCTGGCTAGACCAAAATCCATTATCTTCGCCTGGTCTTTCTCGGTCACCATGATGTTGGCACTCTTGATATCCCTGTGTACTACTCCTTTCTTATGAGCCTCCTGCAAACCCTCAGCTGCTTGGATGGCAATCCTTAGGGCTTTATATATCTCAAAAGGACCAGATTCAATCTTCTTCTTTAAGCTCTGCCCTTCTATATAAGCCATAGAGATAAAGGTTTTTTCCTCAGTCTCATCAAATTCATACACAGTACATATATGGGGATGATCCAGGGCAGCAGCAGCCTGTGCCTCGCGCATGAATCGCTCTTTTACCTCAGAGATGTGTGTTAATTCTGGAGGAAGAAATTTCAAGGCAACAGTCCGCTTGAGCTTTGTATCCTGAGCTTTGTAGACAACTCCCATACCTCCTCTGCCAAGCTCTTCGATGATCTGGTATCTTCCTGCAAAAGTCGTCCCTTTGATTAAATACTTAACTGGTGTTTGGAGGGTCTTGGTGTGAGCTAATGCGACCTCTTCTGGCGATAGAAACTTGGTCCCGCATTTCCCGCAGAAAAGGGTATCCTCCGGATTCTCAAACTGACATTCAGGGCATCTAATTTCCATTGCTGTCCCTTTAATCTGATCATGGAAAGAATATCAAGGAATCAGGAAGGTGTCAACAATCTCTTTCAGCTTTGGATTCCCCCAACTTTTAGCTTAGGAATTAGGAATTCAACTTAAAAATATTTAAAAAATCCCAACAATCGAATAAAATCAAGTATAATAATAGACATTCTAAGTAAATTATGGTAAAAACGAAACTGCTTTTAACAAAACTTTTAAATCAGCTTTGGCATTAAAAAGGAGGTAAACATGAAACGCTTAAGCATTATCAGTTTTTTCCTGATCTTATCCTTTCTCCTGATTCTGCCTTCAACCACTTTCGCCCAAAGAAATCAAGTCCGCCCAAGCCTGAAAGCCAGCGTCATGCAAAGAATTGGAATTGACGCAGATATCACCATCGAATACAGCAGGCCAGGAGTAAAAGGCAGAAAAATCTGGGGTGAACTCGTACCTTATGGTCTGGCACCCGGAAATAAATACTCCAATGGGAAGCCTTTTCCATGGCGGGCGGGCGCCAACGAAAACACAACCATAGAATTCAGCAAGGATGTCCTTATTGAAGGGAATAAACTGCCGGCGGGCAAATACGGCATCCATATAATCCCTTCAGAAAAAGACTGGATCATCATCTTCAGCAAGAACAACTCCGCCTGGGGAAGCCTCTCCTATAACCAGGAAGAAGATGCCCTCCGGGTAACAGTGACGCCGGTAAAAGCCCCCCACCAGGAATGGATGGTATTCGGATTTGAGGATCTGGCTGGAACTTCTGCCACAGCGTACCTCCACTGGGAAGAGCTAAAAGTGCCGTTTAAAATCGAGCTACCTAAAGAATAAGAAAAATCTGAACTAAAGATTATTTTACGAGCTTTCATTACTGTATCTATTTGCTTTTAATAAGATCAAATCTCGTTCTCATTAGTAAGGATTAGACATTCAATAACATGCAATCCAGTACCTTAATTCTACCTAGCTTGAAATGGATGGAAAATTGAAAAGGCATATTGCTATCCTCTTTGCATGTACGTTATTTCTTAACTTAAATGCGCCTCCCTCACAGATTGAACTCCTCAATGCTGCGGAGTTGCAGATTGCTCTTCACAAACTCAATGTTCTCGGCAGTGTTCTTTACATCGAAGCTCATCCAGATGATGAAAACACATCGGCCTTGGCCTATTTTTCAATAGGCCGAAAATATCGCACAGCGTACTTGTCCCTTACGCGCGGTGACGGGGGCCAAAACCTGATCGGCCCTGAAAAAGGAGCTGAAATCGGGATCATCCGAACCCAAGAGCTCATGGCCGCCCGCCACAACGACAGCGCCGAACAATTTTTTACGCGCGCCATTGATTTCGGTTACTCCAAAACACCTGAGGAAACCTTATTTCTTTGGGGAAAAGAAGCCATCCTGGCCGACATAGTCTGGGTCATTCGAATCTTCCGTCCGGATGTGATCATTGCCCGTTCTCTTGGCGAGGGGTACAGGGGCCATGGCCACCACCCGGCCTCCGGCAAGCTGACCAAGGAAGCTTTTCGTGCGGCCGCAGATTCTAATAAATTTCCGGAACAATTGCAGTATGTACAGGCCTGGCAGGCCCAGAGATTATTCTGGAACAGATGGCGGCGCGGTCAGCAAGAGATGGCCAATGCCTTAACGATTAACACCGGCGAGTACAATCCTCTGCTTGGCAAATCATACTCGGAAATCGGTGCAGAAAGCAGGTCCATGCACAAAAGCCAAGGATTCGGCGTGGCCGGTCGACGGGGAGCCCGCTACGACTACTACCAACTCATAGAGGGTATCCCTGCGACCACGGATCTCTTCGACGGAATCGATACATCCTGGCAGCGAGTCCCCGGTGGCCAAAAGGTTGGACGCATGCTGGCTAAGATTATAGACACTTTTGATCCTCAACACCCGTCAAAATCCCTCCCAAGCCTGCTGGCTGTCTATACTAAACTGACCGAGTTAGATGAAACATATTGGGTTAAGATCAAAAAAGAAGAACTTCTGTGGGTCATCCAGTCTTGTGCCGGACTCTGGATTGAGGCAGTTTCACCTGATTTTGCTGCCGCTCCCGGCGATGAGATTAAGATACAAACCACAATCGTCAATCGGTCGGAATACCCCTTCAGAATTCAAGAAATAGATTTTTATGAACTTGCTTCTGATTCTGACTTAGACATCCTTCTCAAAAACAACGACCCCCAAACTTTTGTGAAAACCATCCGAATTCCCAAGGATTTTCCGATTTCACAACCCTACTGGCTAAAATCCCCCCCAAAAAAAGCAATGTTTTCCATCCGGGAACAAAACCTTATCGGATTGGATGAAAATCCGCCTTCGATCCGTGTGAATATCAAATTAAGCACCGACAGCAATCTTTTAGAGTACTCTGTTCCACTGCTTTATCGATGGACAGATAGAGTTGCTGGTGAACGATACAGGCCTTTTGAAATCAGACCTAGGGTTACAGTTCAGATAGAAGACAAAGTCAAAATTTTCACCAAGGATGATCCCCAGGAACTTCGGGTGAAATTAAAAAGTCACTCTCCAAATATAGCAGGTACAATCCGCCTCGCGGCGCCTGTACAGTGGCGTGTCACCCCAGAAAGCATTCCATTTGTCTTGGCCAACAAATATGAAGAAACGAAGGTCACATTTAAAGTCACTCCGCCTAAGAATTCAGATGAAGCCATCTTGACCGCCGTAGCAGAGATAAACGGGGAAAAGCTTGACCGTGATATAGTGGAAATTTCCCATCCCCACATCAAAAGGCAGGTGTATTTCCCCGAAAGCCGCGTAAAGGCCATCAAAATGGATATTAAGCATGCGGGAACTAAACTCGGTTATATCATGGGCTCCGGTGACGAAGTCGCGGATAGTTTGCTTAATCTCGGCTACGAGGTGACACTGCTTGATGATGATATGCTGGAAAGAACAGATCTTGACCAATTCGATGCCGTCATAGCTGGTATAAGAGCCTACAACACCAGGGAACGTCTTAAAAATACCTATCCGCGATTTCTTCAGTACGTCAAGGACGGCGGGACCTTCATCGTCCAATACAATGTGTCTCGCGGATTACAGACTGAAAACATTGGTCCTTATCCTTTTACTATCGGGCGGGATCGGGTGAGTGAAGAAACTGCTCCGGTCGCATTCCTCAACCCGCAACATCCTCTCTTAAATTTTCCCAACAAAATCACACAAAAAGATTTTGATGGCTGGGTACAAGAAAGAGGTCTATACTTTGCTGCGGGATGGGACGAAAGATATGAACCCATTCTTACATCCTCCGACACCCATGAGTCGGATAAAAAAGGAGGTCTGTTGTATACACGTTATGGGAAAGGCGTTTTTATCTATACAGGATATTCCTGGTTCCGGCAGCTGCCGGCGGGAGTTCCGGGTGCGTATCGCCTTTTCGCCAACTTGATTTCGTCAGGAGATGCCGATTAAAAACGAACGAATTGAGAACAAGGAAATAGATCAGGAAAAGCCGCCCATCTTATCTTCATGGAACCGGCTGTACACGGTGGTCTTGCTGAATCTGGCCCTGCTCATAGTGCTTTTCTATCTTTTTACCAAGGCTTTTGATTAGAGGACGACAGAGATTCAGGCTATGTTCCCGATATTCATTGTATTTGAATAGTCCCCGATGGTAATACCGACAAATAAGCTGCCCAACATATCATCCCTCGTGTATGATTATTTCTATGAGTACGACAAGGTCAGTGAATTTTTTACAGGTAATTTTCGCGATCAAACCGCATACTCCCTGCAAACCGAGAAAGTCAGATCACGCGACCTTCCGCGGGAACAATTGGCCGCCATATTAAAAGAGTTAAATCTAAGCTACGGATGCGGGGCTCAAACTGTCGGGAATATCAAAAAGTTCATTCAAGATAAGGCCTGTGCAGTCGTAACTGGGCAGCAGGTCGGACTATTCTCAGGTCCCCTCTACACTATCTTCAAAGCGCTGACAGCGATCAAACTCACCGAATCTCTCAACAAAACCATCCTGGGGTGCTTTGTGCCGGTCTTTTGGTTGGCTTCGGATGATCACGACTTTGAAGAGATAAATCACATTACCCTGCTAGACAAAGAAAACCAGATTGAAGACATTCAATACCAGGGGCATTCATCCAACCTCAAAAAACCGGTTTCGAAAATCGTACTCTCAGCGGAAATTTCGAATTGTATTAAACAACTTAATGATCTTACCCGTGATTCCGAATTCAAACCGGAAATCCTGTCGCAATTGGGCACGGCCTATCAGCCCGGCCGATCGTTTGTTGAAGCTTTTGCACGGTGGATGACACGATTGTTCAAGTCCTATGGTCTTATATTCATTGATGCCGGGCATCCTGACTTAAAGGACCTGGGGAAAGATGTTTTTTATACCGAGATCGCCCAAAATTCACCCTCAACACAGTGCACCCTGGAAACTTCACGAAAATTGACACAAAAAAACTACAGAACACAAATTCAACTACATGAGGGGATATTGAATTTATTTCTGGTGGAGGACGAAAGGGACAGCATCCAATTCAGGGATGACGATTACAGCATAAAAGGTAAGCCACAAACGTTTAAGAAAGATGAACTCCTCCAACTTTTGGAGAAGCAGCCTCATAAATTCAGCCCTAATGTCCTGCTGCGCCCCCTGTATCAGGACACGGTTTTGCCGACCGTCGCCTATGTGGGGGGACTGAGTGAAGTAGCCTACTTTGCGCAGATGAAAGAGGTTTACGAAAGATTCAGTTTACCAATGCCGATTATCTATCCGAGGAAAAGTCTCACGCTTATCGAAAAAAATGTGGACAAAGGCTTAAAAACTTACAGCCTGAAAGTTCAGGATATATGGCGGAACGCGGATGCCAAAATCAATGAAATCGCTAAAGAAAAAATCCCTAAATCCCTTGATAAAGCTTTTCAGACCACAGCATCTCATCTTGACAAGGATTTGACAGACATCAAGCAGGAAACGTTGGCTTTTGAACCTACACTGGAAAAATCAGTCGATCTTACTATTAGGAAAATCCATCACCAAATTAGCCTTCTGGAAAAGAAGATTCTTAAGGCTTCCAAAAAACAGAACACCATCATAACGCAGCGAATCCACCTAGCGAAAAGTAGTCTTTACCCAAATCAGCGCTTACAGGAAAGGGTATTCAACATCACGCCATTTCTCATAAAATACGGTTTTACACTAATGGAAAGGCTTTACCAAGCTGTTGATATAAAACATCATGATCATCAGCTTTTTAAATTGTAAAAGATGTAAATACCCAAACTGGAGATTGAAGTGAAACTCGATGCTTTAGCTTTCGGATCTCACGCAGACGATGTGGAGTTGGCCTGCAGTGGCACGATCATAAAATTGGGAGCCTCAGGGTATAAAACCGGGGTCATTACGCTAACCCGGGGAGAGATGGCGACTCGGGGCAGTGCCGAAATCCGCGCTCAAGAGTTTGCACAATCCGCTAAAATTATGGGGCTAGCTTCTCACAAGATGCTGGATATGCCAGACGGTCGGATTGAAGTCACATGGGAGAATAAGATAAAAATTATAAAGGAGATCCGCACTTATAAACCCAGAATCGTTTTCACCCCCTATTGGGTCTCCCGCCATCCAGATCACGAAAAAGCGTCTCATCTCGTTCGTGAAGCTTCCTACCTCTCCGGGCTAAAAAAACTGAAAACGGATCAGGAACCCTATAGGCCATACAAAGTCATTTACTACCAGACACGCTTCGAGTTCAAACCGTCTTTTATTGTTGACATCTCGGATTTTCACGCACAAAAGATGAAATCTATTCTCTCCT
>Ga0209979_1003818_pt1 | contig 12957 bp, 5 predicted proteins | sample AnhtaG_FD_183114 | JGI IMG/M metagenome (GOLD analysis project Ga0209979, IMG submission 183114) | Deep subsurface microbial communities from Anholt, Denmark to uncover new lineages of life (NeLLi) - Anholt_01485 metaG (SPAdes) (version 2) | ecosystem: Environmental > Aquatic > Marine > Oceanic >...
TGCCGCTGCGGAAGACGCCGCCGGTGCCGCTGGCACTTCCGCCGGGCCAGGTAAGCTCCCAGCTGTTGCCTAAGATGCCTAGCTTGGTGCCCCGCCCGTAGTCATCCTCGAATTCGCAAGATAACGGCGGAGCTCCGCAACCCACCCATGCATCGGTCAGGGGAGTGTAAATGGGCACGCCGCCCGGCGCCATGGTCTTGCTGCCAAAATTCGGGTCCTCCGTCAGGGTCACCAGGTGCAGGGGACTGGTGCCCGTGCCGATGCACTCGAACCCGATCTTGTGGGCCGGTCCGGTGTCGGTGCTGGTGCCGGAGACGAGGCCCGATCCGGCGAACACGTTGTTGGCCCCCACGACCGGCGTGATGTTGAGCACCATGCCGCCCAGGCCCGCGTAGGTGACGCCAGGGGGAGCATCATAGGCCAGCACGGCGGGGTCGAACTGCACCTTGGCCTGGTAGCCCTGGTAGGCGGTACCGGCCACCGTAATGTTCACGCTCGCCTCGAACTGCTGGCCCAGAGCGTAGGTGGCGGTGCTATCCACCGGCCCCGTGGACGCATCGGCGTCCACGGCCATCTCGTTGACCATGTTCGCGTAGGTCCCGGAAGAACGCGCAAGAGCGAAAGTAACTGCGGATACTGTCAAGAATAGTACCAGCGCGCCGCCGAAGATTACCCGTCTAGACATCTTCTAGGCCCTCCTCCCGGGCTTCACAGGGCGGTACAAGCCATACCCGTCAGACCAAAACTGGCGTTACTTTACCACTCTAAGCCCTTTTCGGCAAGGGGTATCCCTGAATTAATTTCAATCCCCCACGAAGGTTTGGGGACTAGGGCAGCACCACGCAGCTAGCCCCTGTCTGGATCAGCACCGCCAGCACGTCGTCCATGGCAACAGCCTGGTCGGGGGGGCCGGAGAAGGGCGGGGCCGGGGTGCGGTCGTAGTCAATCCCGTCGTTCTGTGTGTCCCCATCCTTGTCCACGTCGTAGGCCACCCCGTTGGCGTTGGGGCTGCCGCCGTCGCCCTCGTAGGTGCCCACGTAGAACAGGACACCCAGCACGTCGTCCATGGCGATGGCGTGGTTCTTCGAACCGTTAGGATCGGGGTCGGGCGTGGCCGGGATGGGCACGTCGTAGAAGTCCCAGGGGTTGTCGGGGTCGCGTCCCATCCCCGACTCTATCCAGTTGAAGCACCCGTCACCGTCCCGGTCGGGCTCCCCTACCTCCGTGCACGCCCATTCCGATTCGTTCAGGCCGGGAGGGAACTGGCCCCACTCTGACTCCGCCTTGTTGCAGACGTACCAGTCGAAATCCGGAAAGGTCACCGTGATGGTGATAGTGGCGGCGCTTGACATCGGCATGTCGCCCACGTCGCACCACACGGTGGGCTCCCCGAAGTCCCAGTAGAAACACTCACCGAGGGTTGTGACGGAGCTGACATGCAGCACGTCCGAAGGCAGCAAGTCGGTTATCTCCACCAGGCCCGCCTCCGAGGGCCCTGTGCTGGTCACGACGATCTCGTACTGGTCTGTGGCCCCCTTCTCGACTTGGTCGGGAGCGGTTTTCACGATGTCGACGTTCGCCGGGTTCACCGTCGTTGATGCCTCGGCATGGTTATTTGACGCGTTCGGATCTACGGTCGCGCTGCTGGCGTCGGCCCCATTGACGATGGTCCTCCCCGCGGCGGTAGCCCCCACCGATACCGTAATGCTTGCGCTCTCGCTCAGAGTCGCCCCTATGTTGCCCAGGCCGCACGTTACCTGATGCTGCCCGGGGTCGTAGGTGCAACCGGGGGCGCTGACGAACTCGACATGGCTGGACAGTGTATCGACTACCGTGACGTTTTCGGCCTCGTCCGGCCCCTGGTTGGTCACCTGCACGCCGTACTCTATGTTTCCCGGGGCCGTGACAGTGGCGGGCGCGGTCTTCTCCACACTGAGGTCGGCCTGGTAATCCACCGTCACGCTGCCGTCCTGGACGGTGTGAAAGATAGGGTCCCCCGTTACGTCGCCCAGAACCACATTCACAAGGTCCACAGGACTATCACCGATCTGAAGGGGAGCGAAGGTCAGCGTGGCCAGAAGCCCTGAGCCTTCCGGCCCCATGGGACCGGGCTCCCCTGGCGCCGATTGACTGGTACATGCGAAACGCACCCTATCCGTGTCCGGGTACGTGTTGCACGAAACGGTGCGCCCTGTGCTGCCCAGAAAGTCCCCGTTGACTACCGAGTCGAACTCGATAACGGTCGGCTCATACACCACGGTGAACTGATACGTGCCGAGCCCGCAGGGCTGATCAGGGCTCCATGGCGTACAGGGGTTCCTGGTTACGACATCGTCCACCCGCACCTCTACCGAGAAGGACGGCTCGTAGGGCGACGTCACCTTCCAGGCCGGCTCAATCCTCACCACGGTGCTCTGTGCCAGGGCCCGCTCACCTGAGCCCATGAACATGGCTATCGCCAGCGTAGCCAGAAACACGGTGACGCGCCACATCTGTCCTTCTCCTATGTAGTGCTTGCCCCCACCTTGGGAATTCGTTGCACTCTTAGTATAACGCATCCTGTTCGCACTTCGTTTCGAGGCCTTCCCTATCGCTGCCCTCCTCTCGCACCCGTCTGGAGAGCGTGCGCAATCCATCTCAATTCAATCCTAACGCCGAAAACAACGGTGCAGGCCGAAATCTGTTGATAGCGCTGAGACTGTCTCCTTGACTAGCGAGTGGGGGAGCTCCCCGGTTTCCCGGTTTGCTCCCCCACTCTGTGCTACCTTCCCGGATTCAGCAGCGTCTTTCGCTGCCCGCGGGACCTACCGTCTTACTCCTACCACGGAGGAGCCGGCAGCGGGTCCTGCGGCGGGATCGGCACTGCGCACGTGCTGCCGTCGCGACCGAAGACCTTCTGGAGGTCCTTGATGTCGATATCAAAGTCCTTGTTCCAGGGCTCCAGGTCGTACCAGGGATCGTACAGCAGGTTGCCGAAGAATGCCCCGTAGCGGAAGGCGATGGCCTGCTCGTCCAGCACGTCCACCACGCAGTCGAGGTTCAGGTCGGCCTCGAGGATGCGTACGGTGATGGACATGTCGGAGCAGACCTCCAAGATGCCACCAGGCAGGACGCCCGGTGCCAGAGATCCGATCGGGATCCGCAGCGGGTCACCAAGAACGTCGGCCAGCTCACAGTTCTCGTCCAAGAGTATCTCGAACAAGCCGTTGTCCTGGCCCGGGGTCAGCCGGTTGACCAGGTCAGGCTCCGGGCAAACCGTGATGATTGCCGCGGTACCATCGTCCATCTGGCCTGGGACTGGACCCGAGGAGACACAACCGAAGCGGATGTCGTTCTCGGAGATGATGGTCATCGTGCAGTCGACCACGCGAGCTCCCTCGTTGCTCAGCCAGCTCGAGTCTTCGATGGTGATATCGAAGATCTTGTGGTCGAACTTCAGCTGGAACTCGTAGGCGCCGACGCCATCAGGGTCGTTCCCCGCGTTGGACACCAGCTCGTAGACCGTCAGGCACTCCAGGCCGTCCGGGCCCATCTCCAGGAAGAGGTTGGTGGTGTCGACGATCAGCGTGGCGTCCTCGTCGAGGTCCTTCTCCATCCGCACGGTCGGCGGCAGACAGACCGCCTCGGCGTGGGCGCTGTCGCAGAGCGGGTCGGCCCAGCAGACCTCCGCGTCGTCCACGCAGAGGTTGCCCGCGGAACCGACGACGTCCGCATCGACAGCCATGCCGATGGATCCGCCGGCTTCAATTGCCATGCCGGTGCAGTCGCAGTCGCAGCTCTTGAGGTCCGGCGCGATCACGCAGGTGCACGGCCACACCATGTCGGGTGGCGGCGGCGTGACGAGCGCGAAGCAGTAGGTGATCTCCTGGTTCGCGCCAACGGTGTCGGACAGCACCACGTCGGATGCCGGGGACGGACCGTTGACGGTAGCCACTATGTCCCAGAGGATCTCCTCACCCTCGCTGTAGACTGCCGGGTCCCTGTCGGCGGACTTCACGATGCTGATGTCCGACGGCAGGATCAGCGTGCCGATTCCGTCGGCGTCGTTGGCCGGGTTGGGGTCAACCGTCGGGTCAGGCACACCACCCGCGTCGCTGCAGAAGACCGCTGCGGTGTTGATCTCCAGCTTGCCCGCGGCCTCCAGCGGCACGTCGACCAGGATCGTGACGATGATCGTCTGGCTCGGCGCGACCGGCGGGAGACCTGTCAGCGGACCGTCGATGACGCACTGGACGATGTTGAGGTTGGGCGGGTCCTCGTCGATGAGGGTGTCACCGTCGTTGTCAACGGTGTCCACAGGGTCCTCGTCGATGAGGGTGTCGCCGTCCTCGTCCAGCGGATACGAGGCCACCCATCCAGGCACGCACGGGAAGTCCGGAACGGTGTCGCCGTCGAGGTCCACGAACGCGTCCAGGAAGACCTTGTCGTCGGGCAGGTCATCGCCAATGATGACACCCTTGGCCGCGCTCGGGCCGGCGTTGTGCACGGTGAGCGTGTACTCAATGGTGTCGCCGGCGAGGGCAGTGGCCGGCCCGGTCTTGACCAGCTCGAGGTCGGACTGCTCTTCGCAGGTGACAGTGCCGTCAACCAGCACGGTCGTGATGGGTGCCCCGCCCAGGTCCAGGTGGGTGTTGCCGAAGGCCGGGTCCTCTACCGGGGTCACCAGGTGCAGGACGCTGGTGCCGGGAGCGAGGCAGGCCAGCTCGATGGTAGCCACCTTGCCCACCGAGTTAGAGTCAACGCCCATGCATGCGCCTCCGAACTGCACGCCGTTGACCTTCTCCGTAGGCGCGGGGAAGATCACCAGGCAGCCCAGATTGTAGTTGGTTACCACCGGCGGAACCGCATCGTCCACGATGGTGTTGTCCCACTGTAGGTAGCCCTTGTAGCCTGCCCACGCCGTGTCCGCGTCGGTGAAGTTGATGTCCACGTCGAAGGAATTACCGACTGCCACGTTGGCACCCGGGCCTACCGCTTCCATCCCGTTCACCGCCTGGGCGTGGGTGACCTGCGTCGGCGAGGTCCAGACCGCCAGGAGGGCTACTACTGCCGCGATTGCTGGCCAGGCCAGCCACCGCATACTTATTGATTTCATGAACTAAAACCTCCATCCAAGTCAGCTTCTGCTAACTCAACTACCTAGGGATTTGCCTCTATCCACCTCCTCTCGGCGGGGTCAACGCACCTCACGGGCTCGGACTTTCCTGTCCTTCACTCGGCGGGCCGGAACTCCGGCCGGAACCCCGGCCCGCGAGTTATCTCACCTCCGGAACGAAGGGCCTCAGCCTTCCTGCTGTCTCCTCCGCTCCGGCCTTGTCAACTACCCGATACGTTCTCTCCTATAGGTACCTCCTCGCCTCTACGGCGTAATGACCAGCGTGTACGGAGTGCATAGCGCGTTGTTGCTCCAATTGAGCTCCTTGGCGGGCGGCTCCGGGATCTCCTTGGCGCAGACCAGGATGGGGTACGTGCCCGCCCACCAACTCTGGATGTTCCACACGTAGGGGCCGGGAGTATCGCCGACGTGGAGCATGTTCACCGTTTTGGTATACGGCAAGTCCGGAGCCTTCTCCAGGGTCCACTCCACGGCCACGTCGAGGATGGGCCGCACGCCGAATGCCGGCGGGTGGGGGATCTCGACCGTCGTGTCGGGCGGCACGAGTTCCCCGTCAACCGTGCACGACTGCCAATTCTTCGCTACCGGCGCCGGGTCCTTGCTGACCGCGGCGTCATCGTTGATGCACTTGTAGACGCCGTCCGGGGCGTCCTTGAAGTACACGTACTCCTTGACGTCCGCCTGATGACCGGTGGAGCCAATTACCTTCTCGGTCAACTGGACATCGAGGATCGTGCTCGTCGCAGTCAACGGGATCTCCACGGTGGAGCCCGGGGTCTGCGGCACGCCGTTGACCGTCAGCACCAGGTCGGAGATAACGACGTCCACGCCCTGGACGTCAGGCGGGTCGATGCAGCTCAGGCCGGTCTGGGCGAGCACCGCCAGGACGTCGTCCATGGCGACGGCGCCGCTGGGCGGGCCGGCATTCCAGGGCGGGTTCGGCGGAGGGCTGGGCGCGCGGTCGTAGTCGCGCCCGTCCTTGCGCGTGTTGCCGTCCTTGTCGACGTCGTAGGCTACCCCGTTGGCGTTGGGTGTACCGCCGTCGCCCTCGTAGGTGCCCACGTAGAACAGCACGCCGAGCACGTCGTCCATGGCCACGGCCTGGTTCAGCGTACCGTTAGGCGCGGGGTCGGGAACGGCCGGGATGGGCACGTCGTAGAAGTCGTACGGGTCGAACGGGTTGAAGTTGCCCGTGGCACCCGGCTTGGGAGCCGCAGCCCCGGCCATCTCCTCGGAGTCCACGCAGCCGTCGCCGTCCGTGTCCACCAAGTCCATCAGAGGGGGCGAGGCGTCGTCAGCGGCGTTGAAGGGGTCGGTGGGGAACTGCTTGGCGTCCTCGGCGTAGTCCCACTCGCCGCCGCCGTCGCAGTCGCCACCCACGCCGGGTATGCCCGCTACGGCAGGAGCGACGGGCATCGATGACGGGTCAAGGGCGTCGGTTCCGCTGAAGCCCTCGCAGCCGTCGCTGTGGCCGTCGAGGTCCTCGTCGCTGTTCGCGTCGTACAGGGTGCCCACGCCCGCAACGACCTCGTAGTCCGGCTCACCGTCGTCGCTGGCGTCCCTGAAGGGGCTCACGCCAATAGCATGCATCGCCGGGTTGACGTAGGGCTCCTGTGTAGCGCCTACCTCAGTCGCCGGGCCCATGCAGTACTTGCCCTCGCTGCCGATGACAGTCGACGGCGGCGCACCCGCCTCAGAGGCGGGCTCACCCAGTCCGATGGTGAACTGGTCGACGCAGATGTTGTCTGCGTCGTTGAAGCCGCCGACGTAGCCGTTGCCGTCGCCCGGGATGTCCGGAGCGGCGTCACAGGCGTCGCCTACGGTGTCCGCGTCACTGTCTAGCTGGGGCTTCGGGTCGCCGATGCCGTTCGCCACCGTCGGGCAGTTATCGTTCTGGTTCAGGTACCCGTCCTCGTCCACGTCCTGGCAGACGTGCCAGGGTACGGTGGTGAGCGGCTGGCCCACCGTGCAGCCGGTGCCCTCGCCGTTGCCCGCGCCGGTGGTCTCGCAGAGCCCGCAGAGAAAGTCGCCGTCCGTGTCGTGCGCTGCGAGGCCGCAGCTCGCGTCGATGCGGCAGCGGTCATAGGGGTTGGCGATGCCGTCGCCGTCGTAGTCCTCGTCCATCGACTTCGTCAGCACGTAGTCGAACGGGCCGGCCTCGTCCATGGCCACGCGGTTCGTCCAGCCGACCTCAACGTTCCCCTCGTACGTGTCGACGACGGTGTCCCCGTCGTAGTCGGGGGTCACGGCCACGCCGAACACGCGCACGGGCGAGGTCCAGTAGGGCGAGCAGGTGACCACCGACTGCGCCAGGGCGTCGTCGTTGCTGCCTGCCTCGGGCGCTATGCCCGGCTCGCCCGGGTACTGCACCACGGTGACCTGGTAGTACCTCCCCTGCTCCTGCACCATGTTGAAGATCAGGAAGTTCACGTCCACGTCGTTGCTGGCGACGCCCAGGATGTCCAGACGGGGGATGCCGAATGAGCGGGTCATGTACTGGGACAGGGGCAGGCCGCTGCCCAGCAGGATGCGCATCAGAGGCGCGGGGCTCTTCACCACGCCCTCGGGAGGACCACCGTCCAGCGTGCAGACATCGGCGTCAGGACCTCCTCCCGTGGAGTCCTCCTGGCTGTCGTTGCAGCCGCTCCCAGTGGTGTCCCGGTGGTCCACGGTCGTCGAAAGGCACGTGGTGGCCGTCCAGAGCTCGAACGTGTCTTGCAGGGGGAGCCGGTCCGGGTCGTTCCCACTACTGTTGCAGACCGGCGGCTGCCCCATCACGGTCGGGTCCTGGTCGCTAATGGTGTCATCGACGTTGTTCCCGAACAGCAGGGCCCCCGTCAGGTTGGTCGAGATCTTGAACGTGATCTCGCCGATCGTAGCGCCCAGCCTGGCCGAGTTCGTGGCGAGGTTGGCGCTGTTGGCGGCCAGCCCCGAGAGCGGGTCCTCCCAGCCGTCACCGGTCTGGTCAGGGCCGGCCGGGCCCGTGGTCCAGTAGCTGCTGGCCAGGTCGAAGAAGGACTGATCGGACGCGTCCGTCCAGTCGACGTCGATCCAGAGGTTCGTCTGGATCTCGGGCTTCTCCCCCGCGTCGATGATGCCGTCGTCATTGCCCACGGCGTTACTCGCCGCGCTGGCGCACTGCGCCGGGTTGGGTGCGGTGGCGCCGTCGCACATGATCATGTCCCAGCTCACGGTCGCCGGTACGGAGCCAGGCACCTGTGCCTTGCTCACCGGCGCTGTGCCCGTGTGAGAGAGGGCGAACATGAGCACCGCGAGGGCTGCTCCTCCGCCTATTAACAGGAGTCTTCGTTTCACTGGATTACTCCTCCTTACATCCAACTCCTGGATACAAGGCCATCCGAAGTTTACTCCCTAGGGCCACCTCCTCTCTCACCTCACGAGAACACCGAATCCAGGGTAGCATCCTACAACTACTCTGGGCTCACATATTCCGCCAGCAGATCGCGCGCCGCGTTATACCTTTGCATTTCCTCGCTGCCGTTGCTGCGGGGATGACGCACTATCGGCTTGGGCGACGCAGCACCCCTGGCGCAAAAACTATTCAACCTGTTGTCTAGGCGGGGAAACTAAGAGCAATGGACCACCAGCGCATCTGGTTTAACATGTTCCGGGCACTTTGTCAAGTACCCCGGAAATGAATTTCCACTTTTCCCCCATCGTTACGCATTCCTATTTCCTATCTCGTCCGAGCGTCAGGTTGACATTCGTGATAGGGTAGAAGCAGCATCCAGAGGAGGATATGCCGTGCATCTTCGTCTGTCCCGCGGAGTGTTCTTGCTGGCGGCGGTGATCCTGGCCGGGGCCTGCGGCGGGGCTGAGTCCCAGCCTGCTGCCACTCCCTCCCGCCCAGACATTGACATCGACATCGCCGCCAACCTCTTCGTTAACCCCGGCTTCGAGCTCGGGGAACAGCCCTGGTTCTCCATAAGCACACAGGCCTGGGGATCCCCTTTCCGCGTGAGCGATGCGGTCGCCCACAGCGGTCAGCACAGTGCCCTTCTGGAGATGCGTGCCGCCTCCGAAGCGACCGGCGACAGAGTCTTCGGCGTCGTCCAGGAGATAATACCCGGGCAGTTCCCGGAGTTGCTGTCCGGCTACTACTGGGTGGAGGACTGGGCCCGCGGAACCGAGAAGCAGTACCTCCAGTTCGTGGTCATCGTCATGGGGGCTACCGGTCTGCCGGGTAACTTCCCTAACTACCAGATTCGCTACCTCCTGGCCGGTATCGACGAGCCGCCTTTCCAGATCAGCAACGCCCACTTCGTCTTCGTCGGTAAGGATGAGCCTGTCACCGGCCGGTGGGTCTACTTCGAGCGCAACCTCCACGACGATTTTGAGGAGCTCTGGGGGGCCCTCCCCGAGATGTTCCTGCAGATCCGCATTCTGTTTGAGGTGCGCTACGATGACAAGCCGGCCGGTTCGGGCGAGGTAAAGGCCGACGTCTTCTACGACGACCTCTATGTGGGACCGGCCGCGGCCAATCCCAGCCGACAGGAAGAGTAGCCGCCTACACCTGAGGCTTCCCTCGGGCGCCAACTAGGAATCGGGAACAGCGTCTTGGCCGGCAAACGATACCCCGGCCAGGATGGCTGTGCCCAACCCCGCTGCCTTCTTCGCATTCCTGGCTCGGTAACCCCTAGCTGCCTGGGGGCTCCATAGGCGGCTGGTCCGGTATGGGCTGCTGGCAGGTGCTGCCGTCGCGACCGAAGACCTTCTGGAGGTCCTTGATGTCGATGTCAAAGTCCTTCAGGGCGGGCTGCAGGTCGTACCAGGGATCGTACAGCAGGTTGTTGAAGAACGCCCCGTAGCGGAAGGCGATGGCCTGCTCGTCCAGCACGTCCACCGCGCAGTCGAGGTTCAGGTCGGCCTCGAGGATGCGTACGGTGATGGCCATGTCAGAGCAGACCTCCAACAGGCCACCAGGCAGGACACCCGGCGCCAGCTCACCGGTCTCGATCCGCAGCGGGTCACCGAGAACGTCGGCCAGCTCGCAGTTCTCGTCCAGCAGCGTGCGCACCACGCCGTTGTCCTGGCCTGGGGTCAGCCGGTTGACCAGGTCAGGCTCGGGGCAAACCGTGATGATTGCCGCGGTGCCGTCGCTGGTCTGGCCCGGGGTCGGACCTGACGAGACACAGCCCCAGCGGATGTCGTTCTCGGACAGGATGGTCATCGTGCAGTTGACCGTCCGAGCCCCTTCGTTGCTCAGCCAGCTCGAGTCTTCGATCGTGATATCGAAGATCTTGTGGTCGAACTTGAGCTGGAACTCGTAGGCGCCGACGCCGTCAGGGTCGTTCCCCGCGTTGGACACCAGTTCGTAGATCGTCAGGCACTCGAGCTCGCCCGATGACGGGTCCCTCTCCAGGAAGAGGTTGCTGACGTCCACGATCGCCGTGGCGTCCTCGTCGAGGTCCTTCTCCATCCGCACGGTGGGCGGCGGGCCGCCCGGAGTGGGCGTAGTAGTGGCTGTCCCTACTACTGTAGCCGTCGCCGTTGGCGTGTCGGTGGGCAGCGGCGTCTCCGTTGGCGTGGCCGTGGGTAGCGGGGTCTCCGTTGGCGTGGCCGTGGGTAGCGGCGTCTCCGTCGGTGTGGCCGTTGGCAGCGGCGTCTCCGTCGGTGTGGCCGTTGGCAGCGGCGTCTCCGTAGGTGTGGCCGTTGGCAGTGGCGTCACCGTGGGCGTTGCCGTGGGTAGCGGAGTCTCCGTTGGTGTGGCCGTTGGCAGTGGCGTCTCCGTCGGTGTGGCCGTGGGCAGCGGGGTCACCGTAGGTGTGGCCGTTGGCAGTGGCGTCTCCGTCGGTGTGGCCGTTGGCAGTGGCGTCTCCGTCGGTGTGGCCGTGGGTAGCGGAGTCTCCGTAGGTGTGGCCGTGGGCAGCGGGGTCTCCGTCGGTGTAGCCGTGGGCAGTGGCGTCACCGTCGGCGTGGCCGTTGGCAGTGGCGTCTCCGTGGGTGTGGCCGTGGGTAGCGGAGTCTCGGTCGCCGTGGGTGTAGGGGTGGCTTCGCAGAGAGGCCCCGTGGTGGTTCCGAACATGGAGCCGGCGCCTACCTTGATGCCGAAGGTCACGTTGGGGTCGGCGGCGAAATCGGCGTCCAAGGTGACGCTGAACTGCCCGGTAACGAAGCCGGGGTCGATGTCATTCCACTTGACGCCGGTGAGGCCGGTGTGGCCTGGGTCACTGACTGTGGTGAACGAGGGGTCGGGTTCGGAGTCCACGTAAGCGTCGAAGGCCTGGGGCTGACAGAGGGTCAGGACCCAGTGGCTGAGACCACAACCCGGGCCGTCTTGGTTTGTGACGGTGTAGTGCCAGGTGTAGGTGCCATCCTGATTATCGACCACGCCGTCGAATCGCACGTTATATGGACAGCCGTCGAGAGAAGCGTTAGGCGTGGGTGTCGCCGTGGGCGTGGCTGTGGGCGTAGGTGTGGCTGTGGGCAGCGGCGTCACCGTGGGCGTTGCCGTGGGTAGCGGGGTCTCCGTTGGCGTGGGCGGGACAGGCGTAGGCGTGGCCGTGGGTAGCGGAGTCTCCGTAGGTGTGGCTGTGGGCAGCGGCGTCTCCGTAGGTGTGGCCGTTGGCAGCGGCGTCTCCGTCGGTGTGGGCGTTGGCAGCGGCGTCTCCGTTGGCGTGGCCGTGGGCAGCGGAGTCTCCGTTGGTGTGGCCGTGGGTAACGGCGTCTCGGTCGCCGTGGGTGTAGGGGTGGCTTCGCAGAGAGGCCCCGTGGTGGTTCCGAACATGGAGCCGGCGCCCACCTTGATGCCGAAGGTCACGTTGGGGTCGGCGGCGAAATCGGCGTCCAGGGTGACGCTGAACTGCCCGGTAACGAAGTCGGGGTCGATGTCATTCCACTTGACGCCGGTGAGGCCGGTGTCACCGGGGTCACCGACTGTGGTGAACGAGGGGTCCGGTTCGGAGTCCACGTAAGCGTCGAAGGCCTGGGGCTGACAGAGGGTCAGGACCCAGTGGCTGAGATCACAGCCCGGGCCGTCTTGGTTTGTGACGGTGTAGTACCAGGTGTAGGTGCCATCCTGATTATCGACCACGCCGTCGAATCGCACGTTATATGGACAGCCGTCGAGAGAAGCGTTAGGCGTGGGTGTCGCCGTCGGCGTTGCCGTGGGCAGCGGGGTCTCCGTAGGCGTTGCCGTCGGTAGTGGGGTCTGCGTCGGCGTGGCCGTGGGCAGCGGCGTCTCCGTGGGCGTGGCCGTTGGCAGCGGAGTCTCCGTAGGTGTGGCTGTAGGCAGCGGCGTCTCCGTAGGTGTGGCTGTAGGCAACGGAGTCTCCGTCGGTGTTGCCGTCGGCAGCGGGGTCTCCGTAGGCGTGGGTGTGGGTAGCGGCGTCTCCGTTGGCGTTGCCGTCGGTAGCGGAGTCTCCGTCGGTGTGGCCGTGGGCAGCGGGGTCTCCGTGGGTGTGGCCGTGGGCAGCGGAGTCTCCGTGGGTGTTGCCGTGGGCAGCGGAGTCTCCGTGGGTGTTGCCGTGGGCAGCGGAGTCTCCGTCGGTGTGGCTGTAGGCAACGGAGTCTCCGTCGGTGTGGCCGTGGGCAGTGGCGTCACCGTCGGCGTGGCCGTGGGCAGCGGGGTCTCCGTAGGTGTGGCTGTAGGCAACGGAGTCTCCGTGGGCGTTGCCGTCGGTAGCGGCGTATCAGTCGGTGTGGCCGTGGGCAACGGGGTATCGGTGGGTGTCGGCGTGTCGGTGGGCGTCGGTGTTGGGCTCGGGGTGGGAGTGGGGGTTAGAAGAGAGGCCACTTGGATGCTTCGGTCCTGGGAGCTGGTGCAGCCTCCATCGTCGATACGGCCAAAGCCCGCGTGGAGGGAGGCGCCGGGGAAGCTG
>Ga0209979_1003819_pt1 | contig 12956 bp, 9 predicted proteins | sample AnhtaG_FD_183114 | JGI IMG/M metagenome (GOLD analysis project Ga0209979, IMG submission 183114) | Deep subsurface microbial communities from Anholt, Denmark to uncover new lineages of life (NeLLi) - Anholt_01485 metaG (SPAdes) (version 2) | ecosystem: Environmental > Aquatic > Marine > Oceanic >...
CGCACGTCGCCGTCCGGCAGTAGCCGCGCGAGGGCCGAGACGGACTCATCGCCGGCGACGAAGGAGAGCATCCGCAGCGCGAAACGGCGCACCGCCGCGAGGCGGTCGGCCTGAGCTTGCCGGACCAGCGCGTCGGCAACGAGCTTGCGCTCGGCCTCGGCGCCGGGCCGGGCGGCCCGATGGGTTATGGCCTGGACGGCCTGTTGTGCGGCGATCCCGGCGACCCGATTCTCGCCCCCCATCAGCGCGAAGAGCGGCTCGATGACCCGTGCCCCCAGAGCCGTCAGCTCTTTCACGGCTGCCGCTCGCGCGTCCGCGTCCTCGCCCTGTATCGCCTTCAGAAGAGCGGAGCTGTCCTGAGCCCAGGCCGCGCCGAACGCGAGCACGCCGGCCAGCGCCAGCAGAGCGATCGTGTGTGCTTTCATCGGGGCGGCGCCTCCTTAAGACCTGGTTTCATGACCCCTTCGTAGCTCGGTCCTGGGGCGCAGACACGCACGTTTCGGCGCCGGGCAGGTTATGAAACCAGTTCTATAGATGCCACGGGGCACGATAGGGCTTTTCGAGCCAGCGGTTGGCAGCCTCGTCGTTGACGAATTGCTCTGTCTCCGGGTCCCACTGCAGCGTCCGGCCAATGCGAATGGCGATGTTGCCCATGTGGCAGATGCTGATGGAGCGATGGCCGATCTCGACGTCGCAGATGGGTCGCTGGCGCGTCTTGACACTTTCGAGCCAGTTGCGTCGGTGGTTCGGGCTGTTGTAGAGGTGCACGTCGTCGGGCCCGAGAGTCTCCTCTTTCAGCTCCGGCGGCTCTGTCTCCAGCTTGCCTCTGTTCGTGTGCACCCATCCATTGGCGCCCTCGAACCGGCAGCCACTGGGGTTCTTGTTGGAGCAGATGAGCTCAACGCCGTTGGCGTATCTGTACTTCACCTCGAAGTGCGTGCACGTCTCGTAGAGGCCCTCACGCGGGAACTCGCCCGTCCCCTTCACCCAGATGGGCCCGCTCCGGCTGGTGCCGTTGCCCCACTGAGCTATGTCGTTGTGGTGCGCGCCCCAGTCGGTCATCTTCCCGCCCGAGTAATCCCAGAACCAGCGGAAGGTGTAGTGACAGCGGCTGCGGTTGTAGGGCGCCCAGGGGGCTGGGCCGAGCCACGTGTTCCAGTCCAGTCCGGGCGGTGGCTCCGTGTCCGGGTCCCATCCGCCCGTGGGGCCGCCGCCGATGCCGACGCGGATCGTTTGGAGCTCGCCGATGCGTCCGCTGCGCACCAGCTCGCAGCCGAACCGGAACTCCCGCGCCGAGCGCTGCTGGCTGCCCACCTGAAAGATGCGCCCATAGCGACGCGCCGCGTTGACCATCGCCCGCCCCTCTTTGATGGTCAGCGTCAGCGGCTTCTCGCAATAGATGTCCTTGCCCGCCTCGCACGCGTGGATGGATGTGAGGGCGTGCCAGTGATCGGGCGTGGCGATGACCACGGCGTCGATGTCCTTGCGCTCCAGCAGCTCGCGGTAGTCGTTGTACGCCGCGCAGCCCTCGCCGACGCGAGCCTTTCTCTCCAGCCGTCGCTCCTCGTCAACGTCACACACCGCCGCCACCTGCACATCCGGCTGGGACAGGAAGTTCCCCAGATGGCCGCCGCCCATGCCTCCGACGCCGATGAAGCCCAGGACGATCTTCTCGCTGGCCGGCACTTCCCCATTGGCCCCGAGCACGCCGCCCGGGACGAAATAGGGAATGGCCAGGCCCGCGCCCGCCGCCGCGGTGTGGCCGAAAAACTGTCGGCGCGTTAGCTTGCGCATCATGCCGCACCTCCACGTCGCATCTGTGGGAAAATCGGTCTCGTAGCAATTGGAGCCAGCAGCGGAAATGTAGTACAAGTGGGAAGTGAAGTCAACTCAGTGTTGGATGGTTCTGCGAGCCCACGAGGCCCTGCGGGCAACAAGAGCGCGCGACCGCCCTTGACCAGACAGGCGCTTCGGTGTAAACAGACACATGGGGTGAGCTGACTCGTGGAGGCGTCTGGAATCGATCGTGCGGTAGCCTACTGGGTCGAGCTGGCGGAGGAAGACTTGGCCATAGCTCGTGACTTGCATCGCAGCGCTCACTACCTGGCGGCTGCCTACCACTGCCAGCAGGCGCTGGAGAAGATGCTCAAGGCCCTCGTGCAGCAGCGCCAGGACGACCCCCCGCCGCGTACCCATAACCTGCAGGAGCTTGCCGAACTCGTCGGCGCATGGCAGTCCATGAGCCGGACGCAGCGCGGCAAGCTGCGCCGTGTGGACGAATGCGGGGTCGAGGCCCGCTACCCTACGGTGGAGGATGCCCCGCTGACAGTCGTGAACCAGGCACTGTCCCAGCAGGTCCTGGACGACGCCGAAGGGCTCATGACGTGGCTGCGAGAGCGGCTCGCCTCCGGCCCGGCAAATGACGGAGCGGCTGTCGTCGAGGCCCTGGGCAATCCAGCGTCAGTGCGCGGGCCAGTTGTCGAGCCACCCAGCGAGGTCATCACGCGGGTGGAACGCTATCTGGCCCGCCTCCGCGCCCACGTGCGGGTGGATGCCGCATGGCTCTTCGGGTCACAGACCAAGGGCACCAGTGACGCGTACAGCGACATCGACCTGGCGGTGATCTCACGGGATTTCGGTCGCGACCGGCGCAGCGACCGGTCGGTGGTATGGGACTGCCATGAGTCGGAGGACGGCCCCATGGACGTACTCCCCTTCTCATGGGACGACTATGTGGAGTTGCCCCGGGGCTCGTTCCTCCGCGAGGTGCTGAAACACGGGACCCTCATCGCTGGCGTGCGCCGCCCGGCCTCGCCCGAGACTCCTACTCCGCGCGTAGGCCCCGGCGGCAGCCAGTAAACTTGTGCCTGAGCCACTGCCCCTACAGCCGCAGCAGCAGCCACGTCCCCCCGATGAGGAAAGCCACCAGGCACCAGGCGACCAGGAAGCCGCCCCACGATTCGAGATTCGGCTTGGCGATGAGCAGCCCCCAGCGGTCCACGAGCCGCCGCTCCGCGGGCATCGCCTCGTCGAGGGGAAGCTCCAGCTTGTCCTCTTGACCCACCGGCGTATGCAGCTTGGTGTAGAAGGGTTCCACGACCTCTTTGCGCGGCCGTGGTGTCAGGAGGCTCACCACAACCCCGACCGCGCCCCCAATGCCCAACAGCAAGGCGATCTGCTGTGGCCACAACGCCTTGGGCCAGTCGAGGACGAACTCCGTGACCACATAGACGACGAGCGCTGCCAGGCAGCTCGCCCACGCCCCATAGCTGTTGGCTCGACGCCACACGAGCGCCAGCCAGACGGCGATGCCCAGACACGCCGAGATCTTCCAGAAGCTAAACAGCCCCGTCACCACGTCCCCGATGACCATGGCCAGCAGCAGCGAGCCGAGCACCACAATCACGCTCACTATGCGACCAACATAGACATAATGGCGCTCCTCGGCTTCCGGATGGATGAAGCGGCGGTACACGTTCTGGGTCCACAGCCCGGAGACGGCGACCATCACCGAGTCGGAGGTGGACATGGCGGCGGCGATAACGGCGGCCATCATCAGTCCGAGCAGCCCGTGTGGCAGCAGCACGGACACGGCCTTGCCGAAGGCCTGATCAGCCTGCTCCAAGGTGATCCCCAGGTTGCGGTCGTGGACCAACCATGCTATCCCGAGCAGGCACCAGGCCACGGTGCAGAAGCGCTTCAGGAAGTTCCCGTACGTCATGCCGAAGCGCCCGTCGAGCTCGGTGCGCCCTGCCGAGGTCACCGACATGATGTGCGACTGGCCCACGATGCTCACCGGCGCCAGCGCCAGAAGGGCGACGATGAACCACAAGTCGAACTGCGCTGGGTCCCGGCTGACCAGATTCAGGAAGTGCGGCTCGGGCACCCCGGCGCGGATGCCGACCAGCCCGCCTACTATCTTGAGCGCAGCGGGCAGCGCCAGCCCGGAGAGTATGATGATGAATATCCCCTGCACGAAGTCAGTCCGCACGGCGCCCACGATGCCGCCGGCGACCCCGTACAGCACGAACATCGCCGTCATGGCCAGCAGGATGATGTAGAACGACGACTCGGCGGGGATAGCCTGCCCCGCGAACATCTCCACGGGCGTGCGCGCAGTAAGCCCGAGCATCCCCTGGACCGTGCGCGTCGTTCCCAGCAGCATCACGCCCATGCTGAAAATCGAGCAGAAGGTGGCGACCACGACGGCCATGACGCCTGCGGCTGCGCTGTACCGTTCCGCAAAGAAATCGCCCAGGGTCAAGCAGCGGCTTCGCCGCAGCCAGGGCGCCAGCAGCCAGTATATCGGCGTGGCGAACATCCAGTTCCACTGGACCCAGATACCCGTCAGGCCGCGCCTGTAGCTCTCGGCGACCACCCCCACGGCCTGATCCGTGTGCGTGCCGGTGCCGAAGGCGTGGAAGGCCATCATAGTCTTGCCGAAGCGCCGGCCGCCGAGGAAGAAATCCTCCCGATCGTGCACCGCGCGCTTGCTGAAGTAGCCGAGGGCCGTGATGCCCACCAGGAAGATGATGAGGGTGATGATGTCGGCTGGATGGAACGCCAAGAAGAACCCCTCCCTTTACGTGTTCCCGGGTGGCACGGGTTGCTTGCCAACCCGTGTGCCACCGTGAGACGCGCCCGTCCCACATTACCCAGCATCCGCCACCGTGACCTTTGGCGGACCGACGAAGTCCAGATACCGTGCGTGGAACAGCTCCGGTGACGGTGGCTCCGTGCCCTGATGAACGAGAAAGCGATACTTCACCGTCAGAATCTCACCCGGCTTCAGCTCGTGCGTGAAGAACGCGCCGAAACGTCCGTACTGCCGCTCGGTGTCCGAGTAGGTCGTCTCGGCCGGGTTCTCCGTGTGGTTCATCTGGCAGACCGTGTAGCGCTCGTCGCCGAGCGCGAACGACATGGCCACCCACGGCTCCTTCGGCAGCTCCGCGCTCTTCATGCGGTCTGTCGGGAAGATGTAGTGCGTCTCATCCTCGCGGCCGACGACCTCGTTGTCGGCCCTGAATTGGATGCCCGAGTGATGCAGGTCCCCGTTGAGCTGCACGACGTCACGCCGCGACCGCAGCGTGGAGACGAACTCAATGAGGCTGAACGGCCCCGGCTGGCGGAAGACGGTCAGCTCGCGCTGCTCCGCCACCACGGGGACGCCCTCCGCATCGTTCCAGCTCACTCGCATGATAGAGCGCGCCAGCACCGGCCCCGCGATGTTCTGCACAAAGCCCGTGTTCCTCAGGTGGATACCTTTGGGGCAGTGCCAGAAGTCCGCCCTGTTGCCGTCGTATTCGGTCTTGTTCCAGCCGATGAAGATGCCCCGGTGGTGCGGGTACTTCCCGCCGGGGCCCTTCGTAATGAGCCGCTCGCCGTCCGGGCTGAAGACGTGGTGGAAGGTCTTCTTCGTGTTCTCGAGGTCCTCCGGGTCGAAGGCGTACATGTACCGCACGACGGGCCGACCCTCGAACAGCAAGTCGAGGTGATCGTCTGGCTCGTCCTGCCAGGTGAACCGGGGCACGGACATCCTGTCGGCCGGGGCGATCACCAGCGTGAAACTCGGCTCTTCCCCTGCCTTGCAGGCCGGCAACAGCCACCATACCCGGAGGGTGTTCTCGTCGCCGCCCTGGGGGCGCTCAACCTGACCGAAGACCCGCCGGGCGCGATCGTCCGGCAGCAGATAGGCCCGCAGCGCCTTCGCCTTCCCCACCGACGCGGGCACCCGCACATCCACATACACAGGCGTGTCGGCCCGGTCCGAGTCGCCGGCAGCGACGGTCACACGCGCCCGGTACTCAGCTTGCTGCGCGGCTGCCTCCAGCGCTGTAAGAAGGCAGATGATGCCTATGAGTACGCCGCATAGCGTGTACGCTTTTCGCATGGAGCTCCATTCCTTTTTGGCTTGGTTGCACTGCCTCACCCGGCTGCGCGCCCGGCCGCCTCACTCCAGGATCTCGGCCCGCGGACCCTCCTCCACGACCTCCTCGGGCAGGGTCTTGAACACGGGAGCCAGATCCTCGCCGCGCGCTCGCCGTGCATTCCACATGACGGCGTAGATGATGGCGCCGATGGCCAACATCAGCACCCAGATCGCCGTGCCGCTCCCATACAGCGAGACGCCTAGCGCTTTCAGCGCTGTGGTCTCCTGCGCGAGCGTGCTGTATCGATCGGCCGCGGCCTTCACGTCTATCTGGATCTGCGTCCCCAGCAGTGCCCCGATGCTCAGGATACAGATGAGGCCGATAACGACTTGCGCCTTGCGATTGCGGATGAAGACCACGCGGCGATACAGCTCTGGGTTGCGGTATGGGAAGGTGATCACCGAGAGGCCTATCAGCATGTAGGTGAACAGCAGCGCCATGTTCACCAGCTCCACGCCCGTGAAGAAACCCGTGTCGGGGTGCACGTGGCACTCGATGATGACGCCGGTGGCGACAAGGGCGCACAGCGTCAGGGCCCAGTGCGGCGTGCCGAAGCGCGCGTTCACGGCCGCCAGCCGCCGGGGGAAGATGCCGTCCCGGGCCCAGGAGAAGAAGAGCCGCGACACGGCCATGAGCATGGGCGGGATGTCATTGGCGAGCGCAACGCCCGCCGTGAGCGCCACGAACCCGGCGAGCCACCAGGGCATGAGATGACCGATCAGGAACGGCGCCGTCACGCGTGTCTCGGACGTCGCCACCTCGTGCGCGATGTACTGCCACGGGACGGCATGGTACACGGCCCACGAGTAGAGCACATAGTAGCCTGCAATGATGAGAGTGGCGATCACGAACGCCCGGGGCAGATTCCGCGTCGCCTCCCGCGCCTCGCCACCGGCCTGCGAGATAGTGGCGAAGCCTATGTACGCGAAGAACAGGAAGGGCATCGTGATGATGAGCGTGCTGAGTCCGCCCTTCTCGAGGGTGCTTGCGCGCACGATGCTGTCCACATCCACTGCCCGGCTCTCCTCTGCCATCACGCGCACGAAGTCGCTCTGGTTGTGCACGAAGCCGGTGACGATGATGCACGCGCCGCCCAGCAGCATGAAGATCATCAGAGCGATGACCGTGGCCCCGAAAGTGCGCATGCCGAGTATGTTGATGAACCAGAACGCCCACACCATGATCAGAGGGACCCACAACGTGCCCACTGAGGTGTCAAGGACCTCCGCGGCTCCCTCCAGGCCCCACATGCGTGCGGCATCGCGCAGCAGCGAGACGTCGATGTAGGCAATGACGCCGATGCAGCTCGAGAGCCCAAACCACTTGGACCACGTCGCCAGAAAGCCCGGGAACGGATGCAGGGCGCGCGATGCGTAGATGTACCCGCCGCCGGCGCGCGGCATCGCCGACGCCAGAATCGCGTACGCCAGCGCGGCGAAGAGGGCCGGAGTGACACCTATCATGAAGGCGATGGGCACCAGGCTGCCAACCCCTGGCACCTTGTCCTGCACCTCGACGCTCAGCACGTTGATGCCGCCGCCGATCACCGTGCAGACGGCGGCCGCCACCAGAGCGAGCAGCCCCAGCTCCCGCCGAAGGCCCATCCGCCTTCCGGCGGGGACCTCCTCAGCAAGCGGCGCCCCGTTCGAATTCGCATTCAGTGGCTCTGTCACAACTCTTCCCCTTCTGATCGTGTGTGATCGACCCGAAACGAACGCGGCTCCTACGCTTGACCCTTGACCCTTGACCCTGCCTCCCTAGCTGCCGCCCCCCGGGGGCGTCTCAGCCGGCTGCACCGCCGCCCGCTGCTGCTCGAAGAACCGCGGCACCGCCTCGGCCACCACGTACAACCCGAGCAGCGCCAGGCCAAAGGACAACAGCCCAAGCAGCCAGTTCGGCGACTCCGCCGTGATGAACCCGTAGCCCTGATACAGTAGCGCCGCCACCGTGGTGCACAGCATGATGATCCCCGGAATGACGGCGTAGATGCTCGGGCGCCTCACGCCGACGAGATACACGGCGATCACCAGGAGGGCCAGCGCCGCAATGAGTTGATTCGCCGCGCCGAACACCGGCCACAGCTTCGCCGCGCCGCCCCTCAGACCCAGCACGGTCGCCAGCACCACTGTGATGAGCGTCGCCAGCCAGCGTCCCTGCAGCACCCACGTGTACTTGCCGAAGTTCTCCGTCAGTATGAACCTCGCCAGTCGCGTGCAGGTGTCCAGCGTGTCGAGTAGCGTCGCGTTCAGGGCTATCCCGGCGAACATCACCAGGGCCTGGAAGCCGATGAATGGCAGGCCCAGGTTCACAACCCGCGCGAAGCTGCGAATGAAGGCCACCGAGGGCCAGCCGCCTCCCTCCTCGGCCATGATCTCACTGAGCACGAGCGTGCTCCCGTCCGGAGCGACGTGCGTCCCCACCCAGTACAGTCCACCGGCGGCCAGAAGCGCAACCAGCATCCCCTGAGCCGCTTCCAGGATCATGCTCCCGTAGCCGATCTGCCGGCCGTAGCGTTCGTTGGGCAACTGCTTGGACGTCGTGCCGCTGCCCACGAGAGCGTGAAAGCCCGAACAGGCGGCGCAGGCGACGAGGATGAACAGCATGGGCCAGATCGGACCACCCTTCTCCGACACGGCGCCCACAAAGGCTGGCGGATTCTCCGCTCCGATGACGCGCGCCGCCGCGAACAGGCCAACGAAGCCCAGGAGGATCCCGGCGAAGGTGAACGTTGAGCTCATGTAATCGCGCGGCTGCAGCAGCAGCCACACGGGAATCACCGCCGCCGCCACGCAGTACAGCATCACGATGATATACCAGACCGTCTGCGGGTCGCCCATGCTGTCTGGCAGCGTAAGCGGCCGGTAGTAGCCGAGGACCATGGAGCCGATGAGCAGGGCGAAGGCGACGATGCTGCCCCACACGAGGCTCACGCCGCGCTTGTACACCGCCCAGCCGAGGAGCATGGCGATGGGGCACAGCGCCAGATTGGGCCACACCACCTGCGGCACGGCCACGAGAGTGCGGGCGGCCAGGTTGGCGAAGACGGCAATGACGAGGAGCATCCCGAGCCAGACGAAGACGGCGAATACGATGCTGGCGCGACGGCTCACGACGCGAGAGCAGACTTCGGTAATGCTCCGGCCCTCGCTGCGAGCCGAGATCATGAGCGCGAGGTAGTCGTGCACGGCGCCGATGAAGATGGACCCGAGCACAATCCATCCCAGCGCCGCGGCCCAGCCGAAGTAGGCGACGGCGAGAATCGGTCCCACGATGGGTCCGGCGCCGGAGATGCCGGTGAAGTGGTGCCCGAAGAGCATCAACGGCTTCGCCGGCTCGAAGTCCACCCCGTCCCGCTGGGCGATAGCGGGCACCTCGGCCGCCTCGTCCGGCTGCACCACCACCCGCTCGATGTGCCTGCCGTAGAAACGGTAGCCAAGGTAGAGCAGCACCAGAATGACGAGAGCGATCAGCGCCGAGTTCATAACGATACCCGCACGGTCGCACACCCCGCGGCCGCACGGCGGTGGCTTCGCCCTCAGCGCCGCGGGCACCTTCCAGACCGGCGGCGGCTTGCCAGATCGCGTACATTGCCTTTGCGCCCGATTTGCGGTATGCTCGTATCCGACGTTGTGCCTGGCCGACCCACGCTCGGCCACGCGAGGCACGGGGGGCGAGACAGCGATGATGAGGCTAACTGAGGTGAGCGTGAAAGGGTACCGTGCTCTGGCGGACTTCCATGCCGAGCTCGGGCCACTGACCGTCATCATCGGCCCTAACGCATGCGGTAAGAGCACGCTGCTGGAGGTGCTGGGCCTGGCATCCGAGGGTGCCGCCGGGGGAGCAGTGGTGGACCCGATAGCGCGCCGTGGGGGGGTACAGTCCATCCTGTGGCGCGGAGGCACGCCATGGTTCTCGCTGCGGTTCTCGCTCCAGGCTAACGATCCGCCACCTGGCCCCGAGCTCTACTACGATCTCGTGGTGGGGCGCGATGGCCACGTGCGGACGGAACACCTGGCCAACAGCGGCCCATACCGCGGGGCTTACGATCCATTCTCGTTCCTCGAAAGAACGGGAAACAAGGGCTCTATCAGATCGCTGGAGACGGGCGTGGAGAGGTTCTTCGTGGACAGCGTGGGGCCGAACGAGGTCGCCCTGTCGCGCATGGGCCACCCGGAGGAGTTCAAGGAGCTGGACAGTGTCGCAGCATACTTCGCCTCGTGGCGGTTCTACCTCGGCTTCGACGTGGGCGCCGACGCCCGCATGCGCCGGGCGTACAAGCTCGGGTCCGATGCCACGCGCGACGAGTACTTGGCTCCCGACGGCCGGAACCTGGCCGCCATGATCTCCCGGTTGCGCAGCACGGCATCGCTTGCCGATAACTTCGCCGAGCTCGAAGACGTGTGCCGGGCGGCGTTCCCGGAGGACTTCAAGAGCGTGGGCACGCGCCGAAGCGCAACGGGCGCGGAGGAGATCATTGAGTGGGTCGAGAGGCGCGGGTGGGTGTTCCACGCCGGCGAGCTCTCAGACGGCATCCTGCGGTTCCTGTGTCTGGCGGTGCTGTCTGCAGCCCCCCACCCGCCACCCTTGGTCGGTATTGACGAGCCCGAGGTTGGCTTCCACCCGGGCCTGCTGCCGATTGTGGCCGACATGCTGAAAGGGCTGGCGGAGCGGACACAGCTCATTGTCTTGACGCACTCGCCGGAACTACTCAACGGCTTCGAACTCGACGACATCGCCGTGATGACCAAAGACGAGTGCGGCTGCCATCTGCATCGTCCTGCCGACCGAAGGCAGCTTCGCTACTTGCTGGGGCCGACCGTAGGCGAGACGATGGGGGGGCTCCACGTCAGCGGGGAGCTGGAGATCCCGCCGGAGCGAACGGAGGCACGAGCGCCGCTCGAGGACGGCCACGAGTGAGCATCTACATCTACGTCGAGGGCAAGAGCGACGTCGCCGGCCTCGTCGCCTTGCTGAACGCTTACCGCCAGCAATATGGACAGGCCGGGATCGCCACGCGCCTTGTCCCGCTCAAAGGGAAGGATCAGCTCCTCCGCAAGGTGGGGTCCCGCGCCTACGCCGACCTGCGCTTCAAGGCTGACAGCCACGTCATCGCCACGCCGGACCTCTCCCCGATGGCCAAGTTCGACCCGACGCGGTACGCACACGACTCATACGAAGCCCTGGTGGGCCTGCTGCGGCGACTCGTTCGCACTCATGCGCAATCGGAAGGGTGCTCGTCATCAGAGGTCGCCGGCTTGCTGGACAGGTTCTACGCATTCCCGCTCTGCCACGACCTTGAGGTACTTCTCCTGGCTGCTCACGAGGAGCTGCGGCGACATCTCCGGGCCCCTGGTTCGCTCGCCAACGCCTTTCGCCATCCGGCCGAGGACCAAGACGATCAACAGCCGCCAAAGCGGGTTGTCGCGGAGCTATTCCGCCGCCACCTGAAAAGACGATACAGGCCGACCATTGACGCCCCTGCTGTCCTCAGGAACGTCTCCCCCGGCGAGCTCCGGACCTCGGGCGAATGCCCGAGGTTCGCTGAGTTCCTCAGCGTGCTCGAGAGGATCACTGGGATGCCGCTACCTTGAGGGTGTGCCTCCGTGGCGCTGCTGCAGGAAGTCGTCCCAGCAGTGGCGGGGCGAGAGCTGCCAGGAGCCCTACTCGGCCCTCGACGGGTTCAGGACTTCCTGCCCGGTTCTTTCCAGGTCAACCTTCCACTCTATTCCCTCCCGCGCCAGGAAGATGGTGTACGAGCGCGTGGTCTGCTGACCGAATGCGCTGATGCGCACCTCGACTTCCGCCCTCGCCTCATTAAGGCCAGCCGAGATGGCCTTGACTTCCTGCTCGATGTTCTCCTCCAACTGCCGCATCAACTCGGCGCTCTCGGGGAACGCCTCCTCCATGCGCCGTCGCGCCTCGTCCGCTTCCTCTTTCGTGGGGAGCTGTCTCGCTGCCGCCCGGGTGAGTAGGCCGCGCAAAGCATCGACATCGTTGGCCTGAGATGCCGCCAGGTACGCCTCGGCGACCTTCCGCGGTGCCAGCCTTGTATGATAGTACAAGCCGCCGACCAGGCCGATGACTGCAACGAAGGCGACGGCAATGAGGGCGATCAGCCCCCCGCGGCCGCGTTTGGACCGTGCGCCGGCGGTAGTCGGAGCAGCGGAAGCGGCCGCTGGCACATCAGTGCCGTGCACCGGCGACTCTTCTGCCGGGGACGCCGGGGCGTGCAGCTGCAGCGCCGTGCCGCAGTGGCTGCACGTTTGGCTTCCCGCGGGATTCTCCCCGCCACAGCGTGGACACGGCATCACACTGGCCCCCTTCTGTGCTCGGCTCTCCGATGGGTCTCACGCGACACGGTTTCGAGTGCTCCTATGCTATCCACTGAGCACTCCCGCACTACCGTTGTCTCCGCGCGAATGCCGCCCGGGCATTTGTCACGGCCCTCGGGTGAAGCACTCGCCCTCGGCTCCTTCGCCCAACTCCCCTCTGGGGCCTCCCGCTTCCGGCACTGGTTCAGCATCTTCATGTATGTGTAGACATTGCTGCCATCGCACACCATCGTCCGGCGCAGGAGACGGCACACGAGACCCCGAATCCAAATACAGGCGATGTAGAGCCCGCGCGGGAGGGGCGTGTGCGGATGCTGCGTTGGGAGCGAGTGCCCATCCTGGGCAACAACCCGGTCTTCTGCTACGAGGCGCGGCGGCTGTGGCGGCCCAGGACCATCGTTGTGATTTCCATTCTGGCGCTCACCATTCTGGCGCTCACCATCCTGGCAGGTGGCTGGAAGCTTCCGCCAGCTATCAGCTCCGTACTCGGGCCACGAGACGAGGAGCCCGGGAGGTGGGGACTGATGTGGACGTTGCTCACATGGGCGATGGCCTCCCTCCAGCCCCAGCCACTGCTCGAAGACCTCGTCGCGGCCGGAGCGCGACCTCTGGATGGCCACTATCTCCGAAGCGCGTATCTGTTGACGTTGTGGCTCAGCTTTCTGGTCAAAGCTGGAGCACGCTATCTGGTCCC
>Ga0209979_1003820_pt1 | contig 12956 bp, 10 predicted proteins | sample AnhtaG_FD_183114 | JGI IMG/M metagenome (GOLD analysis project Ga0209979, IMG submission 183114) | Deep subsurface microbial communities from Anholt, Denmark to uncover new lineages of life (NeLLi) - Anholt_01485 metaG (SPAdes) (version 2) | ecosystem: Environmental > Aquatic > Marine > Oceanic...
TGGCAATTATCAGTGGTTCTTGCAGAGGTCGCAAAATGGGATAAATCCACACGGTCAGTGGAGTCCAAGAAGAGGACAAAAATTCGTGACAGAAACCGCAGGAAGGGTTGAGACTAAAAAATGGCCAGCTGAGGAAGGCTTGTCATTAAGGGTTTGAAAATAGTCATTCCTTGGGTGGAGGTAGAACTTTCCGGGCCTGACGAAGGATGCTTAATAGCAGGAGTGCTACTATTACAACCGCTACCGCCACCACCGTTGGGAAAAGCCAGGGAAAGCGCTCACTAACCGGTGGTTTTTCTTCCACAAAAGATGGGTTGACAGTCTGAGGACCAAGCTCAGCTTCGGGCAGTTTCTCGGTCACAAGATATGGAAAGATCCGCTCTATATCGTAAGAGGGCCGCTGTGCCTCTGCGCTCCCATAGTATAGCTTATATGACTGCTGCGGGTCGGCGGCGAAGACCAGCCGGCGCTGTAAACCCCACACGTTAACCCTCTGGACGGTGAGCGGTGGACTATCCTCGTCGTAAATAACCAGGCGGATATAGCGAGAGGGGGTCTCGGGATAGGTAATGACCAGGCTCTTGCAGACGAACTTGGGGGTATCAAAGGCATATATGTCAGCTCGCTGTACGATAGTGCTCCATTGCTCCCGGTTGGTGCTTGCCTCCAGGGTAACCTCCCGATAGAAGTTGATATCAGAGACACTGATGGCCAGACGGTAGCTGGGCAGTCCAGGTGTGCCGAGGTCCACCTCAACGTTTGTGGTTCGTTGGCCTGCATCGCGGCTTGTATACAGAATGGACGAGGGCCAGGGTACTTCTCGTGCCGACGTCTCTTTAACAAAGAAAACGGTGGCGCCGGTTATCTCCAGAGGCCCCTCCCCATCATCGATTATTTTCACCCGCAGGTAACGTGCTGTGCTTTCCGGATACCTGATCCGTGTATCACGGGTGGTGAAACTTCGCTCTTTAACCGTAAAATCATAGACCGTTTGCTCGGCTATTTTCATCCAAGTAGTTTCATCGTTGCTGGTTTCCACGATAGCGTTACGGCGAAAGTTGCTTGAAGAAGTCCGAAATTCGATTTCATTGTGCAGAATACCTGCCTGCCCCAGGTCAGCGGTGAATATGTTGTAGCTGCCGGGAATATAGCCCTTGTCCCGGAGAGACGCCGGGAAAGAGGTCCGCTCACGTTCCGCTTTGCTTATCTCCAGTTTATAAGGTGTTTCTTCATTCTCATCGGCAATGATGCGAAGGTCGGCCAGGCCCTGTGCCGCACTGGCAAACACTTCATAGTCAGGGGCCAGTTCGACAAGGCCATTAGGCTGGAGTCCTGATGGCAGGATAATGTCCTTAACATAGCGCCAATCACGCTGCGAAAAGTCGGCAGCCACACTGGCAGATGACAGCAGCAGAAGCACCAGCACAATGACAAATATTTTTGTCCTGGATAGGCTATTTTTCAATGATGACTCCCTTGATGACTTTGCTATAGCGCTGGTAGAGGTAGGCGCTGACCAACAGGAGTATCCCCAGGCCGACGAAAGCGCCGATGCGATAACCCATCTCCAGCTTAAACACGTCGTAGGCAAACACCTTGACGATGGAGACAGCCAGCAGAGCCAGAGCGCCGAGACGAACGTAGCGCCAGTGTTTCACTATGCCGACAATCAGTAAAATGACAGCATAAATTGCCCAGACAGCCGTAAGAGAGAGGTTCTGAGCGTTCCTGAGGCCTTCCCTTACCGGCAACTCCGCAGTTCTCAAGGCGCTTGCGAAGGAATGCCAGACTTCAAAACTCAGTATCCAGAGGGAAAAGAAGTTGGCGGCGACCCAGAAAGTTGAGGCAGGTATAATCCATTCCGGCATGGTTTTCCTTTGCCGCCAGAGAAGATAAGCAGCGAGGTATGTGGCGCCGATGCCTACTATGAAGGCAAGGAAACGCTCGTTCAGTACCGGTTGAAAGGTGCTCAGGTTTACGGAAGTATCGAAGATTAATAGCCGTCCCGCCATGATGACAAAGATGACATAGCTATAGATACGGAGCTGAGGCATCCGAAGGGTGAATGATAGCCATATGAGGACTACGAACTCAGTCGCCCATGCTATTGTCGTCCACGCTTTGTCCCCGAGCTGGATAGGTATGGCCACGGTTAGGAAGACCAGAGCAATCGCCAGAGCGAACAAGCTGAGCCTTACATTCTCGGCACCTCGTTTCAGGGCTATATAAGATAAAGCGCCATAGAATAGTGCCAGCAGGAGAACAAAGCCCCCCATCCATAACCGGAAATCGCCCCACATTAGCGCAAGGCTTATGCCAAAGTAGGCGGCGGCATTAATCACCATCAGAGCATAGTCAAAGGCTTGAGGGATACGGCGCCAGACCATGTGGAAGAGAGAGGTGGCGCCAACGAAGATAAGAAAGATAATGGTTATGCCTACCTCGGCGGTGGCTACGCCAACTTCTCTGTTGAACTCGCCGTACCAGAAGCCGAAGGCTATCAGCGAGCAGCCCAGCGCCAGAAGGGTGAACCAGCGCCAGTTACGAAAGGTGGACAGTAGAAGGACACCAAGGTCAACCACAGTGACGTAGGCCAGCAACTGAATGGCCTGGCCTGTCCCGCCAGCCGCTCCCCTTTCCCCGAAGGCACCCAGAATAAAGGGGGCAAAGAAGGCACCAATGATACCTATTATAGCCAAAGTCATGGAATCATAGTAAAGGGCCAGTGCTGCCGAGGCTACGCTGACCAGCAACAGGAAGGCAATGGCGGCGTAAAGGTGAATAAGATCATAAATGGCGAAGGAGGCGAAGATAGAGAGGTAAAGTATGGCGATACCACCGCCGCTGAGGACTCGAGTCAAGATCGGATAACGCCTGCGCCAGTAATAGCCCAGTCCAAGCATGGCCAAGCCACCCACAATGCCCAGAATGACTCGCCCGGTTGGACCGATCCAGTTATTATCAAAGGCAAATTTCAGGAAAAAGCCGACGCCGATAATGAGGGCAAGGACACCTATTCTTGCCAGCCAGCTGCCGCCCAAAATCTGCTCCCACTCTTGCTCCTTAACCCGGGCAGGTTTACCTTTGCGTGGTGGCACTCCAGCCGCCGGAATCGGAACTGCCTCTTGACTTGTCGCCGCCGGAGCGGGTTTCTGTGGAGGTGAAGGTGCAGTTATTCCCTGTCTGCGTTCTAAGGCATCCAAACGGTTATTTATTTGGGTAACCAGTTCCCGTAACTGGCGTACCTCCTCCTCAATCACCTGCGGTTGTTCTTGAGCACCTTCGGACTCAGGCGTTGGGAGAGGAGAACCGCAGAAGATGCAGAAGCGAGCGGTTGGCTCGTTATCTCGCTGGCAGTTAGCGCACAGCATAATTAGTCTCCTCCCTACCGCCTTGATTCTACCCTTAACACATAGGTTTTAGCAATTTTATCATGCCAGCCCTGTTTCCGCTCATCCCAGATGATCCAGAGAAAGCCTAGACAAAGTGCAAGGAAAGATACAATCTTGCCGAGCACCTCTCGCAGGGCGGCACTGCCTAACCCCGGTACAGAGCCTTCGGCGTTCACCACTTTAATCCCGACTGTCATCTTGCCCAGGGTCTGCCCCTTGAGGCCTATAAAGAGCCATAAGTACAGCCAAGGAACGACAGGAGTGACTACAGACATAAAGCCGGTTACAGGAATAGGACTTATCCTCAATAGTCCTACAAGCGAGATCACAGCGGAAATAACCAAAGCATCGATTACAGCCGCACCCAAACGTATCCAAAAGCCCATGCATTCGATGGTTACCGCTGGTGCTTCTAACACAGCGCTGGGTACTGCTGTCGTTGATACTTGCTCAACAGTAGCGACCAGATTTGAGCCGCAGTTGGCACAGAACCGTGCTTCCGGCAGATTCTCGTATCCGCACCTATTACATCGCACTGATGACACTGCTACTGCTGCTCCCTTTATGGATGACCATCGTAGTAGGTGCTCATGCTACCATGTATTCAACGTTTTCTTCATTATTCTACTACCAATAATTTGTTTGTCAATAAAAAATAATCCCAATACATACCTCAGACAGGAAAGCCAAGCCAGCTGATTGAGCATTGCACTAAACGTCATTGTGTAATGAATTAACAGAACGAGCTTCTATTACCCTAATGAGACAAAACGGACATTTGTCGCACGCTACACGATTCAATCGATTATGTAATTCCCCAAAGCTCCATCTTAGGATACCGCCGCTCTAGCCCTGAGATATATCTTATCCCAATCTCACCAGCATGCTGGGCCAACCACTCACTGAAAAGTGTTAGTGCCGTCGCCTTACTTTCAGAAACAAGCAGGCCAGACATCAAGCCATCGATTTCATCCCTAGTTATCACGACATCTCTGAGCATATAGCCAATGAATCTGGCTAGAAAAAGTGCTACTCCGGGTCTGACATGCACTATTCTGGTTCGACTGTTTACCTGTCTGGCAATCATCGTCACAAGCTCATCGAATGTGAAAGTCTCTTGGCCGACAGCATCAAGGACAATGTTGTCATCTTGGTAGCCTGCTCTGACGGCTATTTCGGCTAGGTCTTCCGCAAAGATGGGCTGAATCCGGTAGTCTCCGGAGCCAGGGACAGCAAATATCGGGAATTTCCTCAGGAGCCAAGCAATGTTATTAATCAGAATACCCTCTGGCCCAAAGATTACAGTCGGTCGGATTATTGCGTAAGACAACTTTGATTGGATGATGTCCTTTTCCACGAGTGCTTTCCCCCTGAAGTAAGGGAAAGGTGAATCTTCAGACGGGTTGGTGATGCTGATATGCACGATTCGGTGGATACCGGCTGCCTCAGCGGCAGCGAGAAGTGTTTTACTGTTCTCCACAGCCTTGTCAAAGGAGACCTGTCCATGTGGATAGCGAACCCAGTAGGTGTTGTATAGTGTCTTTGCTCCTCGCAGACTCTCCGTCAATTCCCCGGGGTTGTCGAAGTTGAATGGGAAAACTTCCACTTGGTGACCGAACGGGTTTTCGCGGTCAGGCCGACTAGTAAGGGTTCTGACTTCTTCTCCCATAGACAGGAGTCGCTGTGCTATGTATTTGCCGGTATAGCTGAAAGCCCCGGTCACCACATTCACTCCGCTGGTTTTCACCATTATTATACCCCTTCAATCCCCAGGAGCAGCACAGATAATCCGATTTTATGCGGCATCACTCACCCCCACAGCCTCCGAAACTGCGTTTTATTGTTACCCCCTTTACTTATAACCCAGATTCATGCCATAAACAATGGACTTTATCATGCTGACCCACACATAGACAACAGAGTCACCGTGTATGACGGGGTTGTATAAGACCTGCCCCGGCACGGTAGAGGTGAGTTTCGTTTCCTGACGGGTCTCCAGGTCGTAAAGATAGATATCGGTCTGTCCCTGCCGGCCGTTAATGACGGTGTCGCCGCTGGTGTTGCCTTGGCTGACCCTGGCATCTACCCAGACGATACGGCCTTCATGTATAGAAGGCTGGAAATCCGCAAACCGGCTTTCTGACACCTGTGACTCCCGGCCTGTTTCCATATTATAAACAAAGACATTAGCCCTGATGTAGTCCTCCTGTCGGAGCCAGACGATATTGCTGCCGCTGATATCCGGGTAGCGGTCATTGCCGGGATATGTCGTAATACGTTTCTCCTGGTTAGTGGTCAGGTCATAGACGTATATCTCGTTGTTGTATTCCGGGTCATTCTCCGGATGGCTGTTTACCTCCGGGTCAGCATGGCGGTTATCTGTCCAGACCACCAGGTTGCCACTAATGCTCAGGTCGCGACCCTCAGCGGAAGTGGCCGAAGTCAGCCTCCTCTCTTCGCCGGTGCTGAGGTTGTAGGCATAGACGTCATAGCGTCTTGGGTTGTGGTACCCCTCCTCGTGACGGTTATCCAGCCAGACGACGGTATCACCGTAGATTCCGGGGTATACTTGGGCATGCTCCTCAGTGGTGAGCTGCTGCACCTCCCCGGTCTTGAGGTCAAGAAGGAAGACATCCCAGTTGGGGAGCGGTGCGCGCTTCAGCGAACGCTGCTGCTCGGCCTCATCCCGGTCGACCGAGGCCCAGACAACCCTGTTGCCGTGAATAGCCGGTGCGTCGTATGCTATCCGGTCAACTGAAAGCTCAACAACCTGCCCCTTCTCGCGTGAGCGCAGGTTGTAAGTAGCAATATACTGCTTGACTATCTCCCCTCGCTGCCATTCAATCTCCCACCCGGTCACGACATCCCCCCAGATAGCTTCCTGAGAATATGTCCAGTTCTCGCCAATCTCCCAGCTTTCGATGTCCAGTTCTTTTCCCTCTTCTACGGTCATTGGTGGGGTCTCTTTTTCCACTTCGGGTGCTGGAGTTGGAGCAGGCATTGGTGCAGGGGTAGGAGCAGGTGCAGGCGCCGGTGCTGGGGCTGCACAGGCAACTAAGCTTGCGATTAACAACAATACCAACGGAACTAACAATATTTTCCTTTTCATTGTAAAACTCCTCCATTTAGATTTTGGTCGCCAGCAATCCTATTACTAGCTTGTTCATTATCTCAATAACCTCCTGCGCTACTCCAGCGGTATCTTGAACTCCCAGGGGCCTTCCCAGTCGTCGCCGAGCCTGGTTATTATAAAGGTAAGCTCTCCGGCATCAGCCGGTACCGGGTCACGGTAACTACCTTCACGTCCCCACCTAAGCTCGATACCATCATCCGTGTAGCGGGTATTGGCTCCCCTGGCATCCTTGATGGTGCCGTCAAATACATACTCAGCGTGTTCATCAAGAGCCAGGCGCCACCAGACATCTTCCTCGCCGGGCAGCGGGTATTCCGGTGAAGTTAAAAGAACGAAGAAGCCGACGCCCTCCTGCGTAAGCTCTACACGCTTGAGGGTCATGACAAAGTCAATCGGTATTATCTCATTTTCTACTTCTAAAGGTAAGCCGGTGGCAGTTTGAGACTGGTTCAAATCAATTATCTTTTCCATAGCCCCTTGGGGGTACTGGATAAGAAATAGCCTTTCTCTGCCTCCTCCCTTTACAATCTCCGGAGGCGTGCGGACGGTATACTCAAATTCACCGAAGTACCAGCTCGGAGGTGACTGATTGCCGTTTTCATCCCTCTGGTCCCAGGTAAGTGTGTAGATTGCAGTCTCACCGACCGCCAGCTCCCGTTCCTCGTCGCCAGCATTGAAGGTATATATCACCTTGACATTATCCTCTCCGGGCTCCGGCAGAACCATGCTCAACTTCGGCGGCATATCGGTGATAGTAACCGGCTCCACAGATTTGTTGGTCAGTCTTACCTCGATTTCAACCTCATCCCCAGGCATGTAGACCGTCTGTGAAGGAACAAAGTCTATCTGAACGGAATAGGTGGCAGTTGGCGGGGTCATCGGCCCCGGTGGCGCTCCTGGCGGACGTATTGGGCCCGGAGCAGGGGCCGGGGCAGGTGCTGGCGCTGGTGCCGGCGGTACCGGAGTAGGGGCTGTCTCTCTGACACAGGCAACTGTCATAGACAGCAAAAACAACACTAGCAGCCCCATTACTATCTTTTTCATCATCTTGAACCTCCTGCACTAATCTAGCGGTATCTTAAACTCCCATGGACCGAGTAATTCTTCGGGCTTGTCTTCCCACCTCATTATTATCCTGAAAGTCAATTCTTTCGCGTCGGCGGGCACCGGGTCGAGATTCTTCCAGGTATATCTAATACCGTCCTCAAGAAAACGGAAACCTGCGGAGCCGGCCTGTTTTATAGCACCGCCGTCGACACTATACTCGCCCGAGGCAACCATAAATTGGGACGTAGGCAGGATGCCTTGAGGCGAAGTATAACCCGGCGGCGTATTGAAGGCATAAACGGTCATCCCCGTAGCGGTTAACTCAATACTCTCCAGTGTCACCGTAATTTTATTCACTGTCTGGGACTGGTTCAGTTCAATAGTTTTTTCCATAGTCCCCTGTGGGTACTGAATCAGCACCCTGGCTGTGGGGTTTGTTACAGTTCTCCTGTCAGTTTCATAGATGACATTAATATCTTTAAAGGTGATATTGTACCAGCCGGGAGGTACCTGCTTTCCCTCTTTGTCTTTCTGGTCCCAGGTGAAGACAAGGCCTACCTCACGCCCGGGTGTCAACACCGCAGACCTCCTTCCAGAATCAGATGTGACATACCATACCCTTTCCGGAGTTGAAGTGACCTGTATTTCTGTAGGATATGACTCTATCGTAATGAGCTCTGAAGATACATTGCTCAATGACATTTCGACCTCAATTATTTCTCCTGGCAGATAATGAGCCTCTTCAGGAACCACGCTCACCTGAAACGGTGGCGGTGGTGCTGGTCGTGGAGCGGGCGCTGGCGTCGGCGTTGGTGTGGGTGGCGGCGTAGGTGCAGGAGTGGGCGTAGGTTCTGGCGGTATCGTGATTATCGGCGGAGGAACAGTTGCTGGTGCTGGCACTGGTGCAGGTGCCGGAGGAGGTGCCTGACCGACCCCACCGAACTGCCAGATAGCAGCCACCACGGCTATGACAACAACCGCAGCCGCAACCGTAGCCACCTGCCATGTCTTGCTCGTCAACAGCCTGCGCAAGCCATCAAGCCAGCTACCCTTTGTATCCAGTCGTGCTCGTACCTTTTCCCATGCCTGAGCTGGAGGAGAGACTTCATCAGCCATCGATTTCAGCATCCCACGCAAATTATCCTGCGTGGCTGATAACCCTTCAAGCTCAGCACGGCACTGAGGGCAGCCGGGCAGGTGCGCCTCGATATCTGCCTTCTCTTCCAGCGCAACCCCGCCGTCAAGATAGGCAGTTAAGAGTTCACATATCTTTTTACAGTTCATTTCCTCTTCCCTCATACCTCTGCCTCCCCCGGGTTCATCTGCTGTTTTAGATATCGGAGCGACTGGTTAAGCCGAGACTTCACGGTGCCCAGCGGTATCTCCAGCGCCTCCGCAATTTCCTGATAGGACAGGCCGTTAAAATACCTGAGCACCAGCACGGAGCGGTGCTTCGTGTCCAGGCCATCCATCGCCCTGAGCAGCCGGTCGTATTCCAGCTTGCTGACCAGTATGTCCTCCGGCTGAGACTTGTACTTCATTTCCGGGAGGTCAACCCCCTTTTCTTCAAGCGAAACGGCGGCTGGCGTTTTCACAGACTTCTTTTTTGAGCACTGGTTGACGGTGATGCGGTGCAGCCAGGTGGTAAGCTTCCCTTTATTCGGGTCATAGGTATGACGGGACTTCCACACCGAGACAAACACCTCCTGCAAGGCATCCTCGGCTGTCTCTCTGTTGCCAGTAATGAGGTAAGCCGTTCTGAACACCAGCCTCTCGTATTGCCGAAATAATGCCTCAAAGGCACCCATGTCACCTGTCTGCCACTTCTCCATTTGACCGGTCATTTATTACTAATATAGTCAGTTTGGGTCGAAAAAGTTCATTTCTATTCTAAGTTTTTCGCTAAGGCAAAGTAAACTCATAAAGTAAAACGAAGCAGGGAATAAGAAGTTAGTTGCCGTAAGAAAGTTGGTGACAAGTTCTCTCATCCCTTTCAGGTAGCAAAGCAAACTCTGGAAGAGGTACTGACCCAATACGAGCTGAAAGACTTCCGCGATAAAGTGAAGCTCTAGTGTCTTTACCTAAAGCAGACTACACAGTAGTCAGTTTTGTGCAGCGGTAATTCGGCACACCACGCAGAGCGCCCGGAAGTGCATCCTTCACCCCTCGGCGCACTCTTGAACCGCCCGCCTTTCTTCGTTTTTAACGAAAAGTTCCTCACCCTGTAGGTGCAGAAGGATGCAATTGCTTCCTCTGATATAACAAAAGCCCCTTTTGTTAAGTGGTGAACGAAACGCTAGATTGTTTACCTTCAGCCTGTTCTGAGTCCAATTTCTAAGATACTCCAAAAGGGGGTATCGTTCTCTTTTGGTTGGTGATAATACTTTTGTACTTATTATGGCTTTAATTTGCCTTCAAAATGTGTTGCTAGATTCGGTGGCTCCTACCACTAGGTTCTCGATTAAAATCTATGGGGAATCTACCCGAACTAGTCGTATTGTTACCTACTTTAGCTATCAATTCTACTTGCTTCTCCCCTTTCCTTTGCCATTCAGTAACATTGAAATCGACATGAAATGCAGCTACATTTTTACCAGACCAATGATTAGCATGAATAGTTTCGCTATCAATTAGTAAATCAAGTGTGTCAATAGGTTTATTAATGGGATTTACAGATACTCCTAAGCATAACCACAATGCATTAAGAGGCTTATCTGGATACCCTGTCATACCTGAAAGACCAATTGCGGATGTGTCAGGAGTAAGAACCAGTGATATCTGGCTTCCCTTTTTCCGTATGCCGATTATGAGGAAAAATACAGCCAATATCCCCAATAAACCCACAATTAGCCATCCCACAATTGGAGAAATTAATGGATACATACCCTGCACCACCGTCCAAATAATAGCACCGAATCCAAGTGCCAAACCGAAATAACTCTCCTTTGACATGCCCCTATTCTACCACTTTTACACATTATTTTTACCTTTGCCTCCTGTCCCTTTCTACGCCTAAATAAGACTGGCGCATTAAAACCAACCAAATCAGAACGATACCCAAAAGGGTTATATCTTGTTGACAAGCTAGAATAGGTGTATAATCGGCCTAGCCAAAAGGACTTGGTTTTGGCAGATTTTGGGGGCTGTCCTGTTTACATAGAGGCATTGCAGAAAGGCATGCTGCTTTGCTGAGGGAGGATGCGTATGAAGATCGAGATACAGCCGCAGCATATCGCACTAGGTGGGCTATTTCATGGGCGACTTTTCAGGATTCCAGAGTACCAGCGCGCGTATAGCTGGCGTTCGAAGCAGCGAAATGACCTATTTGGAGACATTCGTCGCACTTGGGACAAAGGAAGCGACGCCACTCACTTCATGGCGACGATAGTAGGCCTTCGCCGGGATAAGGTGACAATAATCACGGATGAACACCAAGTTATCGAAGTGGTGGATGGACAACAGCGGATAACCACCCTCATTTTGCTCCTTAAGGCCATCGCTAAGGTTGTTGACCGTTCGGATCCAGTCGGGCGGAGAATTGGTAAAGAGATTGACGAGACTTTAGTAAAGCCAGATAGGGCGTCGCTGTTGCTTCTTCAGACCAATCATGACCTCAGCAACTACTTTGCAGACTACGCGCGTAAGGGAAGCCATCCGTCTTCAGATTCTGCAAAGACTACATCAGACCGCGAGCTTCTGCTGGCCATTGACGATTGTGAGAGATTCGTTCACGGCTGGCAACAGGAAGGAAAACCGCTGGCAGACTTGGTCACCTTGCTCAAGAACAGATTGACATTCGTTTTTCACGAAATAGGAGATGAAGCACTGGTATATACGGTGTTCGAAGTACTGAATAGTCGAGGTCTGGACGTTTCGTGGTTTGACCGTCTCAAGACCGCGCTAATGGCTATTGTGTTTGAGACTGACACTGGTAACAAGCAAGAGATTGTGCACGAGGTTCATCAACTCTGGACGGATATCTATAGGTGTGTGGGATTACGGTTGGGCTTGAGTACTGAATCGCTCCGTTTTGCGGCGACACTCCGGGCCCGATGGTGTCCCAACCGCCCACTCGGTGAGGAAGAGGCTACCCACTTGCTTCAAAGCCAGTCCTCAGGGGGACCGGACAAGATACTTGAAACCATCAGATGGCTAAAGAGCGTGACGGAAGCGGTTGATCGGCTGGTTGCTGACCGTCGAATAAATGCTGTGACTAGGATTGCGCAAGCCAGGTTAGTGGCAACCGCTATCAACCTTCGACAAGACCTTGACGATAGTCAGAAGGTAGAACTGCTACGTCGCTGGGAGAATGTGACATTTCGCATCTACGGTTTGTTCAATAAGGATGCCCGGACGGCCGTGGGCGACTATGTCCGATTGGCTTGGAATATAGTCAATAAGAGCCTGTCTCATGATGCTATATTGAAAGCACTCTCTTCGATTGGCTCCACCTATCCAACCGAAAAGGCAGTAGACTATCTCCGTGGGAGAGATTGCTATACGGGGTGGCAGGAAGAACTTCGTTACTTTTTCAATAGGTATGAAGAGCATTTGGCAAAGGAATCTGGACAGACATTCAACAACGAGCAATGGAGCCGTATTTGGGAAGCGAGTGCTGCTGATTCTGTCGAACACATCCGCCCACAAAGTTGGTGGGCATCCGCAGGCTTAGAGCCTGATCCTAATGATGTCCATCGGCTCGGTAATCTGTTGATACTCCCGCCAAGACTGAACTCCAAACTGGGCGCGAAATCACCTGCGGAGAAAACTGACGATTATCGTAAGACCGGGTTACTCATTGCTCAAGAGGTAGTCCACGCGCTCTCGGACTGGAGTTTCGACCATATTGAGGGTCGGGAGGAATCCTTGTTGGCTTGGGCTAAACACGAGTGGACCGACTAGGGTGCCGCTTTCTTGTGGAGGCGGGAAGACTCGGACTATTCGGCGCAGGCGAGTGCAGGGATTGTCTCTTGCTCGAACAAGACCGTTTCCCCAATGAAGTATTGTTTCGGGTGGAGTTCGACTCTGCTGACCTCCTCGTCCAACCCTGTCACTCTTTACGCCCTACACAATACGTCACTTTGTTACCTTCACACACCCACAGATTCTCGTCCTTATGTGTAGATCATAGATTACGCTAAAGAGATGGGAAACCGGTACAAGCATGCCGAACCAAACGGCGCTCGCGTAACAACCCACTTGGCTCAATAGAGGGGTCCAGACCAGATGACGGATGGCTGATTAGAAAGGTTGGTCCGCCACTACAATGGTAATTTGACGACCACTTGCGTACCCTTGCCGAGCTCTGATTTAAGCTCTAAGGTAGCGCGCAACAGCCGAGCCCGTTCGTACATACCCAGAATACCAAGCCTTTCGGCACTGGC
>Ga0209979_1003821_pt1 | contig 12948 bp, 13 predicted proteins | sample AnhtaG_FD_183114 | JGI IMG/M metagenome (GOLD analysis project Ga0209979, IMG submission 183114) | Deep subsurface microbial communities from Anholt, Denmark to uncover new lineages of life (NeLLi) - Anholt_01485 metaG (SPAdes) (version 2) | ecosystem: Environmental > Aquatic > Marine > Oceanic...
AATCGAAACTATTCCCTTAAGAAGGGGCTTAAAAATGGCCTTGTGGGTCATCTATTCTCTCCTTTTACAACTCCTAACGAGTTCATAGGCTTCTTTAGCGGCAGCGGCGTTCTCCTCCTTTTTTACCGGAGACTCTTCTCTAATAGCCTCTAAAACAGCCTCTAAACCAACTGCCCCAACAACCCTAGAGAATGCGCCTAAGATAGCAGTGTTAACTATAGGGTCTCGTGGTGAACCCAAACCATGTTTAACCGCAATGGAAGCAGCATCAACTGTAGCAATATTAAATTTAGCCGGAAGGTGTATCTCTTCAGGTGCCTGGCCGCTATTAATGACAATCCAGGCCTCATCTTTCAGTCCAGCAGTAACATCAACGACTTGCATTAAAGCAGGGTCAAGAATAATAACATGGTCTGGCTCATAAACCTTACACCTTAAGGAAACCTTTTTATCATCAATCCTGGTGAAGCCTAATACTGGTGCCCCTCTTCGCTCCCCACCAAAAATGGGAAAAGACTGGCAATGCTTCCCTTCCTTAAAAGCAGCTACTGCCAATATATTGGCAGCAGTCACTGCTCCCTGTCCCCCTCTACCATGAAAGCGAATTTCCAGCATTTTAATCTAATATCACCTCTCAAATTTTTGGCTAACTTAATTAATATAGAAGACGCCTCACTATTGCCCTTCTAGGGAAGGGTTGCCTTATTGTTTTACGGCATCGTATCTCAAGTAGCGGCGATAACTTCATCTTCGGTGTTACATGGGACAGTTCGGAAATCAACGCCGAGATTTGTTTAATATAAAGTAGCGCATACCGGATTCGAACCGGTGATCTCCTCCTTGAGAGGGAGGTGTCCTAAACCCCTAGACGAATGCGCCACCCAAAAATAGAAACTGTCCTCTAAAAATCTAGCCTCCCACTCAGGAAGGATTCCGACCTTCAGTTCCACTAGCGATGAGGGCAAAAGAAGATATGAGCTCTCTTAAAGGTTGTCTCATAGGGCAGGTTCCTTCATTATTATTGCCGTTAGCAGATAGAAAGTCAAGGTAATGTCCTCGTCCAGTACCTTAGTGGCACATCACCGCTTTTCTTTGCTTTTCCTTCTCAGTTACATAAGTACTCTTTGAGCCCTATATCCTTGCACTAACAACCACTATGCTATACTATAAAGTTGCCTGAGGTGAATTAATGACCAGGTTAATTTTTGGGACTGGTGGCGTCCCGCATAGCTCTAAAACTAATTCCACCATAGATGGCATTAGGCGTGTTGCTGAACTGGGGCTGGGCTGTATGGAGATAGAATTTGTCCAGGGGGTAAGAATGGGGGAGGCTGGGGCTAGCCTGGTTGCCGAGATAGCTGCCAGAGAAGGAGTAAAACTATCGGCTCACGCTCCTTACTTTATTAACCTTAATGCCCACGAGCCAGAGAAGATAAGGGCTAGTCAGGACCGAATACTCCAGACCGCCCGCATTGCCTCAATATGTGGGGCAGAAAGCATTGTTTTGCATGCTGCTTTCTATCTTGGTGACCCGCCAGAAGAAGCCTATAGTAATGTAAAGAAACATCTAGAGGAAGTAATGCACCAGCTTAAACGGGAAACTAACCGGGTGTGGATTAGACCAGAAGTTATGGGCAAGCCCAGTCAGTTCGGCACAATAGAGGAGGTACTCAACCTGAGTATTGAACTGGAGGGGGTAGCTCCCTGCATAGACTTTGCTCACTGGCATGCTCGAACTGGAAGGTTTAATTCCTACCCGGAGTTTGCTTCTATTCTGCAAGAAGTCGAAGAGCGTTTGGGCAGACATGCCCTGGATAATATGCATATCCATGTGGCTGGTATTGCCTATGGTAAGAAGGGAGAAACGAAACACCTGAACCTGGAGGAGTCGGATTTCCAGTATGCTGAGCTTCTCCAAGCGTTAAAGGATTACGGTGCCAAGGGCATGGTAGTCTGTGAAAGCCCCAATCTGGAAGAAGATGCCCTGCTCCTGCAAGAGACTTATAACGCACACTAAAAACAGGCTAGCGCTAACTCTCTTGTAGCGCATAACAGTAATTTTTTCCTCTTTATGGCTGTTTCTGGTATAATATTAAGTGGCGAATGGTGAAAGTGGAACTATACATTATTTGAGGTGACGAATGAGACCAAGTTGGAGGCGTAATAGTTTAATATATATAGCTATTCTACTTGCTGGGATTGCTCTTATCGCCTTTCTAATGCCGACAGCTAGCAAACCTGCCGAAGTTCCTCTAAGTGAAGTTATAGCTATGTCGCTAAATGGGGAGATAGAGAAGATTCTAGTGGAGGGTGATGAGCTAACCATTACCAAGATTGATGGCACCGAGGTAAAGACCTTCAAAGAGAGTAACGCTAGTATATATGATATTGAAGGGCTCAACCTGGAAGGGGTCGTAGTTGGCATAAAAGGGTCATCAGGATTTAACTGGGGTGGACTATTACTTAACTTTCTTCCCCTCATAATCTTTGGTGCCTTACTCTTCTTCCTGTTCCGTAGTGCCCGAGGAGCTAATAGCCAAGCCATGAGTTTTGGTCGTAGTCGGGCACGGCTGTTTCCAGCCAATACACCTACCGTGACCTTTGACGATGTTGCTGGGGTAGAGGAAGCCAAGCAAGAAGTACACGAAGTAGTCGACTTCCTCAAATCACGGGAGAAATTCCAGGCTCTGGGAGCCCGCATTCCCAGAGGCATGCTGCTGATAGGTCCACCTGGTACCGGTAAGACATTACTGGCTAGAGCAATAGCCGGTGAAGCTGGTGTGCCTTTCTTCTCCATCAGTGGCAGTGAGTTTGTTGAGATGTTTGTTGGTGTTGGTGCTTCCCGGGTACGTGACCTCTTCGAACAAGCGAAACGTAATACCCCATGCATTATCTTTATAGATGAGATTGATGCGGTTGGTCGTCATCGTGGTGCTGGGCTAGGCGGCAGCCACGATGAAAGGGAACAAACACTTAATCAGATTCTGGTGGAGATGGATGGCTTTGATACCAACACTAGCGTGATTGTCCTGGCCGCTACCAACCGACCCGATATACTTGACCCGGCACTGCTTCGCCCTGGTCGCTTTGACCGAAGGGTAATCCTGGACCGACCAGATATTAACGGACGAATTGCTATTCTTAAGGTTCACTCCAATGGTAAGCCGCTAGATGAGTCAGTTAGTTTAGAGGTGTTAGGCAAAGAAACTGCCGGCTTCAGTGGTGCTGACCTAGCTAATCTGGTCAATGAGGCAGCTATTCTGGCTGCCAGGCGGGACAAGAAAGCTATTGGAATACAGGAGTTTGAGGAGTCAATAGACCGCGTAATAGCTGGCCCAGAGAGAAAGAGCCGACGGATAAGTCCTAGGGAGAAGGAAATTACCGCCTATCACGAGTCAGGGCATGCCCTTGTCGCCAGAATGCTGCCTAATGCTGACCCGGTACATAAAATCTCCATAGTGGCTCGTGGGATGACCCTTGGGCACACCCGGCAGCTACCTACTGAAGACCGATACATGATAACTCGTGCTCAATTTAAGGATATGTTAGCCACCTTACTTGGTGGTCATGCTGCCGAAGGAATTATCTTCAATGAAATTACTACCGGGAGTCAAAGTGATATTGAACAAGCTACCAAGCTTGCCCGCAAGATGATAACTGACTATGGCATGAGCGAAAAACTAGGCCCACGAACCTTTGGGCACAAGGAGGAGTTGGTTTTCCTCGGTCGTGAAATATCTGAGCAACGGGACTACAGCGATAAGGTAGCGGAACAGATTGACGATGAGGTGCACGATATTATCCAGCAGGCCCACAAAACAGCCAGGAAGATTCTAACTGATAATAAGCCAAAGTTAATCCAGATTGCGGAAAAACTGATTACCCAAGAGACCATAGAAGGCAAAGAGCTGGATGAACTGTTTAACGCACCTGTCTCAGAACCTTCCCCAGAAACCAAAGAAAAACCTATATCAACACCAGCAAAGGCTGAGACCAAAACTAAACCTGTGTCCAAGAGAGCTCCAGGCATAACCCAGCGACCAAAGCAAGCCCCAGCTACATCTTAATCACCCGAAATTAACCGAGCTGGTCTTTCAAGACCAGCTCTTCTTTTTTTGGAGACAGCATGATTGAGATTACCCAGCAGCCTATTTCTCCTGAACTGGTGATTAATGAGGTCAAAACTGATAGTAGTGGTTGCGTAGTTACCTATATTGGGTTGATTCGTGAATACTCCCAAGGGAAAGCGGTTCTTTCCGTAGAGTATGAGGACGTTCAGGGGACAGCAAAGGAAAGATTACGGGAGATAGCTGGTAAAATTAGGCAAAAATGGCAACTGAATAATGTAACCATATGTCACCGAATCGGCAAATTAAAAGTAGGGGATATTAATCTGGTGGTTGCCGTTGCTGCTGCCCACCGCCAGGATGGCTTTGCTGCTTGCCAGTATGCTATTGACCAGTTCAAGCAAAGATTACCCACCAGGAAAAAAGAAACTTACCGGGACGGGAGCACCTGGGTTGAGGGGGAATAATTAGAATTATTTTTTTCGGTTTACCACATAATTTGCTAGTTCTATCAGTGCCTGGCGGCTAGCATTGTCTGGCAAGAGATTGAGATTACGGCAAGCCTTAGCACAATAATCTGAGGCAATCCGGTAACATTCTTCAATAATTGACGAATTACGGACTAATTCTATCGCCAGCTTTATATCTTTCTCCTTGTCCCCATTATGAAACAATCTCTTTACTGGGTTATCCTCAGGATAGCGCTTCAAAAGAAGCATTGCCGGTAAAGTAAGGGTGCCCTGGGCTAAGTCTGAACCAGTTGGCTTGCCCAGTTCCTCCTCAGTGCCAACAAAATCCAGGATATCATCCACGATTTGGAAGGCAATTCCTAAATTGTAACCGTACTCGTTTAGAATCTGGATTGATGTCTCTGGTGCCATGCTTAAGGCACCACCTGACTCGGTAGCTAGGATAAAGAGGGCAGCCGTTTTATAAGAAATTCTCTGAACATACTGTTCGTATGTTTGCTCCAAACTAAAAGCACTGAAGGTCTGGGCTAACTCCCCGGTGGAAATAGTCTTGAGAGTCTGAGCAAAGAGTTTTATCACTCGTAGATTCTTAGTAGTCGCGGTAAGCTCTCCTGCTTTGGCAAATAAATAGTCTCCTAGAAGTACTGCCTTCTCCTCACCCCATACCTTATACAGCGTTGGCTTGCCTCTACGGGCTGAAGACTTGTCAATAGCGTCATCATGAATCAGAGTAGCTATGTGCAAGACCTCGACGGCGGTTGCTATCGGCAAAAGAGTAGTAAGGTTATAGCGGTAAAACTTACCTGATAGCAAAGTAAGCGCTGGGCGAATCCCCTTGCCACCGCTACTCAAGCTGTAGTTCAATAGTTCAGCTAACCAAGAAAAATCAACCTTGCTGACTGCCTCTAGTTCGTTCTCTACTTTAACTAAATCTTCTTGGATGGGTGCATAAATGGTGCTAAGCTGCAAAGTGTCCCTCCTCAATAGGCATGCCCTAGCCGAGCCGTTTCTTCATCTACCAGTCCTTCATCTAATTTAGAGAATAGGGGCTCAGGGGGCAGCAATCTCTGTCCCGGTTGTGGTAAATGTAGTTGCCAGCCATCATCCTCAACACTGCCCTCAAAACCAAGATACTCGTGCAACTTCTGTGAGCTAAAGGGTAAGAAAGGATAGAGAGCTGTTCTAAGAGCGGAGAGCACTACAATAGCCACATATAAGGCAGTGGCTGAAGCCTGCCTATCCTGTTTAATTGTTTTCCATGGGGATTTTGTGTCTAGGTAGCGATTAGTCTCCTGAGCTAGCTTCATAGCCTGCATTACTGCTTGTTTAAAATGGCAGTCGGAGATAAGCTTATCCATCATATTAAGGGTATGTTTTGCACCCTTAATAATGTCCTGACTAAGGCTATCAAATTCCACTGGCGTCGGTACGCAGCCATCGAAGCTGCGATAGACGAAGGTAAGCACCCGGTGAACTAGATTGCCGTAAGTAGCCACTAGCTCATCATTGTTACGGCGAACGAATTCGTGCCAGGAGAAGTCAGTATCTCCTGTTTCCGGCATGTTTATCGATAATAGATAGCGTAGTGGGTCAGGGTCATAGCGGGATAGATAATCAGGTAGCCAAACTGCCCAGTTACGACTGCTGGAGAGCTTTCTCCCCTCAATAGTTAAGTATTCGTTAGCCGGCACATCATAGGGTAGATTAAGGTCGCCATAGCCCATCAACATTGTTGGCCAGATAATGGTATGAAAAGGAATATTATCCTTACCAATAAAGTAGTAACTCTTTACCTTTTCATCCTGCCAGAAAGCACGCCACTTTTCAGCATCACCGGTAGACTTAGCCCACTCCTTGCTGGCTGAGAAGTAACCGATGACCGCCTCAAACCACACATAGATACGTTTATCCTCAAAGCCAGGCAGGGGTATAGGGATTCCCCAGTCTATATCGCGGGTAATAGCCCTATCCTTCAGCCCCCCCTCCAGATAACTCATAGTAAAATTGAGCACATTCTGTCTCCAGTGAGTCTGCTGTCTCACCCAGGCTAGGAGCCTGTCTCTGAAGGCAGAGAGTCGTAGAAAGAAGTGCTCCGAATCCTTAAACTGAGGAGGAGTGCCACAGATGCAGCAATAGGGGTCAATTAGCTCAGCCGCATTTAGTGGCTTGCCACAATTATCACACTGGTCACCTCGTGCTCCGATAAAGCCACAGTAGGGGCAGGTGCCCTCAATATAGCGGTCAGGCAGAAAGCGCTGGCACTGGGGGCAAAAGGGCTGTGACATAGTAGCCTTATAGATGTAACCTTTATCAAGAAGGGTAAGGAAGATATGCTGTGATACCTCAGCATGGTTGGCAGTGCCGGTCGTGGTGAATAAATCAAAGGAGATGCCTAACTTCTGCCATGAATCCAGAAACTGTTGGTGGTACTGGCTGGCTATTTCAGAGGGCGCCTTCCCCTCCTGTTCGGCCCTAATAGTTATCGGTGTGCCATGCTGGTCTGAACCCGATACCATTAATACCTCATTGCCTTTGGTGCGGTGGTAGCGGGCGAATATGTCCGGTGGTAAATATGCTCCAGCAATTTGACCAAGGTGTAATGGGCTGTTAGCATAAGGCCAGGCGACCCCAATAAAAATTCTCTCGCTCATAATTCATTCCCGGTGGTAACAACTGCCCAATATTCTATCACAGCTAAGACCCTAGGAGCTAACACTTATTCAACAAAGAAGGTTAGCACCCGTTCATCCTTTTCCTGTTTATAGCTGGCATAGCCCTTTTTTAGGCAACAATCGACACATAAATGCAATACAACACCTTCTGTCTCCTCAACAATTAAATAACGCTCAGGGTATGATATAATGCGGTGACAATCAGCACACTGGACTTCTCCTAAAGATATGCATCCACGGCGCATAGTTGACTCCTTTCCAAGCCACTTGGGCAGCACTAGGAGCTTCACCATGAAAATCAGGGTTATTCTCCATAAGGCTGCTCCCTTTGCCCTTGATAGGTCTAAAACTTCAAGATAATCTGAGCCACGCCTGGTATAGTTCCTTCCTGGATAGACCCGGTTTTGAGACCCTGGCTATCGCCTCTTTAGCGGTTAACCCAGACTGACGCATATGGTGTAACTGCTGCTCAATATCTGGTGTTAGCTGTGGCTTATTCCCCTCTCTCTTGCCTTCAATAACTAGAGTAAACTCTCCCCTCGGCTCAGTGAAGTGCTTGGTAGCCTGACTTATACTCCCCCGAAAAACCTCTTCATGCATCTTGGTTAACTCGCGACAAATAGCTATTTTTCTATCTCCCAGAACAGACAGTATATCGGGTAGTGCCGCCGATAGCCGGTGAGGTGATTCCAAGACAACGAGAGTACCGTCTTCGTTAGCCACAGACTCAAGAAGACGCCGTCTGGCACTGGACTTACGGGGTAGAAAGCCAAGATAGATAAACTTGTCCGTAGGTAACCCGGAGATAACCAGTGCTGTGGTGACCACCGACGGACCAGGAATAGGGACCACCGGAATACCTCGTTGGCTGGCAGCTACAATTAGTTCGTAACCGGGGTCGGACATGCCTGGCATCCCAGCATTGGAAACGAGGGCCACATCAGCATCCTCAAGACGGTTTAAGATATACTCCAGCTTAGTCCACTTATTATGCTCATGATAACTTGTCATCGGTGTTTTAATATCATAGGTATCAAGTAGCCGTTTTGTCTTGCGGGTATCTTCAGCGGCAATGAGCTTCACCTCACGTAGAGTACGAAGGGCACGTAAGGAGATATCCTCTAAATTACCGATAGGGGTAGCCACAACATAAAGAGCTGGCACCGCCTTTACCATCCTCAATCTAGTTATTATAACCCACCCTTAGCCATCCGTCTATAGAGGTTGGGAAACACACATAAATTTCTTGACTTTGAAATTGTTTATTAACCTCACCCCCTTTGTCCCCCTCTCCTTCTCAAGGAGAGGGGGAGAATTAGTTTTGAAGGGGCTACGCCCCTTCAATCTACCCTTAATTTATGAGGGTTAGGTGTTTAAGAGGGGCTTCGCCCCTTCATTCTTTCGTTAATAAGCGACCTCTTTTTGAGAGGCGTAACTTCTTTAAAAACCTTTCTCTTATTAAGGGGGTAAAATACTAAAGGAGAGTCTAAGAGAGGCTTTGCCTCTCTTAGAAACCAATTCCCCTTCCCCTTATCAAGGGGAAGGGGATACAGGGGATAGGGTTGATAAACACACATAACTAAGATTTCTTGACTTTGACCCATGCGTTTGCTATAGTTTCTGTTTAAGGAAGGAGAGCGCAATGGCTACCCCCCAGTTTAAAGAATTGCGGCATGCTTATGGATTTGATGAAGTGGCTATAGTCCTAGGAGATATAACCATCAATCCTGACCAGACGAACATAGATTTCAAGGTAGACAACTTTACCTTTTCCATCCCCATCATCGCGGCAGCCATGGATGGGGTGACCGATGTCAACTTCGCTATCCTGATGAGCAAGCTAGGTGGGTTGGCTGTTCTCAACTTAGAGGGGATACAGACTCGATATGAAAATCCCCGAGAGATACTGGCTGAAATTGCTCAAGCCCCAGATGCTGAAGTTACCCCTTTACTGCAAAAGGTCTATTCCCAACCGATTAAAGAGAACCTTATCGGCAAACGAATTCAAGCCATTAAGCAAGGGGGGGCAGTATGTGCTGTTTCAGTGGCACCGGCTAATACCAAACGGTTTGCTCCAATAGCTGCCGAGGCTAAGGCCGATATTTTTGTTGTCCAGTCTACGGTTACTAGTGCCCGGCATATATCCAAGAGCTATCGTGGTCTAATCTTCTCCGAGCTTCGGCAGTCCATACCTATGCCCATTATTGTGGGTAACTGTGTAAGCTATAGTGCCTGTTTAGAGCTGATGCGAACGGGAATCTCTGGGGTTCTGGTGGGTGTGGGACCAGGGGCGGCTTGCACTACTAGGCAGGTCCTTGGTGTTGGTGTCCCTCAGATAACCGCTACTATGGATTGTGCTGCGGCTAGAGATGAGTATCTACATGAGACCGGCAGATATGTGCCGATAATTACTGATGGTGGCATGGATAATAGTGGTGACCTATGTAAGGCCTTTGCTGCTGGGGCTGACGCAGTAATGCTAGGTTCTATTCTCGCCCAGGCTAAAGAGGCATCGGGGCTGGGCTATCACTGGGGTATGTCCCAACCCGACCCAGCATTGCCCCGAGGAACCCGAGTAAAGGTTGGTACCACTGGCACATTACAGCAGATTCTCTTTGGTCCGGCTTCAGTCACTGGGGGTAGCCAAAATCTGGTTAGGGCTCTTCGCGTTGCCATGGGCGTCTGCGGCGTATTCACTATCCAGGAAATGCACCAGGTTGAGATGGTAATTGCTCCGGCTATTATCACTGAAGGGAAATCGTGGCAATTGTCAGCACACACCAGAGCAGTCTGAGTAGACTACTCTTCTTCCTCTTCAGTGGCTATCTCCGCTTCTTCACTAACATAAGTATGGGGCAACAAAGCCTCTGCCTTTCTCCGCTTGCGCTGTGGCGGAAAGACTAGTTTGTCAATTACCTGACGCAATTCTTTTAATCTTTCCACCGGTTGGCCAGCTCCTACTCCAACCACCACGCCATTCACCCCGGCTTCCCATAGGGCCTGAAGCTCGTTGGCTGATACATTTGACGGTATAGAGACTAGGAGTGGCTTGGTCAATAAATCGGCACATCGCTGGAAGAACATAAGGTGCTGCCAGGTGAGAAAATACTCCCCCTCCTGTTCGTCGCCAACGAGCACGGCATCCACCGGCAACTCATCAACTGCCCGCAGCAAACCTTCACTGAGTGATGCTCCTACCTCTAATATCTTGCCCACTTTATCGTCTTTAAGTATTGCCAGTGGTGTACTGGCTGGCGGAAAAACCACAAAATCAAAACCAATCTTCACCACTCGCTCTACTTCTCCCTCAGCAATGTCTCTCAGCCACCCACCCCAGGGAATATCAGAAACAGCTTGTGAAACCTTTCCTAGGGCGTTAGCTCCTGAGCTCAACTTAGTGATAGGCAATAGCCCGGCATCAGCACCGGCTACTCGGTCAGCTAAATCATCAATATCAGCCTGAGCCAAGCTGGCAATGAGCAATATTCTTGGCTTAACTGAAACTGGTTGAGCGGACTTAAACCCCATAGGCTGGGGTACAGCCTGTGAAACCCGCTTTAGCTTATCAACAAATCGGCTCATCTGTTCTCACAGAGCCAGTGGTCGGATTCGAACCGACGACCGGCTTTTTAAGAATTACCAACCTGATATGCTACCTAATGCTGACAAATAGCATAACGTCTCGTCTGGTTTAGTGTCAAGCTGTAGTTTATACCTGGGATGTCACACTGCGCCGAGGGCGGCAAAGCAGTTTGTCAGCCAGATGTTGACAAGCCAGTGCCTTTTTCTACTCCATATCCAATTTCAGGTAGTCTTATTGACTATCAAAGCACTGATGAAGTATACTTTCCTTAGAACTGAGGTAAAAAGTTCCTACCTTTTACCTTGCCTACTTCCCAAACAATAAGGGCCGTTAGCTCAGTTGGTAGAGCACCTGACTTTTAATCAGGGTGTCACAGGTTCGAGACCTGTACGGCCTACTTAGTTGAAGCTAATTTATAGCTAATCAAAGCTAAACAAAACCACCCTAAAATTAGGGTGGTTTTGCTTTTTAGCCGATAGTGACCCCCTGATTCGTCTAAGAATATTCCGCCGTATCACCCCTCTTACTTGCCCGCTGGACAATTTACAGGAAAGGCAGGCAAGTATATGTTTAAAGGTAGAAGAAGAAATCTACACTGGGGTGATCTTAACATGGCGGAACTGGAACTGGACAAGTTAATCCTGCATTATGAGCAATCTAATAAAGCTGAAGGTAAGTCACCTAAGACCATAACCTGGTACACAGAGATGATTACCGGCTTTACCAGGTTTCTCACCGGCACAGGCAGAAGACCGGTGCTGGCCGAATTTGATGTCTCGGCAGTACGAGAATTCATAATCCATGAGCAGGAAAGGGGGTTATCCCCCTACACTGTACAGGGCAAAGTAAGGGCGCTAAAAGCCTTCGCCTCCTGGCTCTTTAATGAAAGCTACACTACAGACCACGTTCTCTATAACCTCAAAATGCCAAAAGCACCACAAAATCTCATCGAGCCTCTGACCGCTACCGAAATTGACCAACTGGTGAAGATTCAGAATCCTCTCACGGCATTAGGCTGCCGGAATATCGCCATACTGGTGCTACTTCTGGATACCGGTCTCAGGGTCAGCGAGCTATGCGGATTACGCTCTGATGATGCCCATATTGAGGAAGGCTATCTCAAGGTCATGGGCAAGGGATCAAAGGAGAGGGTCGTGCCTATCGGTGGTCTTGCCCAGAAAATGCTGTGGCGCTACATCATTCACTTTCGGCCTGAGGACTCAATAGAGGTTGATAACTATGTTTTCCTGACCCTGGATGGTAAACCACTATGCCCAAATGCCGTCAAATTGCTGCTGAAACGCTGGGGAAAGAAAGCTGGTGTACCGAGGCTGCACGCTCACCTCTGCCGCCATACCTATGCTACCAACTTCCTCAATTATAAATGCGGTGATGTATTCCGGTTGCAGCAGATACTCGGACATACCACCTTAGAGATGGTGCGCAGGTATGTGCACTACGCTTCGGCTCAGGCCATGATCAACGGCAGGCCATCTTCACCCATGGACCATATGGGTATCAGGAGGCTAAACGGCTACAAGATCGACCGCATGTTGAAAAATAATCATCGGAGACCTGGTAGGGGTAATCATAAAGGTAAAGGCAGAATAAAGGCAAAATGACCGATGGAAGGATATTGTTAGGCAGGCCAAGGGTTTTAGTTGATTTTGCGATAGTTTTGCGCTTGCGTGATGTGGATAATCCGGGCTGGTCGCGGATGGCTGAAGCTTGCCGGGAAATAACCGGCCAGTACATAAGCCGGGACACAATCAAGCGCAGATACCTCGAGGCAAAGCACATGTCAACTCCGCAGGGACCCATTGAGAAAATTCGCCATAACAGTTGACGATGAAGGCCTATCTTGAACCCAAAGAGATAGCCCTGATGGAGAAGGTGGCTGCATGCTTCCGTGACAGGCTGCTCGTCAGGCTACTTTTCCGGCTGGGCTGCCGCATTAGCGAGGCACTGGCTTTGAAGGTCGAGGATATAGACTTTGATCAGGGTACGGTCACCATTGAGCATCTAAAGGCTCGCGTAGAGCTCTGCTGCCCAATGTGCGGAGCGAGACTGGGTAAAAGCCATAAGTTCTGCCCAATCTGCGGACATAGCGTCGAAAAGGCAGTAGCCCAAGAAAAAGAGCACCGCCGGGTGAGAAC
>Ga0209979_1003822_pt1 | contig 12946 bp, 9 predicted proteins | sample AnhtaG_FD_183114 | JGI IMG/M metagenome (GOLD analysis project Ga0209979, IMG submission 183114) | Deep subsurface microbial communities from Anholt, Denmark to uncover new lineages of life (NeLLi) - Anholt_01485 metaG (SPAdes) (version 2) | ecosystem: Environmental > Aquatic > Marine > Oceanic >...
TTCGCTTAGTTCATTATTGTATGAACCATCTCCTGCAATGGGATAGTCCAAACGAAAGCCGTATACTGTCCGGTATGTACGGTTTGATGAGGAGGGGGAGGCCGTAAGGCCTCTTCTTTACTCTACTCTCGAGAATGGAACATTAAGTGCTTCAGGTTCCAGCGCTTCCCGAAATTTTTCGGCGTTAGCCTAACCATTATCCCTGCAATCATTCAAGCACTTATGTGATGCCCCGGATTTTGCGAAGCAATCCGGGGTTGTGACTGCTTTAACCTGAGAAAGCAATCCAAGCACTTACTTGAATGTGCTAAAAAGGCGATTGAGAAAGCGATTGAAGAGGATGAGGAAACAGGAAAGCAATGGTTGGAAAGTCAGATAGACAGTCCTACATCATAAGTTACTGTGGTGAATTAAAATAATGATCAATACTAATGCTTTGTGATATTTAAATGCACATTAAAATTATACACATAAAGAACCCGAAAACTATTAAGAGTATCAATATACATAAAATATACATGACTATTAAAATAAAATCAGATTAAATTTCGATAGGATTTATTACTTAATATTAAATAAATCCAACTGAATTCAAAATTGGTGAAGGCAATGAAATGTTATATTTGTGCGCAACAGGGAAAAGACTCAGATGCAGTGGGAATCTGTATAGTGTGTGGCATGGGTGTTTGCCGGGAACATCTTTTCAGGGAAGAGACACCTGTCTGGGATGGAACATATCCGGTTAGACTAAAAGCAGATACTGAACATATTAAACGAATAATCTGCCCACCCTGTCATGAGGCGTTAAAAGAGAATTTATGAGGTGGTGAGATACATGTTGAAATGCTATATCCATGATGAAAATAATGAGACTGAAGAAGCAGTGGCAATCTGTATTGTATGCGGGATGGGGTTGTGTATGGAACATGCTCAAAGAGCTGACATGCAAATATGGGAAGGTAAGTATCCTATGCCAGTAAAAATTATGCCAAAAAACTTACCACGATTCGTTTGTAAATATTGTATCGAATCAATATACACTCTTGGATCTGATTAAACAAAAATTTTGATATTTGACGGGCACAGTAGTGTCCATCTATTTTTATTATTTATAATTTGGCTACTGTGGGTGTTTTTGTTTCTATAACTCCTTCTATTTTACAGATCTTGTTGAAAATTATATCACCTAATTGATCAAAATCATGTGCTATAACTTTAGCAATCAGGTCATATTCTCAAAAAATCGTCGTCATATCTTCTGAATAATACAGTAATATTATTAACTATAAAATAGAATTTCGAACCAGATTATTCTACTAATGAATTGAACAACTATTGATAGGTATTGGAGGACTAGACGTGTCAGATAAAAAATATGTATACTTTTTTGGCAGTGAAAAAACGGATGGCAATGCCATGATGAGAAACCTTCTTGGTGGAAAGGGTGCTCATCTGGCCGAGATGGCAAGCCTGGGAATACATGTACCCCCCGGTTTTACAATAACAACAGAAGTTTGTACAGAATATTACAAAAACGAGAAGAATTATCCGGAAGGGGTGGAAGAACAGGTCAGGCAAATGGTCGCAAGACTTGAGGACGAAACAGGCTTTAAATTCGGCAACATTGAACATCCCCATCTATTATCGGTCCGTTCAGGCGCTCGAATATCCATGCCCGGCATGATGGATACTGTCCTGAACCTGGGACTTAATGATGAAACTGTAGTGGGGCTTGCAAAACAAGCTGACAAGAGGTTCGCTTATGACTGCTACAGGCGTTTCATTAATATGTTCGGGGATGTTGTGCTGGGGGTAGAACATAAAGAGTTCGAGGCTATTCTGTCTGCCAAGAAAGAAGGACTGGGTGTTAACAATGACACCGAACTTGACACAGATGCTCTTGTTGACGTGGTGGTAAAGTACAAAGCCCTGGTTAAGGAAAAATCAGGTAATGATTTCCCTCAGGATCCCATTACCCAGTTGTGGATGGCTATAAATGCTGTTTTTGATTCATGGAATACCAGGCGCGCCATTACCTATAGGAAGATCAATAAGATCCCGGATGACTGGGGAACTGCTGTCAATGTCCAGACCATGGTGTATGGGAACATGGGCGAGAACTCAGGGACCGGTGTAGCATTTACCCGTAATCCTTCAACAGGTGAGAGGAAATTTTACGGCGAGTACCTTATGAACGCCCAGGGGGAGGATGTAGTTGCAGGTATCAGGACACCACTCCCAATTGATATGTTGAAGCAGGAAATGCCGGAAATATATGCCCAGTTGGATGAGATTAAAGAACGACTTGAGCACCACTTCAAGGAGATGGAAGATATCGAGTTCACTATCCAGCAGGGTAAACTCTATATGCTGCAGACAAGGACTGGAAAACGTACTGCTGCGGCTGCGGTAAAGATCGCCCTTGATATGTATAATGAAGGCCTCATCACTAAGGAAGAGGCCATACTCAAAGTTGATCCCGAACAATTGGACCAGCTCTTACATCCCATGATCGACCCAAATGAAAAAGTAAAAGCTGTGGCTAAAGCGCTTCCTGCATCACCAGGAGCAGCTGTTGGAAAAGTTGTATTTACAGCAGAACATGCAGAAGAGATGGCTGAAAATGGTGAAAAGGTCATTCTTGTCAGAAACGAGACCTCTCCTGAAGATATCGGAGGTATGCACGCCGCCCAGGGTATCCTTACAGTAAGAGGAGGAATGACCTCTCATGCTGCTGTGGTAGCACGAGGTATGGGTAAGTGCTGCGTGGCTGGTTGCGGGGCCATCCGGATCGATGAAGACGCTGGTCTTTTTTCTGTGAACGGTCATACAATAAAGGAATACGATTACATTACATTAAACGGCACCACAGGTGAGGTTATCCTGGGACAGGCCAAACTTATTACACCTGAGATCAGCACAGACATGGATACCCTGCTCTCATGGGCCGACGATGTCAGGACATTAGGTGTCAGGACAAATGCAGATACCCCTGAGGATTCACAGAAAGCCAGGGATTTCGGGGCTGAGGGTATTGGGTTGTGCCGAACTGAACACATGTTCTTTGGAGAAGAGAGGATACCAATCGTACAGGAAATGATCCTGGCTGAGACCGAAGAACTGAGAAAACTGTCACTTGAGAAATTACTGCCAATGCAGAGGAGTGATTTCAAAGAGATATTCAAAGTAATGAAGGGTTATCCGGTTACTATACGCCTGCTTGATCCGCCATTGCACGAATTCTTGCCAAAACATGAGGACCTGCTTGAGCAATATTTTGAATTAAAGGCAGCCGGTGACAACAACGAAATCCATAAACTGGAAGATCTGATGAAACGGGTTGATTCCCTTAAAGAGTTCAATCCCATGCTAGGGCACAGGGGATGCAGACTTGGCATCACATATCCAGAGATATACGAGATGCAGGTCAGGGCAATCTTCGAAGCTGCATGTGAATTAACAAAAGAAGGATACGAGATCGTTCCAGAGGTCATGATACCACTGGTTAGTCATATTAATGAATTTGAGATTACTAAAAATAGTGCTGAAGCAGTGGCAAAACAGGTAATGAGCGAGCAAGGTGTAGAACTGAATTATCTTATAGGCACTATGATCGAATTGCCCAGGGCAGCTATAACAGCTGATGAGATCGCGGGCCAGGCAGAATTTTTCAGTTTCGGCACCAATGACCTTACACAGACCGCATTCGGTTTAAGCCGTGACGATGCTGGTACCTTCTTGCCGTACTATGTTGAGCACGGCATACTTGAGCAGGATCCGTTCGTGGCTATTGACCAAAAAGGCGTAGGCCAGCTTATTAAGATAGGTGTGGAAAAGGGCAGATCAACAAGGCCAGGTCTCAAGATCGGGATATGTGGTGAACACGGTGGTGAGCCCAGCAGTGTGATATTCTGTTATAATGCAGGACTTGATTATGTCAGTTGCTCTCCATTTAGAGTACCTATCGCCAGACTTGCTGCTGCACACGCGGTGTTAAAGAAGGCTGAATAATATTTTCGAAAAATCCTGAGCGGAAATATTTATACTATTGAATATAGATTCTATACTGCTATGCCTGAAATCATTGAATGTGAATCTGGATCATTCCGGGTCGTGGATGCACACGGTCATGACATTGAGATAGGCAGTCCTGTGAGATATGGGGGAACTGGCACCAAAGGTCATATAACAGAAATCGTCTGCGATGAGGACGGCGCCTGGGCTATTATAGATTCCACTAATCTGCTGTATAAACTTGAATCTCTTAAGGTTCTGGATGAACTGGAAGAAAAAGCCGAAATGGGAGAAAGAAAATTCTCAACTGAAGAGATCCAGGAAGTGCTTGATAAAACAGAAGAGGACGCAAAGGAAGCCAAACTTGATGATACAAATATTGAAGCTGGCGGATAGTCCTTTTTCATCATGATACGTATCGGTGTTGTTATTCACGGACCTGCGGTCATCGACTCTGGCAAAGCCAGGGAAGTACTTGAGATCATATCAGGTATGGGTGATGTACAGGCAATACTTGGCGGCACTATGGGGAGGGCAGCTGTTATTGATGCTGGACTGGAAAGACTGATCGATATCAGCAGGAATCTAAAGCCAAGTGAGACTATTATGGAACTCAGCTCTAATTGTGATATTATATTGCTGGTCAATGAAGGAAAATCCTGCGAGACGGGATTAACATTTGGAGCAATGGTCTTTGGAAAGTTGGATCAGATAACAATTCCCCTATATCAAATTGAATTCAGAAGTGAACCAGTAATTATTCCCTGGGCTGGGGAATCCCATTCAATTCTGAGTGAATTTATAGACCTTCTAAAAGCCAGGGTTATTCACCCGCCTCCTGAAAGTAATGGTATCAAGATCGAGGGGGATACCATAAAAAGGTGGGTGTCAGGGGCCAGACCTAGTGAATATGTGACTGTTAATGGCATCGTCATTGGAAAAGCATTGTCTGACGAGGTCTATATCATTTCAGAATCAGGAGATATTACTGAGCTTGAAGGTGGCAGGTTAAAACGCCATGGAATTGAGAAATTAAAAAAGATCGATCTCCAAACAGCTATGGTAAGGTCTGGACCTTTAAGAACAGCTAATATTACTCCCAGGGTGTTGGAACATTCTTGTTCTAATTATGCTGTTTTAATCGACCATTCAGCTGAGGATACATTTGAGCTTGCAAAGGATGCCGTCCTGGCTGTTGTGGTTGGTGACGATACTACTGCTATTGCAGGGGACCTGCTGACCAGACTGGGAATTCCCATGATCGGGATCACTGATGGGGATAAGGACGGGATAACCCATCATACTCATGTTCCGCCCGGGTCTGTTATCATAAGTGTCAAACCGGGAAAAGATGATATTGTTGGCCGCAAGGTGTGTGAGGAGATATTTTGTGGAATGGGAAGGATAAAGATCAATGATTTGGGATTTGAAGAGATATTAGCTAGCGTGATACAACAGGCCGGGTCGCTGGTTGAAGAAATTGTGAGATATTAACCGTTAATTCGGAATTTCCTATACTATATTGATCATGTAACCACATTTCGGGCAGGTCTTATTCTCAGTAATAATATTCTTTACAATACTAAATCCACTTCTATCGATAAGCAGTGCTTGACATTTTGGACAAAAGGTATTTTCATATGTATGACCGGCCACATTACCTAAATACACGTACTCCATTCCCGCATCTTTTGCGATCTGCCACGCATTTTCCAGCGTCCTAACAGGAGTAGGGCTGGCATCTTCCATCTTGTACATAGGATAGAATCTGGTAAAATGGATTGGTGTCTTAACTCCCAGATTATCACGTACCCATTCAACAAGCGATTTTGTTTCCCCTGGATCATCATTCAAACCAGGAATGATCAGGTTGATGACCTCGATATGCATCCCCAGTTCCCTGGCCACCACTGAAGAGTCCAGGACAGGTTGGAGGTGGGCCTTGCACGTTTTTTTATAAAATTCATCATTAAATGCCTTGATATCAACCCGAAAGGCGTCCAGGTGGGGAGAAATATCACACAGTGCCTCTTCAGTGATATATCCGTTGGTCACATAAACCGTTTTGAGCCCGGCTTTATGGGCCAGTCTGGCGGAATCGTAAGTGAACTCGTGCCAGATGGTGGGTTCATTGTAGGTCCATGACATGCTGGCACAGCCTGTATTAAGGGCTCTAGCTACCGATTGATCGGGGGTGATCTCCCTGGTATAAGCTTCGTCAATTGTAGCTTGTGAAATAGACCAGTTCTGGCAGTGAGAACACTTGAAATTGCATCCGATGGTGCCCTGGGAATAGCTCAATGTACCGGGCAGGAAATGGTACAGGGGTTTTTTCTCAATTGGATCAACAGCTTCGCTGGATACAGTATTATAGATCAATGAGTACAGGGTACCGTCCCTGTTCTCCCGAACACCGCATATCCCTCGTTTGCCAGCGACAATGGTGCATTCATGGGCGCATACATGGCACTGGACCTTCTTGTCCTCAAGTCTGTCAAATAGGGATGCCTCCATTAACATGATAATTACCCATATATGCTGGTGGTCTCGATCTGTTTCGAACGCTTCTTTCGCAGGTCAGATTTCAGGTTCTCATAATATTTCATGGTATCCGGAGTCACGCTGGGTCCGGTATCCTCTATTGTAGCAATGAAATGTTTCTGCCTGATGCGGTTACATTCCATATCCTCCCGCAATGCATAGCGCCCCGCTTTCTTACAGACATAGGCAATATCGGCCCCGGTATATTCCTCTGTCATCTCCACTAAAGCATCGATATCAACATCATCGTCAAGAGACATCTTCCCGGTGTGTACCTCGAATATCTTCTTTCTGGTTGCCATATCCGGAACAGGTACCAATATCAACTCATCGAACCGACCGGGCCGGATGAGTGCAGGATCTATGATGTCCGGCCGGTTGGTGGCACCTATCACCACTACTCCTCGCAGCTCTTCCAGACCGTCCATTTCAGATAACAACTGGTTCACTATCCGCTCAGTGACCTGCGGTTCACCTGCGGATGCACCCCTTATTGGTGCCAAGGCATCCAGTTCATCCAGGAATATGATGGCCGGCGCAACCTGGCGGGCACGTTTAAACACCTCTGCAACGTGTTTTTCGCTCTCCCCATACCATTTAGACAGCAGGTCACTTCCCTTTGAGGTGATAAAATTTGCATCAGATTCATTGGCTATGGCTTTGGCCAGCATGGTCTTACCTGTTCCTGGCGGGCCATATAACAGAATTCCTTTAGGTGCCTCCACGCCCACCCGCCTGAACGATTCTCCGAAACGCAGCGGCCATTCCACAGCTTCCTTAAGCTGCGCCTTTACATCTTCAAGACCCCCGATATCGTCCCATGTGATATTTGGCACTTCGTAGAGAATCTCCCGCAGCGCCGATGGCTGCACTTCTTTCATGGCCTCTTCAAAATCCAGGAAGGATACATAAAGCTTTTCAAGGGTTTCTTTCGGGATCTCTCTTAGCTCCAGGTCTATCTCCGGTAATATCCGGCGCAGAGCGTTCATGGCCGCTTCTCTTACCAGGGCCGCTATATCAGCCCCCACGAACCCGTATGTGATCTCTGATAATTGTTTCAAGTCTGCGTCTTCGGTCAGGGGCATGCCTCTGGTGTGTATCTGGAATATCTCCAACCGTCCTTCGGTATTGGGGACGCGAAGTTCAATTTCCCTGTCGAACCGGCCGGGGCGGCGAAGGGCCATGTCCAATCCTTCCGGCCTGTTAGTAGCTCCGATAACGATCACATTCTTCCGGGATTTCAACCCGTCCATCAGGGACAGTAGTTGTGCCACCACACGCCGTTCTACTTCTCCTGTAACCTCGGCTCGCTTTGGCGCAATGGAATCGATTTCGTCGATTAATATGATACTGGGCGCGTTTTTCTCAGCCTCTTCAAACACTTCTCTTAGACGCTGCTCACTCTCACCGTAATATTTGCTCATGATCTCTGGCCCGTTGATGGTAAAGAAATTGGCATTGGACTCGTTTATCACAGCCTTGGCCAGCATGGTTTTGCCAGTACCCGGAGGACCATGGAGCAGTATACCTCTCGGCGGATCGATACCCAGCCTGTCGAACAGCTCAGGATGTTTGAGCGGCAGTTCGATCATTTCCCTGACCTTGACAATTGCCTGTTTAATGCCGCCCAGATCTTCGTACATCACTTCCGGGATGATCTGTTCAGGTAATTCTACAGTCTCGGGAAGCAGTTCGATCTCTGTCATATCTGTGATCTTGACAATACCGGATGGATTTGTGAAAACCACCTGGAGTTTGATCTCACCAAGCCCGAAGGACGGCCCCCCGAAAAAGTCATGCAGAAGATCGTCCAGCATGACGTCTCCACCAAATCCTTTAGTCTTGTGTTTTCTAACACTGGTGGTGGAGATGAGATCACCTTTGCTCATACTCCTGTTCTGGAATATGGAACTTAGACTTTCACTTGAGGCATACATCCTGATATTCTTATTCACAGGTGCCAGGCTAACTTTCCGGGCTTCATGCCATTCTGCCTTTCGTACCTCTACAAATTCTCCTATACCGGTCCTGGCATTGGTGCGCATCAGACCGTCCATCCTTATGATATTCTGGCCTTCGTCCATAGGATAGGCCCGGCCTACTAAAGCAGAGGTGGATCTCTCGCCTTTGATCTCAACTATATCAAAAACATTAATTTTCAATTGATGGCGGTTGTTCTCATCAATCCGTACCACACCCTTCCCCACATCCCTCTGATCAGCTTCAACTACTTTGAGTTTGACAGAGTTAGCAGCGTCACTTTTCAACGATGACATTATACCATTCTCAAAATGAAGATTAAACTTCATTTTATAAAGGTCTGCTCCCGCCCAGGGCCGACTGAAATGTATTTGAAAGGGACACCTACCAACGACTCAAGCCGATTTACATATTCAAGAGCACCTGCGGGTAGATCATCCATATTCCGAATACCTGTCAGGTCTCCATCCCAGCCATGCAGGTCTTCAAATACAGGCTCGCATCGTGCAAGGTCTGAAGTGGCTTCAGGCGGGTAATCCAGTGTTTTGCCGTCAAGCTGGTAAGCTACACATATACGAAGAGGATGAATGTTTGACAATACATCCAGTTTTGTCAATGCAATGTGGGTATAACCATTCAAGGCAACAGATTTCCTGACCAGGGGCAGATCGAACCAGCCGCATCGCCTGGGCCGCCCGGTGGTAGTGCCGAACTCGCGGCCTGCTTTTTGGATTGTCTCACCAGTTTCATCCTTCAATTCGGTTGGAAGTGGTCCTTCCCCCACACGGGTAATATAGGCTTTTAAAATGCCAAGTACCTGGTCAACTCTGGTGGGTCCTACACCGAGATTGGCACAAGCCGAACCAGCAATACATGAGGACGAAGTTACAAATTTCTGGGTGCCATGGATCACATCAAGATGTGTTCCCTGTGCTCCTTCTGCCAGCACATTTTTACCCTGGTCCAATGCAGTGTTCACTTCATGTGATACGTCTGCGATATATGCTGCAAACCTGCACCCCAGTTCGATATATGTTGAGATCCAGGTCTCATCATACATAATTGAAGGGTCACCACCCATACTTTCGATCTGGGCAGCTTTGATAGGGGCCAGTTCATCCAGGCGACCACGCAGTCTTACCTCATCTATCAGGTCAGCAAATTGAATCTCGTCCCTTGCCACCTTATCGATATAAGCATAACCGATGCCCCGTTTGGTAGTACCGATCTTCTCGGTCCTGGCTGATTCACGTAACCCATCCATTTCCACATGATATGGCATGATAATACTGGTCTTGGCATCAATACCCAGCTTGTTACCATCCACTGATATCTTATCCTTGGCCAGGGTATCGATCTCTCTTGCCAGTGTTATAGGGTTTAATACTACTCCCGGGCCGATCAATAGCCTGGCATCGAACAGCACACCAGACGGGGTGACGTGCAACTTAAACGTTTTTCCATTCACCACAACAGTATGACCTGCGTTGTCTCCTCCCTGGAACCGTACGATCAGGTCATAATCCTGTGTCATAAGATCTACTATCTTTCCCTTGCCTTCGTCTCCGAACTGGGTGCCTGTAATTATTGTAAACATATGTTGCAATACAGGGATATAATTGAATAATAAGATTTTGATAACGAATTGGTTTTTAGGATACTACAACCACCTAATCCAATCAATAAATCTATATATCTAAGAATTTAATAAAGAGTCATCAAGATGGTGAGGAATGGTATCTGAAAATCTGATGACAATTGTTATGTTGCCTCTGCTGGCATTGATGACAATTGCCGGATATTATGTTTTAATACCAGGTGAGATACGAGAACAGAACAGCAGGATTCCTCCACGCAGGTTTATTATTGGATTCTGGCCATTCGTGGTCTCTGCATCTTTTGTTTATTTATTAGTTCAATCACAAGCCACAATTGTCAATTTTTTTGGAATTAAAATAAATTCAGATTATACCAGTTATATCATGATGATAGAAGGAGATATGGTGGCTCATTTTCAAAGTTTTGCAACGCCCTTACTGACCTATTTAAATGGATTTGTCTACCTGATAATTTTTTCTTTTATAATGATATTCACTTTTGTGATTCTCATATTTACACGCAACGTGACAGCATTAGAAGAATTCACTATTGCATTCATTATCATTTATTTGACAGCCTTCCCATTCTACATATTTTTCCCTGTAACAGTAACTGGGCATGCACTTCCAGGTGTGTCAACACTATTGTATGACCTGAGTCCTATTATTGATCAGGGAGTGCGGGTCGTTGATCCATTTCTGGATAATGATTTTCCAAGTCTGCATGCAGCATTATCTGTGATGGCGGTGTTGATAGTGGTATTCAGGACAAACCTTACAAGATACAAGGTTTTTGTTGTGATCTCTACTATTGCCATATTTTTCTCTACAATTTATCTCGGTATACATTGGATCACCGATCTGGTGGCAGGTACGATTCTGGCATTAGCAAGTTATTATATTGCAGTTAGATACAGGAAAACAATTCTCAACCAACCTAACAGGATTCTTGTAGCTATTGAAAAAAAGATGAGTATTATGGACCAGATATTCTGTGAAAAATGTTCAAATCAGGTTTCGATTATTCCCCATAGTACCCATATTGAGTGTCCACATTGCGGTTCAATCCTGAATTATCATCCATTGATTTATATTTAAGAATTAATATTTGGTTTGAACTTAAAAAAAAAAAGTGCGTGCGATCTTACGATCACATGCACTCTATTGGTCAGGTTTATTGAGGCACGTAACCGTCTGATAGTGTCATCATGAATGCGACTATTGCATCCTCTTCTGCATCAGTTAATCCGAGATCACCCAACTCGGCCATATTGACATTTTGGGGTACTTCTGCTGCTGGCCAGCAATTTGCATTAAGCGCTTCTTCTTCTGTATATAAATCGGGGCATGTACTTTTTACATCTCTAGTATTATAGAAGTGTACAATTCCTTTCAAGCTCTTGAAGTAGCCATTGTGCCCGTAGGCCTTTACAAAGTCTTCAGAAGGTCGTAAGTCCACATTTCGCAATGTTGGAACTTTTTGTTTCCCATTGTTAACTGAAGCAAATCCAGAGTAATCATCTCTAGTTGCCAAGAATCCACCCAGGCCCAAATCAATGAAACCAGTATTGACATCATATACAGGATTCTCCGGGTTCTTCGGTACACCTAAGTTGTCGAAGGTGTAGTCGGTCAATAGCGGCTTCTCACCTCTGGTAATATGGCATCCGACACATTTCCCTTTACCTTGGAAGAGAGCAAAACCTGATCGTTCCTCATGGCTTAACTTTACCATATCCTTTCTGGAATAGTCCCATTTAGAGGTGAACGCATTTACTTCAGGAGATGCTTCATAAACAGCAATGGATAATGCAATATTGTCGTAGGCAGTATCCGACTTAGCTCTATCAATATCATCTAAATTGACTACTTTGTCCTCTGAGGCGCAGACAGCCTTAATATTGCCAGGCCAATTAATATTACATGCATCATTGCCCCATACAGTCTCAAAGGAAACTGGGTAATCGGTAGCTTCACACACCCTATATACAACACAGGCTGAATCGTTAAATGCCTGTTCTGCTGGATTCAGGAACGGGCCCTGGGCCTGGTCCGCTGCCGGATTTCCGAGTTTTTCACCTGTAGCACGTCCGTCCCAGAAATTACCTCCAGTGAATAATGCTTCTCCCCCCATCATCTTGTGATCAAGTATTGGGCTTTGTGTGGCATATGCCGCACTTGGAGGCTTACGGTCTCCAAAACGACCCGTAATTGAACCTTCATATATGGCTTTATGAGCATTGACTATTGAGTCAGGCCCTGTCCAGCCTGCTTCAGGGTCATGGCAGGACGCACATGCTTGATTCTCATTAATTGACAGATCGTCGTCAAAAAATATGCTTTTTCCTAATTGTTCAATATCTTCAAGTGCTGCTGCGGTTCCAGTGGTGGCGGCTAGCAGCAAAATCGCCGCGCAAATCCAAATCCTTTTATCAATCAATACTGATTCCTCCTTTAGCTTCTAATTTTTTAGACTGTGGAGTGTTCATTTATCTGAATTAAAAGATGACAATTTGACTGATATTCCCCGTAAATTTCTGTTTTACATTCAAATATCACCACACTCCCCATTGAATTATTGATGGGGGACACTATAAAACTTTCAAAAGAAATATATTAATGGCTCAAGTAATTCTTTCATTGAATTGCCAATTTTTTAAAATTGATAAATGAAGTAAAAAAATATGGTCGTGTCCCCGATTTACTGAACAGGCACTCTGAACGTTAATAATTCATTCAATGTCCAAATATGGTCTGTAAGTTTCTGAGCCACAGCTGGCGTCCTTTGCAACCATTTTTTGTTCCCACAATTG
>Ga0209979_1003823_pt1 | contig 12945 bp, 10 predicted proteins | sample AnhtaG_FD_183114 | JGI IMG/M metagenome (GOLD analysis project Ga0209979, IMG submission 183114) | Deep subsurface microbial communities from Anholt, Denmark to uncover new lineages of life (NeLLi) - Anholt_01485 metaG (SPAdes) (version 2) | ecosystem: Environmental > Aquatic > Marine > Oceanic...
GGATAAGTAAGCTCTCCTGTTTTAATATAGTGTGCTAGAATATGAGCATTTCTACGCGCATAGTCTCCACCATAAAATGAGTTTGTTGGTGTGCACGAAACCTCAAATATTACTTCCGACTTGGCGGGAGTGCGAGTAATGGAATATGACCAACTTACCCCGTCAGAAATATGATATGTTTGAAGAACAAAATCAGTTGATGTTTGGATTCTGTAAGGTGAATATTTGGCGACGAAAGTCTGGCCTCTTCCCCAAGCTTGTTGGTCCTCGTCAAGAGGGACCGAGACTCTTAGAGGCGTGCTTTGCACTTTCTTGAGATACGTTTCTTCCTCAGGTGTCAATTGTACTTGTGATACGCATCCGCAGATTAGCATGTAACCCAATAGATTAATGAATGATGCTTTTCTCATACTTGAAACTCCCTACTTAGTTTATCATATAGGACATCAGTTATTTTTCAGTTGGCGTTCCAACTAAGAATTATTAGGGACAGTCAACATTTTCTGTGCACTCGCCCCAGCCATTAATAGGTGGCTGTCCCAAATGACGGTCCCGAGTTTTATCGGTATTACGAAGGCCTAAGGCCATCAGGGAATTCCTGTTTTTAGGGTGGGAAAAATCTTGTGTACACTGCGACACAGTCAAAACTGCGATTTGGAACTGAAAAATGGGTATGGGATAAACTATGGACAGTCACCTATTAAATCGACACGACACCGGATTATCAAAATATTAGCCTGCGAAAGTCCAACTGCTGCCCAAAACATGAACCGCTAATCAAAGATGTCCTCGCTCAGTAATGATAAATTTACACAATTGAAGTGAAATTTTTAAGAAAAAAATGACGGTTTTTTACCGTCATCCCGAGCGAAGTCCCCGTTCATGCTTTCGCCTGCGCCTTGTCTTGTGATGAGAGTCGCTGAAGCGTGCAAGAAAGCACGTGGACGAAGTCGAGGGATCTGGCCTCACAATGAGTGCAAGCAACCCTGTCCCGGCGCGCCGGGATCGAGAATCCAGTATCGAGCATCAAGCATCAAGCATCCAGTATCGAGTATCGAGAATCCAGCATCCAGTGGGGAGTCTCGGAGATTTTTCAGGATTTCACTCGAAATCTAATCTGTTTTATGGTATAATGTTTATTTAACTAATGGATTAGAAATAAAAAAAAAGCGGATAGCGGAGGACGGAAACGAGGATTCATAAATAAACCCTAAGCACCAATTCATAACCTCTAAGCAATATCAAATGTTCAAAATCCTGAATTTTCAAAACAAAATCGTAGAGAAACTTTTAGTTTTTCGTTGTTCCGAAATACGAAATACGAAATACGACATACGATATACGAGATACGATACAATTATGCAAAACAAACCCAATTTCCGTAAACCCAAAATGAACGTATACCCATTAGTAACAATGGATTATGAAAATATAAGCGATTGGACACTTGGTGAAAACAAACCCAATTCAAACCCAATCAAACCCAATTTCCGAAAAGCCCAAATGAATATAAACTCACTTATAACAAAGGATTACAGAAAAAACGAAGCTTTCGCGGTCCCAAAAAACAAACCCAATTCAAACCCAATTCAAACCCAATCAAAGCCAATTTCAAACGAATGTAAGGCAGGCTATTGCCCTGGAGTTTTTCGACTGATACAGCTCCGTAAACCCCGAGTGATTGGATGTACTGTCGGGCCTGTGCCCGGGGTCTTTACGGTGACCCGGAGTTTGAATTTGCAGTGCTCGACACATACGGGTACAGTAGCATTGAGTTTTTTAAAGGATACAGAAAGCCCCGCCCTGTTGATTCAAAGGCCCGGATCCGCCGGAAACTGTATATTGTGTATGAACTTATAAAATACGCATTCATTCGTTTTGCTCGTGGCAAAAGTATGTCAACCGGCAGAAATCACGTTGCACACTGCAAAAGAATATTAGATGAGCTTGAGTAAATGATGTGTCATTATTGAGAGATTAGAGACTATGGATTCAGTAATCACAATTCCCGCACTTGGCGATAATTTTATTTACCTGTATCGTTATAACCGAAGCAACGCGCTTGTCGTCGATCCAAGCGACGCCTCTCTGGTACTGGGCACTTTAAGGGAACACGGCCTGGACCTTACCACGGTTCTTGCCACACACCATCATTGGGACCATACCGCCGGTATTATTGAACTGAAGGAGAAAACCGGCTGCAAGGTCATCGGCGGCGATAAGCAAAGAATACCTGGCATTGACTCTGTCGTCGAGGATGGAAAGAGCCTGGCGATTGGTAATACAAAGATACAGGTTATTGCCACGCCGGGGCATACTCGCACGGCAGTTTGCTATTATGTGCAGCCATCGAACGATAACAAAAATGGCATTCTCTGGACGGGGGATACATTGTTCATTGGAGGCTGCGGCAGACTACTGGAGTGCGATGCACAGTCGATGTGGGATTCACTGCTCAAATTGGCATCTTTACCCGATGATACACTTGTTTATTGCGGACATGATTACACAGTGGAAAACTATCAATTTGCTTTGAGTATTGAGCCGGATAATCAAGCTGTCAAACGATGCCTGAGCGAAGTCAGACAAGCCCAAAGGGCAGGCAGGCAAACCGTTCCTTTCCGCCGTGTCGCGGCCACGGCGCGACAGGCAACAATGTTACGTGAAAGGACAACAAATCCCTTTCTCCGGGCCGATACTTCAGAACTTAAAACCGCGCTTGATATGCCTCAAGCCCAGGCCGTGGAGGTCTTTGCGGAGCTGCGGCGGCGCAAAGATTTCTTTTAGAATATCAGATCCATGCTTCTATCCATCCTAAATTTAATATCTTCGCTCACAATTTTCGAGTCGTTGGAATAAGTTGCGTATACTTAGCTTATTTGGTAAACTCCAGCTTGAATTTCAAAACCTATAAGGAGAGTGTTATGCTTATTGTCCACGTTTTCGTCAATGTTAAGCCCGAACAGGTTGAAGCCTTCCGGACAGCCTCACTCGAAAATGCTCGTAACAGCGTACAGGAACCAGGCATTGCCCGATTTGATGTTCTCCAGCAACAGGATGAACCCACGCGTTTCGTACTGGTGGAGATTTATCGCACTTCGGAGGACCCGGGCAAGCACAAGGAAACAGCGCATTATCAAAAATGGCGTGGTACAGTGACTGAAATGATGGCTGAACCACGCACAAGTGTTAAATATACTAATGTGTTCCCTGAAGACCAAGGCTGGGATTAGTTGAAGGGACCCCCCCGCTGCTTCGCTTTTGCCTGCACCTGTCGGTGTCGCAGGCACAGGTGCGAAGCAAAACGACGGGGGGAATCCAAGCATTTCGTTTCGAGCGCTCCGTCGCTGTGTAGGGGCAACCCAACGTGGTTGCCCTGGGCAGGCACATAGGCCTGCCCCTACAAATGGAGCGTAGGCGACAGGAGAATTATGAGATTTGAATTTGCAACAGCCACTCGCATCATATTTGGCCCAGGTGCAATCCGTGAAGTTTCATCTTTATCGGCCGAGATGGGAAAACGTGCTTGTGTTGTAACAGGCCATACTATCGAACGGGCCAAGTCGCTCCTTGAACAGCTCAAGAAACAGGGAATTGGATACGTGACGTTTAATGTGGTGGGGGAGCCGACAACGAGTGCAACAAAGGCAGGTGTAGAATTGGCCCGTCAGGCCAAAAGCGATTTAGTTGTCAGCATTGGCGGCGGAAGTGCCCTTGATACCGGTAAAGTCATAGCAGTGATGCTGACCAATCGCGGCGAGCTGGAGGATTATCTGGAGGTGGTCGGCGCCGGTAAACCACCTTCACATAGTGCCGTGCCGCACATTGCGATTCCAACTACCGCAGGAACGGGTGCTGAGGTTACGCGCAATGCAGTGCTCAAAGTACCTGAACACCAGGTCAAAGTGAGCATGCGGAGTCCGTTGATGCTGCCTCGTCTGGCTGTGGTTGATCCTGTACTGACTTATTCGATGCCGCCCTCTGTAACCGCCAGCACGGGCTTGGACGCACTGACACAGCTCATGGAAGTTTATGTTTCCAACAAGGCAAACCCGCTGATAGACAGTATTTGCCGAGAGGGCCTGAAACGTGCCGGGCGTTCTCTACGTCGAGCTTATGAAGATGGTGGCAATCAGATCGCCCGTGAGGACATGGCCCTGGCAAGTCTCTTTAGCGGATTAGGCCTGGCTAATGCGAAGTTAGGGGCAGTGCATGGTTTTGCCGGGCCGCTGGGTGGTATGATTTCTGCTCCACATGGGGTTATATGCGCCCGGCTATTACCGTTCGTTATGGAAACCAATGTGCGGGCATTAAAGAGTCGTGAAGCCGACTCAGCGGCATTGGCGCGGTATGATGAGATAGCCCAACTGCTGACCGGCAAGGCCACCGCACAAGCGGCTGATGGAGTTACATGGGTGCAAGGTCTTTGTGCAGTATTAAAAGTACCATCGCTGGCTGAGTTCGGATTGAAAGAACAGGATTTCCCAACGATAGTAGCGAAGTCCCAAAGGTCGAGCAGTATGAAAGGGAACCCAATTGAATTGACAGGGGACGAATTACTGGAAATCTTGAAAAAAGCCAACCTGCCGAGACGTGGCTCTCGCCGCGATGCGTCGCAGGGGGCTGGCACGGCTGGTAAGCAAATGGAGTAATAGATAATGCTAAGCTCCGGGGCCATCCGCGGTTGCAAGAACCTTAGTAATGAGGCTACCATACTATGGCTGTGTGTAAAAAATGTGGCAAGGTCTCAGAGGAAATAGCTAAAGTATTATCGCTTTGTGTTGAGTGTATTCGCAAGGCGGACAACAAGTTTCTGGTTGAGCTTGAAGCAATCCATGCGCGAAGCCGCCAAGAATTCAACCTACCCACTTCGCCTCCATCCAGTCCGGATGGTATTCAATGCAGGCTCTGCCGAAACAAATGCCGAATTCCGGTTGGTGGGCGAGGCTATTGCGGCGTGCGGAGAAATGAAAATGGGCATTTGAAAGGTGGTACTCCCGGTGAAGCTGCGGTTTCATGGTATAATGACCCGTTGCCAACCAACTGTGTTGCAGATTGGGTATGCGCGGGCGGCAGTGGTGCCGGATATCCCCAATGGGCATATCGGCCCGGTCCGGAGCCTGTCGCGACGCGTCCGCGACACGGCGGGCAGTCCCGAAAGGGACGCCTTTCGGCGGATTACGTGAATCTGGCAGTATTCTATCAAGCCTGCACATTTGATTGCCTGTTCTGCCAGAATTGGCACTATCGAGAGCATTCGATAACGAATCAAACACACACTGCCGCCGAGCTTGCAGAAGTCGTAACAGCCCAGACTTCGTGTATCTGCTTCTTTGGGGGTGATCCAACCTGTCAGTTGCCTCATGCATTAGCGGCTTCAAGACTGGCACGCAAACAAAACCGGCAGAGGATATTACGTATCTGCTGGGAGACAAACGGTTCTATGAGTCCGGAGCTGCTGGAGGAGATGATGAGTTTATCTGTAGAAAGCGGTGGCTGTGTCAAGTTCGATTTGAAAGCTATGGATTCAAATATCCATTATGCCCTTTGTGGCGTCAATAATGGGCGTACATTCGAAAACTTTGCTGCGGCAGCCAGGCGCATTCCAGAAAGGCCGGTACCACCTCCTCTTGTTGCCAGCACGCTACTGGTGCCAGGTTACATTGATGTCAAAGAAGTCAAAGCAATAGCGTCGTTCATCGCTAATCTGGACCCAAACATACCGTATGCTCTTCTTGGATTCCACGGAGATTTCCTTATGACAGATATGCCCTCAACGTCGTGGAAGCAGGCGGAAAGCTGCCTTGAAGCTGCAACCTCAGCAGGATTGAAACGTGTGCGAATAGGTAATGTTCATATACTTCATTGAAATAAATGGAAGCCAATACCGATACTACTCTGCGTAGTAGCTACGCTACGTAGCACGAGTCTTCCTTTCGAGCAGTCCTTCGACTTCGCTCAGGATGGTGAGCCTGTCGAACCATTTTTATCGCTGCTTAAGGAATTCTAAATTTGCACTATGGCGATATCGACCCATCGCAGTATAATGCTGTCTTTTTCTGGGTTCTCCGAAAGTCCACAGGACGCCTTACGGCGGAGTCCTTCGGACTATTATGAAACAAACGTTTTCTAAACGCGTTAGTCAAGCTCTCGCAAACGTCTGGCCCTTATACGGGGCAGTGTTTGCGATGGCGATAAGTCTAAGCGTGTTGTGGACGGCCATGCCGTTTATCATACGCAACATCGGCGGAACCGAAGAGCACGTCGGATACATTTGGGCCGCCAACATGCTCGGCTATATGTTGTGCCTGTTGTTTGCTGCAGTGATGTTGGGTCATACCAATCCCCGCCATACAACCCGCACAGCCGCCGCCGCTATGTTCCTGGCAACCCTCGTGATGGTCGTTGTGGTTTACTATGCAATAGCCCACGACCAGCTCGGCAGGTCCGCCCTTATCTGGACGATAATTGCCGCAGGCACAGTCGCCGGAGCAGCAATGTCACTCTTCTGGCCTTTTCTTATGAGCTGGGTCTCGGCCGACTACGAGGGCGCTATCCTGAACCGTCGCCTCGGAACCTACAACGGCATGTGGTCCGCTGCCGCAATCATAGGCCCTCTGATAGGTGGTATGCTCGTAGATATGAGCACCTTGGGGCCGATCGTGGTGGGTGTTGCGTGTCTGGCGATTTGCTTTGTGCTGCTCTGTTTCGCTCATGATGAGTCAGCCGGAACCGCTGCTTCTATTAAACCGGTCGATATACCGGAAATCTCCTTTGACAAGGGGCTGCTATTGCGCCTCAAGTGGATGGCCCGCATTGGGCTGTTTTGCTCCTGGGTTTGCCTGGGCGTGTCACGGTCGCAGTTTGCACTGCTGTTTACCGGTATGGGATTCTCAGAAACGCAGTTCGGGATAATTATCACGATATTCGGAATTTGCAACTTCCTCGTCTTAACCGGCGCAGGCCGCCTCGGCTTCTGGCATTTCAAACCGGTGCTTCTTCTCGGCGTTCAGATGGTCCTTGCTCTTTCTCTTGTTCTAATCATCTTCGGCCGTACGCTCTGGGCCTTTGTCCCCTCATTTGTGATTATGGGCTCCGGCTTTGGCTTTGCCTACAGCTCTCACCTCTATTACGGTGCCTGCAGCAGCAAAAAACGCTCCTCCCAGATGGCAATACACGAAGTTACCCTGTCACTCGGCGTCATTGTCGGTTCCGGAGCCGGGGGGTACCTGTCCAGAAATTTCGGAATCTACTGGCCCTACTGGTTCGCTATCATTGTTCTTGCTCTTGGTCTGATTGCTCAAGTGGTCGTATGGGTCGTGCTCCGTAAGTCCGCTAGGGGACGCCTTCCGGCGGAGTCCTTCGGACTAAAATCCGGGCAGCACAGTCAGCCGCCGCCGGCAACAAGCGGGGGCAAGTCTGCATAGTTCCACCCCAGAGAACAGAGGACAGAGAATCTGACTTCTGACTTCGGACATCTGACTTCTGGCTGGCAGGTCCATCTCTGCATGTCCACATCGTATGGATATAGAACTGCTCCCAAATCAGGTTTGCTGCCACGATACCGGCCGAAGGTCTTCGATCTTGGATTCGTCCAGCTCAATTCCAAAGCCTGGCCGGTCCGGCAGCTCCAGCATCCCATCCACGGGCTTAGGCTGGTGTTTCTCAAAGTCGTAGTACCTGCGCATCTTCTGAATCAGATACTCCACCAGGGGACAGACCTCTATGGGCTGGCTTGCCACCACATGCATGGCGGCGTGGAGGCTGTGGCCGTGCGGGATAACATTCACTCCATGAACCGATGCCAGCGTGCATATCTTGACCAGCTCGCTTACTTTGGCCCAAAGATCCGAGTGGCTCCATAGTAGGCACGACTTCAGCACAAGCACCCAGGCTGGGGACTACACCCAGGGCTGCAAGGCTCGTTAAAAAACTGCGTCGCTTTATACGGTCAACCATCTGTGTCTCCTTTCGCTGGAGAAATCGTTTTCATCAAACTGTATCCAAAACACTCTTAGGTTACTTCGCCACATTGTGATAGCTATCACCACTGCTGGGTTATTCCTTCGGGGTGATTGTAATAGAAACAAGAGCGTGCGTTACAGGTCGGGTCAGGTTGATACCCAATCGGGTGGGTTGTTTTCGGGCGCTGACGTTTTCCTGAATTGTTTCCGGCTGGATTTTGAAGTCGGCACCAGTGACTTTTATGTCCACCTGCAGGGCCTTTTCTGAGTCATAGACAATCAGCGAAGAAGGAGAGGATTGTTTCTCCGCAGGATGCCTTACGGCACAACTATCGAATGTGATCAGGGCCGTGCCAAAGTCGCAAGGTCGTGAGAAAGTAACTTCGTCAGTTACACATAAAGAACCGGAACCGATGCGGGAATAGACAAATTTACGTTCGAGCTTTTGGAGCTCCGGCACGTCATAGGCAGAAGAAATATCCAGGACCAGTGTGTCGGTGTTATCGGTAAAGGTCCGGCTAACCACGCGGCCTTGGGCTTTTCTACCGGTTTGCTGCAATTTACCGGCGACAATAGGGACGGGATGGCCGAAGGAATTGAGGACGTTGCTATCGTAGCGGCGGGAGCTAAACGTGCGGGCGGTATAGATTTCCCCGCCGGGATCAAGCAACAAGGGCTTATCGTCCAACACTACGACGAAGGAACCGACATCGTTGTGGTTATGATGTTCCTGGTTGTGGCCGCCCTTGAGGGCAACGGCCAGACGCGAGGACGAATTCGGACCCGGCCGGGAGATTAGAACACCAGCTTGCTCAAACCAGGACCGGATGCCCGGGCCCTGGGAGGGACCTTGAGTAAGTAGAGCGCGAGAAGCAGAATTGGGAAAGGAATACATCATACTCTGGTACAATGAGCCGCCGGCAGAGACAGGGTCAATTTGCTCCCAGGAGCGCAAAGCCAAGCCGAAGCGACGGCTGACAAAATACATCAGTCTTGAGCTGGGTTGGGCATTGATGGAACAATCGGCGAAAGCAGGATAGACACCTTTGATGATTTCGATATTTGCTCCAAATTTGGCAGCTTGTTTGACCTTGTTGTCTTGGAGCAGGTCCACCTTACCATTGGTGGCTTGATAAATCATTTCGCTGAGCATGACATAATAGCCAAAGCCGTAGTTCCAATAGCCGAGGCCTTCGGAGCAATAGCCGTCGTCGGTGAACCCTTCGAGGAAGTGTTTCGAGTAGTTTTCTGCAGCAGCGATAAAAAAGGCACGTTGACGAGGTGAATCAATCACGGCCAGCGCCGAACCGGTTACATTTGCGAGGCACACAGCGTTCCAGTTGTTGGTTCCGGTCAACCACCAGTTCTTTTGGCGTTTTTTAAGCACCATATCCTGGTAAGGTTCAAAGACACGCCGATCCAGGTTGTCACGGATGAGCCGACGAGTTTTGGGACTTAGTTTATCAGCCAGCAGATAATCGGCAGTAGCCAGGGACCAGGCAAGCGCAGAAGAACCGAGGTCAATGTCTATGCCTGTCCCATTAAAATTAGTAAGATTCCGGTCGTGAGCCGGCATGACCCAGGTGCGTTCGGAACAGAGCACTCGTACAATTTCATCAAAGGCGGGTATAAAACGCCCATTGTTTTCCAGACATTCGGCCAAAGTAAGGGTGCGGATCCTTCCGCGCCGACGGCCACTGACTCTCTGCCAGCGGGTACGGTTGCCAGTGCGGGAGAAGTCAAGATACAAATCGTCAGGTTGATTGGGAATGGGTTTTTGCAGAAGCTGCTCAGCATCGAGGTTTATTTTCTTAAATGAATCATTTTGGGCCAGTTTTTCCCAGGCGTTCCGATCAGCGATGGATGAGCCAAAACCTACTGGTTTTTCGGGGAGCAGCGTTGTGATGTATTTTATGCGATTTTGGTCGATTGTTTCACCTGCTCCCAGGGCAGCTCTTTGGGACAGGCTTATACTACAGGGAATGAGTATCAGAGTTACCAAAGAGGACAACATCGGCCATTTTTTCATTTGTCTGGTCATTATTATTCCTTTCTAAAGATAGATTAAGGTTCACCTGCTTTCTTAAGTCTTAGAATCTGCTCTGCCAGTCTTTCGCGAGCAGCAAGGAATTCGTTAGGGTCTTTGGTGAAATTCCACCAGTTTTGGGCGATGGCATCAACGATTTCCTTTACAGCCTTTTTATTCCGCAGGACACCTTGCGGTGCTGCAAATTTTTCGAGAATCACAAAGTACTCGTAGTCTTCCATGCCGTCTCTGAGGTTTTTCATGCGCATGCTGGCGATAGGGCCGTCGATGCCGCAGGGAGCTCCGGGATAAAACAGGAATCCGCCCCCGTTGTAATGCCTGGGATGTGCAAAGGCCGGATTCGTCCAGGGCTCGATAACCGTAGTGACGGTACTCCAATAGAGCAGCCCGGTGATGTCATACTGGTAGTTAATCCAGGTCGGGACGCGGTAAACAATTAGGGGACGATCAATATGCCAGTACGGAGGGTCTAAATCTTTGACGCTTTGGTACTGCGGATGATATCGAGGTGCGCGCTGCACCAAGGCAGTATAAGACCAGACCTCATCGCCATGGTCGATTTTGTCACTGATGGTCTTGCGGTCAATGAAAGACCACAAAGGGCACCAAATATCCACTGCCGGGTCGATATCCGGCCAGGAAGGGTCCTGCAGGTACGTCTGTTCCACAACCAGACATTTGAGCTGAGGCACGGCTTCGTGGACAAGCCGGCCGAGAACGAGCACCTGTTCATAGTTTCCGCGCAGGTTTGGCTCATCCAACAAGTACACATAGGCCCGCTTTTCCCAGCCATTATCTTTCAAATATTTGTAGTAGTCCTTGTAGTACCGCTGTGCCTTTGTCCTGTTGGCGGGGGATATAGTTTTGTAATCGGGCCTTAGGGTTGAACCTGGCAGTCGGGCGAAGGGTGCTCTGGGTATTTCAAAATCGGTCACTTGTAGCTTGTTGATAAACTCCTTTAACGCCTTATGTCTTTCAGAAATGATTTTCAAGGAGCCATCATCATTGACTTGTGGCAGCAGGTAGTGCGGGATTGGTGGATTTATACGATGCTCGGCCATTGCCTGGCAATATCGCATTTCGATTCGCTTGAATCTATCTGAACCGCGCTCTATATTGAAATATCGCCTGATGTTGCTGAAACCCCCAAAATGGTTTCTATGGGTAGGGCCATCGGGGAGCGTAAAGTCCCACACAGTGACAGCTACGGGGATCTGGTCGGAAATTCCTCCTTTTGCCCAAACGCGCAATTCCCCGCTGTATATACCTGCGGGGACATTCTTAGGGACAGATACATCAACCCATATAGTTTGATTTTGACCTTTGAAGACCTCGAATGGCACGGCATACATATCATGGCCGCTGGTTGTAACTGGTTCTCCCCATCTCTTGCGGCTTCTGGTCAGAGGTTCGATAGGCTCACCGGTTATAGGATTGATAAACGGAACGAGTGGGTCCGGATATAGCCCCGGGGGCAGCTCCGCCCTGGAGGTGGACATTCTGACTCGGACGTATTCCTCTCTGAAGAGCCTGATGTTACCTTTTCCAATCTTCGAGCCGTCTTGTCCAATAAGGTCAGAGACCTCCACTTTAACTACGTTGATGTTTTCCTTCGGAGCAGCGACCACGACCTGAAAAGATTCCACTTCATTTCTTGCTGACCCAATCTTTACTGTAGTGGCTCCATACGTCTTTTGATTCTGGCTTATCCGCTCCATACTATTCAAGGCCGTCAGTGTCATCTTTTCTCCGCCGCTCGTGCTACGTAGCGAGCTACTTTGCAGAGTAGTATCAGGCGTCCTGTGGCTCGTGCTACGTAGCGAGCTACTTCGCAGAGTAGTAACTGCTGAGGAGTGTGCGGATGAGCTAAGAATCAAAAAGAGAAAGATGATTACAAATATTCTATTCTTCATCGTGTGTCTCTCCTAATATCTCAACATGAACCAGAATTATTTTATACTCAACTTGACTGACTTTTAAACTGTCATGCTGAGCGAAGCGAAGCATCTGGCCTTAGAACAGGATTTTGTCCCGTTCCGAGTGTGAGATTCTTCGCGGAGTTTATCCTTGAGCAAAGCGAAGCGCTCAGAATGACAAGTTGCATATGCTCTCGTCAAAGCTATACTTATGTAAAAACCAGTCAAGTTGAGTAATATATAATCGTGATGGAGCATATTCGAGAAGCATTGGTCAAGTATTGGGGGTACGATAATTTTCTCCCTCTGCAGAAACAAGCTATGGAATGTGTCAGTCGTGGGCAGGATTCGATTGTGGTTCTGCCGACGGGAGGTGGAAAATCGCTTTGTTTTCAGGCACCGGCGGTAACTATGGAGGGGTTTACCATTGTAGTCTCGCCGTTGATTTCCTTGATGAAGGACCAGGTTGACGCCTTGAAAGAATGTGGAGTTCCGGCGGCGCGTATTGACAGCTCTCTTTCGGCGTACGAACAGCAAGCTGTTTTTTCTGCGATTCGCAACAAGAGACTTAAACTTCTTTACCTGTCCCCTGAACGAATTGTCTCGGACGGCTTTGTTGAATTGCTCAGAAAAACAGGATTATCTTTTATCGCCATTGATGAAGCGCATTGCGTAAGTATGTGGGGCCATAACTTTCGGCCGGAGTACCGTCAATTAGGACTGTTAAAGAAAGTCTTCGGTGATGTAACGATTGGTGCGTACACAGCCACGGCCACTGAGCAGGTTCGTAACGATATCGCTGAGCAGCTGCACCTGAAAAATCCTAAAGTGCTGATAGGTTCGTTTGACAGGCCGAATCTTGTTTATAAAGTGAGGCGACGCGCGAACATAATGAAACAAGTCTGTGCTGTGCTGGACCGGCACAAGGGTGAATCCGGCATTATCTACTGTATTCGCCGCAAAGATGTCGATGCTATGTGTGCTCGATTGGACGCCAAAGGCTACAATGTAGCGCCGT
>Ga0209979_1003824_pt1 | contig 12938 bp, 11 predicted proteins | sample AnhtaG_FD_183114 | JGI IMG/M metagenome (GOLD analysis project Ga0209979, IMG submission 183114) | Deep subsurface microbial communities from Anholt, Denmark to uncover new lineages of life (NeLLi) - Anholt_01485 metaG (SPAdes) (version 2) | ecosystem: Environmental > Aquatic > Marine > Oceanic...
CATGGCATTGGAGTCGCTCGCATGCTTCCTTCAGATCAGATTGAGCATGTGATGTTTGCGCCACAGATTGGAGTACCTGGTGACGATAAGAACCGTCATGACGCGGTAGCGGCACTCACGGAACAAGGATTCGTTGCGCATGTGGCTCATGCGCCATGGTATCAAGGATTGTATGGTCTGACGGGAAGGAACTGCCCCGTTGTCAAGACAGATCTCTACTGGTATCTCAACAGGGAGAGAGTCGAGTGCATGCTGGACGACGTACCGCACAACCAATGAGTGGAGTTGACGGAATTCCGCTAGCGCTCCACTCCTCAATTCCCTCTGACGTTGCCAAGCTACTGGCTGTGACGCGGGTGACTTCTAACACGCAGAGAGGCCGAGGCCATTCGTAGGAAGGAGATAATGTGATGCTGCAATCTATTCTTGGTGCTGCTGTCAGCCCTCGAAGTCACTTCCTGCCCAAGTCACCCATTATCACGATTGGCGAGAAAGTACCGGAGACAGACGAGGAAACCATATCTTTTCACTATACTATTCATCACGAATATATGCATTACGAGGAGTTCATATCATGGCCACTTACGAATATCGGATACGCCATGAGAGCAATGAGGATCCAGGATGAATTCGCCCGCTTTTTTGGCGTTGCGATTCAAGGAGGAGGGACAGGGAGACTGAAACGCACACCTCATCTCGCAATCCCGTGGGCGAGCGAACGCTGGGATGATAATCTAGTCGCAGCGAAGCAATCCAGCTCATTTCAGATTGGTCTTTCGGCGCTCCTTGAAGCTGCGGCCCTTCTGGATTGCTTCGTCAAAAGACCAGGAGGAAATGAGACGCACGTAGAATTTTCTGTCGCAGCTTTGGAACATCTATTTCGCGAGAGGGATCTTGTCAACAACCGCGAACACATCATCGGTGTTGAGAGCTGTCTTGCCGCAATCGGGCTCGGAAACCAGCACTTCAGAATTGCTGAAGATAAACGAGAGACCCACTTGTTGGCAGGGAGTTTGCCCGTCATTCTGATGACCAGGACCCTCGCACATACCATCGTGGAACTCGGAGGATCGACTCAGTGGGAATACCCACAGGTTGGAGAATTCATTCAAGAACATTTTCCGGAGATTCTCGGCGGCTACTTTCAGAACCTAAAGAAGAATTGCCAAGCAATCTTCTCGGAGCGCGATGTTTCTAAGTGTAGTGGCCTGTTCTCTGGAGAATTACGAGATCTGTCGATTGTCGCGAACCACATCCTTTTTGGCGCCTTCTACGGGATGCTTCAGACTCGACTGCCGGGCGACGCACAGGCATTTCCGTTTCTTGCCTTACAATGGTCTTTGCTCTCAATTCTCAAAACCTATGAGGCCATGAACATGCTTACCCTGAAGAGGCGGGGCGTTCCCTATTTACGACCTTCGTTCTCATCAGTGCCGACTTTTGTCTTTCAGAGGAGATTACTCACCGGGATGTGGCTTGAGTTTCCCAATGGACCAACTGGCGGATTCAGAATCAGATTTGGGGGCGAGAGTATGAAACCAGAACAAGTTGTGTCGTGGTATCAATGGCTAACTCTTGCAATCCTTTCTGCAATTGCTGAGAGCTTGTCAATCGGCGCAACAGAGATTGAGTGTCCTTTTTGTGCCTGGGTGAAGAGGGGATACGTAGAACGTGGTGAGAACAAAGAAGCCGCCGTGTTCGAGCACCTATCCGAAATGTGCAATGAGTCTCTTCGAATAAGTGTAAGGAACGACGTCTTGGCGGGGCGCATTGATCCATCTCCGGATTATTGTGTTTGTGCAAGCGCGTCAATTCCCGGGAACATACGCTGTCTCTTTCGGTCCGTTGTAGCAGAGGTCTTTTGCTCGGGAGAAACAGTAAATGAGTGGTGCAAGAGAATGCGCAGCGAACCAGCTACTGCAGCCGACGGCGGGGACGCCGCGGCTGAGTAGCGTCGTTCTCCACTTTTTTCTTCCTCCTCACCTGTCCCAACGGCAGACCGTGCATCGCTCAATCATTTATTACCGCTGTTCCAATACTCAACACTCATTCTAAAGGTGAGCTAAATTCACAAGGGAGAAGATATACCTGACCTATAAGCCCTATCCTTTCAGTTTAGACTCGCCTGTCAACGATTACTCCGGAGAAACATCTGCCGGTTTCAATAAAACACTGCCTAATCGAATTGAAAATCAATCTCTCGAAGGTTTTCCGGACCTTGCGGGTGACATAAGTCTCCCGGAGTGGTTTCAATTTAAACCGATACTATTAAAAGATGAAGACAAAAGCATCCTGCAAACGTCAAAACTTAAAAATGCTCCAGCATTTTCGCCCAAACCAATGGCAGGTTATATAAAAAATTTGTAAATTAAAAATCTATACTTGTCAACACAGATTCATCTTTGAAGTCGAACAATCCTAAATATTCATTATTTTCTCCTCTCCATTCCATATCTTTTATTAAAATATAACGGCGAATCAATCCCTTGTAGCAAATATAATCATAAAAAATAATATCGTTATCCCATTCTCCGTTATTATCAATATCATACAACCACTGTATCTTATAACAGTTGAAATTGCCCGCAGGCACTTTAACAGTTTCTTTGCCCAAAACTTTCTTATCCATGCGCCAAGGATTACCAGACTGCCTTATAATCCATTGTGAACCGGTTTCCAGTGGGTACTTTATGCTTTGTATTGGTGGTATCTCATAGATTAATGTATCCGAAATTGTAAATTTATTTGGTAATGCTTCTTCAATAAATGAGGTAATTTCTCTAATACTATTAAAACTCCTTCCTTTAAAAAATATTTTTCCTCTACTATTTGATTTGGGTGTCATATAGCCACCCCCACGATAAGCATAATAGTATAAACCATCGTCGAGGTTGTTATAATATTTCTCATCTTCATATTGTTCATTTCCTTCAGTAAGGACTTCATGAAAAACGTATGTTTGGATTGTATCAAAGATGGTTTCTTTTCTTTCAATATTAATAATGACAGTAGCAGTGGTATCTAAATAAGAAGGGATATTCAAAGTGTCAGGTCTAAAATTAATAGGTGATAATTCTTTCGAATATTCCCATTTATAGCCAATCTCAATTGGGTAGATAAAATCATATTCATTATGCCCGACAGGATTATCTATTAATGAGCAACTTAACACGGAAATTAGTAAAATTGAAAGAAAAATAGTAGCGATGAAAAATCTCATAATTTACTCCTTTTTAAATGTTTTAATCTTTGTTGAATATAAATTCTTATTTGTCATCAGCTGAACTGCCAAATAATAATTTATAGAAAAAATATGTTAATCTCTCTGTTGGTGTTCCTGCTAAGCGGGAGATATAAATTGTGTTGGTAATCCCGCTCAGCGGGACCAACACACAGCAGAAAAATGGTATAAAATGTAATCTGAATTCGTGAATATAACAAATATTTCTTGATAAACGGATCATGTGTTTGTATATTAATTTATGTAATTAATTTTCTTTTATTGTAATTTCTTTGTTGATTTGCCATAATATTTTTGGACTTCTAAGTGTCTTAGGGTCATATTCTGAAATATCAAAATTGTATATTCTCAAGACTTAGTAAAAAGAAAAATAGGTATTTCAATCATTAATTGTTACAAAAAAATAAAATAAATATGAATTATTATTATCGGAAATAAAATGGAATTTATATTATGAAAAAAATATGGAATTTTATTAAAAATTGTTGTTTTTGGAAATTTATTTATAATATCAATAGAAAATACGCAGAATTCTTTATGCTAATAATAGCTATTTCAGGTCTTTTGATTGTATGGAAAGAGTTAAACCAAATCACAAATCAAAATGAACTAATCAAAAAATCAATTAATGAATCTACAAAACAATTGGAAGCTTTGATTAAGCAGAATGAACTTACCGAAAGCTCAATTAGACATTCTTTTAGACCATTAGGTATTATTTCTGGAAATCCAACAATAATAGTTAATCTTTCTGGAATTCCAATAATAAATGACATAACTAAATTTAAATTAACAAACAAAGGAAATGGTGTTCTAATAAATATTGGTTATCTCGTTTTTTGGCCTAAAGAGGAAATAAATTTTTATACTAAAAATCTAATAAATAACATTAATGAAAAAAAAATTGATGTTAAAACTGAAAATATAGATAGATTAGACTCGGAAAAAAGACTTAAGCCTGTTATAGCCAATGATTCACATGATATTTTTATTCTAATTAAACCTGAATTTGATAAACCAATAAATGAATTTTATCTGTATTATGTTTTTTTATATAAAGATATAAATCACAATCTTTATGATACTACTTATCTTGCTTTTTTTAGATATAGAGACGAAAATCCTATTGTAATTCCTAATAGTTTTTTCCATCAATATTCAATTGAAGAACATAATGATCTTTACAAATATTTCAAATTACTTGATCATCCTATAGCAGATTATATAGGCAGTGGACCCATAAAATGAACTTTTATATCATGATTATCATGATCACCATGCAATTTTCAGGATATAACTATTTCATTTTCTCAAGGAGTTTTACAGTTAATGTCAGGTGTTCTATTGCGCTGCCGACTGCATCCGAGACTCTATTTCTCTCCCTTGTGAACTCCGTTTCCCAGAGATTGAATTCTTCCTGACCCTCCTCTAACTTTCCCATCTGCGTTATTGGGATGAATAATCTTGGAATCGGCTTGCCAATCAGGTAATATCCATAGGGGTCCTGGTCGTATTTGTCAGCTTCCATCCAGAGAATACTTGAAAGTTCCCTGCTAATCCTAATTGACGACTTATTAATGAGGTTTACTGCTTCCTCTTCCTCGCCGATTCGATGCGAAAGTACATTTTCTCTATATTCATCTAACGTTTGAACGGAACTCTCGAGCTGCCCGACCTTTCCGATGAGGCTGTTCAGCTCGATTGATTTGATATTTTCCGATAACTTATTTAATGATTCAAGGTGTGACTTCAATGTTCCTGCAAGGTCGGATAAATTATATGGAACCAAATCCGAGTTGCACAGCCGCAATATCAGGATCGCAAAAAAACGGAGGTGCTTTTCGTAAAGCTTTTTATCGATCTTATCCATGGTATCTTCCTCACTATGGAGCCATGGACTTAGAGAAGCCCAATTCAATCTTCTAAGCTCTTCCGGAGTATATCCCGTTGAAAAGCCGAAATATGGGACTCCGACTCCAAAAAAGGATTCGTCCCCGCCTTTGTAAGCCATACTCCAATTTCCTTCCTCTCCCCAGAATTCTTTAACGAGTCTCATTTGAAATTCCCTGACTTCAGGTACACCTTTAGAGCCCGGGACGCTTGTCCCTATTATGCCGGGATTATCAATATTGACGTATCCAATGCAGTGTTCAGCTAATTCATCCCAGTTAGTGTCAACAAAATATGTGGAACCTGCGGCTTCGGCGATTTCATGCCCATCCCAAAAGGCAAAAACAATTTTCCTCTTGAGCTTATCCTTGTGCTTTGCGAAGACCCTTGCCAATTCAAGCATCAGGGAATTACCCGATGAGTTGCAGATAGCTGTTTTTCCCCAAGCCTCAAGATGACCTCCAACGAGGATGAATTCCTTGGGTATCCACAACTGCGTGGCGGGTCTTTCTTCGCCGTTGAGAATGCCAACAGGCTGATTCGCAAAAACCCACTCCCTCGTTGCCTCTGCCCGAAGCCAAACAACGACCTTTCCTTTTAAGCAAAGTTCCTTCAAGTATTCCCCCGCTGCCCTGGTGATGCTGATGACCGTTATCTGGGGAATCTTCTTAAAATTCTCAGGCGTGGGATTGCCCCATACGGATTTTACAGCACCCATCTGGATGACCGGATTATCCGATGTTCCCCAGTTCATAATAATTAACGCCTTCGCCTTCTTCTCAAATGCAATCCTTGCTTTTTCGGGTCTTGGGGGCGACCAGGTCATATCGGTGAGGACGATTTTATCTTCTACTTCGATGTTCTCGTAATCTTCATATCCTCCCGCACCGGCATATACGAGTTCACCGGTTAATCCCTCCTCGAGGGTAGAAGAGATATGACAAACAGGCTTAGTCTCTATAACGCGTGTTTCAGGGTAAATAACCCTGAGCGCCGCGTCCTCAGGATAACTATGATACATGGGAAACCTATCGATCCTGGCATCCAGACCATACTTTTCAAGTTCATTTCTAATATACTCTGCAGCTTTTTCGATGCTCTCGGTTCCGGCGAGCCTCTCGCCTACCTCTTCAACGAGGAAGGTCATGTGTTTATAGGATTCATCAACCGATAAATCCGCTATTATTTCCTCCTGAACTCCCTGCATTTTGCCCCCTCCGGAATTCTTTTTCCATTCTTGTCCGTAGACATCGGATGGTGTTAAAATTTCATACGTGGAAAAATTAATAAAAATTAAGGCGATGGCAATTAGAATTTTTATTGCTGCATTTCTAATTGTAAGAATTCTGGATAAACTTAATTTAATATACATGATGACCTCCTGTGAATAAATTTATATAATGGGAAAAATGTTGAAAATTTTCCCGCCTGGATTGGAAAAGAATTCACACGAATTTATATCGGGAATATTTCCGGAACGAATAGAAAAATCAGTTTGTTATCGTTGTAAGTTCACTTGAAAGAGGTAAAATACTTTCAAATTCAAAATCTTCTATTTTCAATTTTACATAAGTTAATAGTGTTTGTCAAGAGAAATTTGTAATGTTTTTCATAAATCCGGACAATTGAGCGTTAAAAATAATTTGTTTTTTCTCTGGGAAATATGTATACTATTTCAAAAGCAATAAGGAGAAGCCCGTATGATTCAACGAAAGGATATTTCTTAAAATTGGTAGAAATTTTTTTAAATTCCACTAAAAAAGTGTTAAATTACATATAACCTTGATAATTCAAAAATTGGAATTATTGCCTTTTTAAATGATTGATTTCATGAGAAAAATTGCGATTTAATTACAAAGACAAAATATCAAATCCCCCTTAATCCCCCTTTGAAAAAGGGGGAAACTTTAGTTCCCCGAGTACTCGGGGATAGGGTGAGGGTGACAAATTAATCCCGAGTACTCGGGACTTTGAAATGGAATTTTATGAATTATTCAGGATGAATGAAAATCGTTGTGAATGAATCAGGTCAATTAAAAAATGAAAATTGTCGCTTTAAAATGAAACAATTGTTATCTTATTGTAATATATTACTAATACACTCATACATTAAAATATCAAAAGGAGAAGCCTATGTTAGAAGCTAAAGATCTTACAAAGCGCTACGAGGATGGTCTTTTAGCACTTGACAATCTCAATCTTGAAGTAAAAGAGGGGGAAATTTTTTGTCTGTTCGGTGCAAACGGCTCAGGGAAAACTACTGCAATTAACCTTTTCCTGAACTTCATCCCCCCTACTGAAGGGACGGCTTTCATAAACGGCATCGACGTCACAAAAGAGCCGTTAAAATCAAAACAGTACATTTCTTTCGTGTCTGAAAATGTAATGCTTTATGACAATTTCACTGCATTTCAGAATCTCGATTATTTTGCGAAACTCGCAGGTAAACGTTCATTATCAAGAGACGACTACCGCCGCGTACTTCAGAAAGTAGGACTGGAGGAATCAGCTTACACCATGCGCACGAAAAATTACTCCAAAGGCATGCGGCAAAAACTGGGTATTGCCATCTTAATGATAAAGGATGCGCCGAATATTATCCTTGACGAACCGACCGCCGGTCTCGACCCTAAAGCGGCAGCGGAATTTCTCGATTTACTTCTGGAGTTCAAAGAAAACGGAAAGGCAATATTCATGTCCACGCATGACATTCTCCGCGCTAAATACATTGCGGACAGAGTCGGGTTTTTGAAAGAGGGCAAACTGGTTATGCTGCGGACACGCTCGGAACTGGAAGGTGAAGACCTTAGTAAGCTCTATTTGCAGTATATGCAGGAACACGTAGAAGTGCAGTGATTAGCTGTTAGCTATCAGCGTTCAGCTGTCAGTGTTCAGCTATTAGCTTTTAGCTTTTAGCTTTTAGTTATAGTAAGATTGCTTTTTACAATTAAAGATATTAAAATTATAATAATCAATACAAAAACAGGAGTAGAGCAATGCTACGTGATATTATTAAAAAAGAGATTTTAGAAACAATTACCAGCCCGAAATTTGTTTTCACGTTTTTGCTCTGTACAATACTGATACTGCTTTCAGTAGTTACAGGTATTAATAATTACAAGGCGGAAAAGAAAGAATACGATGCAGCCTTCAGATTAAACCGGGAAAACCTTGAAAGTCAACCGTCTTATATGACATTAGCGGGAATAGGCACTAAGATAAATAAGCCACCACAGGTTCTTAGCACAATTGTAAGCGGAATTCAGCAGTCTGTCGGGAGGGTTGCAACGGTCAATATTGCTTACGATCCTAACCTCATTGATTCAAAATACAGTAGTAACCCGGTGTTCTCTGTATTCGGTTCGCTTGATTTAACGTTTATTGTAAAAATTGTTTTATCACTATTCGCCATCCTTTTTACGTTTGATGCAATTGTCGGAGAAAAAGAACGGGGAACGCTAAAGCTTACGCTTTCAAATCCGGTTCCAAGAGACCGCATAATACTCGGCAAAACAATAGGAGGATTTATTAGTCTTTTACTGCCGCTCATTATACCATTTATGCTGGGGATTCTCATCTTATTGGTTTCCGGTATTGGTCTGGCAGGAGAAGACTGGGGGCGCCTGAGTTTAATATTCCTGATGTTTCTTTTATACCTGTCTGTATTTTTCACTTTGGGACTTTTTGTTTCTGCACGTACTCAGCGTTCGTCTTCGAGCTTTCTTATACTGCTTTTCATCTGGGTTACTTTTGTAACTATCATTCCAAAAGCTGCCGTGATGACCGCAAGCCAGATATACCCGATACCTTCAGTTCATGAAGTTACAGCTGAAAAAGATGCATTTCTTCAGGAGATTCAAACTGAGGCAATGGAAGAAAGGCAAAGATATAACAGGGAAAATCCCTTTAACGTGCCTCAGAGCGACCCCGAATATCAGCAAAAACTAAATGAATACCGGGAAAATCTTAGGGTATATATTGAGGAACTGCAGCAGGACCTCACACGAAGAATCGATGAAAAGAATTCTGCTCTGGAAGCGGATTATCAGTCTAAAAAAGATAAACAACGCCAGTATGCAACAAATATTTCACGTATTTCTCCTGCTTCCGCACTCATGTTCGGTTCGATGAGACTGGCAAAAACAGGTATAAATACGCATGACAGTTATCTCAAAACAATCAAAGATTATAAACGTGATTTTACTGTATGGGTAAATGAAAGAATGATGAAAACAATTAACATGCAGACAGGACAGCAGGAAGGCGATACGGATTTGTCGACAATGCCCCACCATCAGTTTCATCCGGAAAGGTTAAGTGATTCACTCAAAAGTGCGCTCCCCGATTTTATTATAATGATTGGGTTTATTATTGTTTTCTTTGTCGGTGCTTATGTCTCATTTATCAGATATGACGTCCGGTAATAAAAATGCTCATTGTATCTTGAATATAATTTTCATACATTAAAAACGGAGGTATAAATGATACTTGTAACAACTCCCGAAGTACCCGGACGCGAAGTGTACCAGACATTGGGTCTGGTGCGGGGAAATACAATTCGAGCAAAAAACATTTTCCGGGATATCGGTGCCGGATTGAAATCCATCGTTGGCGGTGAACTGAAAGACTACAGCAAAATGCTTACGGAGGCGCGTGACCAAGCTACAGCGCGCATGATAGAGGAAGCCGAGGAGCTCGGCGCCAATGCAGTTGTGAATATACGGTTTGCCTCTGCTGACGTTATGGGCAACGCCGCCGAAATTCTTGCGTACGGAACCGCGGTAAAGGTGAAGTAGAAACATATTTTTACATCAAACAGGCTTTTAATCGTAAGATATCATACATATTTGAACTTACATTAATTTATTTGCGTTTTGATTTTTGATAAACGTGTAATGACAAAACCTATGGTAAGAGGAGGGTGTATGGCTGAACAGATTGTTATTACGGATGGGAATTTTGAGGAAGAAGTGCTCAATTCCGACATTCCGGTGCTTGTTGATTTTTGGGCAGAGTGGTGCGCGCCATGTCATATGGTTGCTCCTGCTGTTCAGGAAATTGCAAATGAGTATGAAGGCAAATTAAAAGTCGGAAAGGTCGATGTTGACTCGAATCCACAGGTGGCATCACAACTTCAGATTCGAAGTATACCATCTTTGATATTTTTTAAGGACGGTAAAGTTGCCAATCAAATTATCGGCGCCGTTCCAAAAAGTCAAATAAAAGATATGGCAGATACCGTAGTGTCATAGACAGAAAGGCGGTTTCGTGAAATTATTTGACTCCAAATTTCGAGTTACCATTTTGGTGCTGGCGGCGTTTATTGTTATCGGTGCGCTTGTCTACAATTCGCAGATACAATCTGTAAATTCAACGGAAAATCCGGAACATGAAACGGATTCTACTAATGGAATAACATGGCTTGGATTTAACGAAGGTTTGTCAAAAGCGGCTAAAGAGAAAAAACTTGTGCTTATAGATGTGTATACCGATTGGTGTATCTGGTGTAAGGAAATGGATAAAAATGTGTACACTGACAAATCAGTAATCGACTATATGAATAAACATTATGTTCCAGTAAAGCTTAACGCCGAGTCAAAGAACATTATTAAATAAAAAGATAAAAATTATACGCAACAGGAATGGACAATAAATATGGGGGTTACCGGACTCCCGGCTACTGTCTTTTTAGAATCAAATGGAGAACCGATTACTTTGCTGCCCGGGTATGTTGAACCGAAAATGTTTCTCGATGTAATTGAATATATCGGCACAGGCGCCATAAAAAAGGGAATTGCCTTCGACGAATGGCTGAAGAAAAAAGGTGCAAATGAGCAATAACTAAATTTGCTCATTAACATTCTTGTAAATGCATTTGCATGTAATATTTAAGAGTGGGCATCTAATTGCCTGCTCTTTTTTTATTGCTTATAGAACTCCGGCAAATTTTGCATAATTTGACTTTTATATTTCTCGCCGCGTAGCGACCACTTCGGAGCAAAGAGCGCAAGGTTTTGAAATTAGAGAAAAATGTTAATAGTGGAAAAAATTTTGGGGAAAATACATTTTTGTCTGTGATACATTATAATATATGGGCTATACATGGGAGTGTTATTCACCTTTGCCAGCGAAAATACTATGTATATCTGTAGAGACGCATGGCGATGCGTCTCTTTTGTCAAGATCATGATTTTTACTTGAGACGCATCGCCATGCGTCTCTACATAGTTTTCCACAATAGCGGCAGAATCCGGCGGAGTCTTTCGGTCGTGCACGAATATGACAGGAAAATCATTTATATGAGGCATTATTCGGATTAACAATACTTCGCTGAAACGGAGTGTCTGCCATTCAGCTTGGGTGCCCGCAAGAGACCTGCGAAATACCCGCGTGGATATGAATGCGCTTATGGCGCACCATGCAGCGAAAAACGAATACTACATCCCCATATAATACCATGCTGGTATACAAATCCGGAAAACCAGATGGGTGTATCCGTGGCGGTATGTGTCGCATACACGGACGTCGCCGGAAGCCACCAGGGAAGCCCCCTGCCGGCAAGAAAATAATCCGACTCGGAGCGCTTGCCAAGTTTATAGAACAATACCCCGCATCCAACCATTAACGCAAGAAATGCAATAGTCCACATCCAGTCCCACGGTGTAAATACAACCTGTCCTTCGGGCATCTTCGTCTCCTCCAGTGTCCGGTGAATTTATTATGAAAATTTTAACTATTTATAGTATTTTCATTAACTTAGAAAAGTGTGTTGGTGAAAACACCAACACACAGCAAGAATTATCCCGCTCAGCGTGATTATTTCTTTGCGTTCTTTCACATGACCGCTTCGCGGTGCGACTTTGCGTGAGAATTTTTAGAACTATTATGCCAATTTTCCCACAAACTCATAAGCGTTAATTTATTTTTTTATTTCTCAACAATTTTGTATTCGTAGACGCACATTTCTCCCCACGAGTCTATCAAATACAGCCTATCCTGAAAAATTCTCATCCATCCATTTATTTCAGGCATAGGAAGTCTACCGAGCAGAATTCCTTCGCTGTTAAAAATATAATACTCCCACAAACCACTCGGAAAATTATTTTCATCCTTTTCTTTTTTTATAGTAGTAATCCAAATGCGTTTTTTATGGTCAATTCCAATATTTCTCGAAACCTGAGGAAAATCAGGCATATGCGTTACAAAAATATCTCCTGCAATATTTTCTCGTTTCCTTACAGTAAATTTATACGATTTTTTATAATCGATTGGATATTCAATTTTAATTAAAAGTTTTCCTTCAGGTGAATATTTTCTGATTTGATTCTTACGTACGAATGTCAAGTATATATTATCATCCGAATCTATTTCAAAATAATTTTTATTCGCCAACCGTGTCACCTGATTATCATTGAAATCGATGGGTTCGCCAAATTCTTTTAACAGATTACTCTCAACATCAAATACACCGATAAGAGAACTATGTGTAACTGGTTTTAAAGGTTTATTGTCTACATATGAAATTGGGAAATTTTCATAGGATATGATAATATTCCCGGAATTAGAAATTCTAAACATACTCCCATATTCAGAAAAACTGAATCTTTTCACAAACTTTCCTTCAGGCGTTATTATATTAAAAAGATCGAAAGTCAAATCTTTAACATATATTTTACCATTTGAATTTAAATCTATATTAAGAGGTTGGGAAGAAAACTCACCGGGTCCCTGTCCTTTTCGACCAATTGTCGACAGATATTTGCCATTAGAATCAAATTTCTGAATACGCCAATTGCCATAATCAACT
>Ga0209979_1003825_pt1 | contig 12938 bp, 11 predicted proteins | sample AnhtaG_FD_183114 | JGI IMG/M metagenome (GOLD analysis project Ga0209979, IMG submission 183114) | Deep subsurface microbial communities from Anholt, Denmark to uncover new lineages of life (NeLLi) - Anholt_01485 metaG (SPAdes) (version 2) | ecosystem: Environmental > Aquatic > Marine > Oceanic...
GAGCGCTGCCCACACGGAACGGTTCCGCCGAGCCGTTGCCCACACGGAACGGTTCCGCCGAGCCGTCGCCGCGAGGCGTGGGGCGCGAGGCGTGGGTCGCCGAACGGTTGCACGCCAGTGCTCCTGCTAGATGTCCCGTGAGCTTACCGGATGTCGCCGACGGGTACGTCCCGTACTGTGGTCCTACCAGATGCCCAGGCAACCAAAGGCTTCGCCGCGAGCGCTGCCCACACGAAACGGTTCCGCCGAGCCGTTGCCCACACGGAACGGTTCCGCCGAGCCGTCGCTGCGAGGCGTGGGGCGCGAGGCGTGGGTCGCCGAACGGTTGCCCACACGGAACGTGGGGCACGCTTTTTGGTGCCGGGGCAACGTTCACTATGAAGGAGGGTCCCCCAATGTGTGGAATTGTTGGATATATTGGTCCGCGTGCCGCTACGCCTCTAGTTATGAGAGGTTTGCGTCAGTTGGAATATCGCGGGTACGATTCGGCCGGGCTGGCCGTGCTGGATGCCAGCGGCGATCTATTGGTACGCCGGGAAGAGGGCAAGCTCGTCAACCTCGAGAAGCTGCTGAAGCGCGAACCTGCTGATGGGCACGTTGCTATCGGCCATACCCGCTGGGCCACCCACGGCCCCCCTTGTCGGCGCAATGCCCATCCTCATAGCTCCCCCGATGGGGAGTTGGTGGTCGTACATAATGGGATCGTGGAGAACTTTATGGAGCTGCGGCGTCGGCTTGAGGCCGAGGGTTACCTGTTTGCAAGCGATACGGACACGGAAGTGATCGTTCATCTGATCCATCGCTATCATCGAAACGGGCACGCTAGCGATCTGGAAGGAGCGGTGCGGCAGGTGCTGAAGGAGCTAGAGGGCCCGAGCGCAGTGGTCGCGCTCTGCAAGAGCGAGCCGGACCGCATGATCGCTGCACGGCTAGGGAATGCTGGGAGCGTGTCCATCGGATATGGAGAGGGCGAGATGTTTGTTGCCAGCGACATCCCGGCCATCCTGAGTCACACGCGCCGAATGACGTTCTTGGAAGATCGCCAGATGGCAGTTGTGACCGCTGATGGTGCCCGTTTTACCGATCTGGAAGGCCATCTCGTCTTCCCTGAAACCGTTACCGTTGGCTGGGATCCGATCGCGGCGGAAAAGGGTGCGTATCGCCACTTTATGCAAAAAGAGATCTATGAGCAGGGCCGTAGCCTGACCGATACCCTGCGGGGACGGTTGGATCTTGAGAGGCATCGCGTTACGCTGGACTCGTTGAACCTGAGCGCTGAGCAGATTCGTCGCCTTTCCAGGGTGACCATTGTGGCCTGTGGTACCAGCTACTATGCCGGTCTCGTGGGCAAGTTTATGATCGAGCAGTTGGCTCAATTGCCAGTCGAGGTGGATTATGGCAGCGAGTTCCGCTACCGCCAGCCCATCATCCTGCCCGACCAGATGGTGCTGGCGGTCACGCAAAGCGGCGAAACGGTCGATACTCTGGCCGCGTTGGAGGAGGCCCGTGTGCGGGGCTGTTTCACGGCTGGCATCGTGAACGCCATTGGCAGTCAGGCCGCTCGAGTCTGCGATGGCGTGCTCTACATGCAGGCCGGACCAGAGATCGGCGTGGCCAGCACCAAGGCTTTCACGGCTTCGCTGGTGGACCTGTTTCTACTGGCCCTCTACCTGGGGCAGGTGCGTGACCTGGTAGACGAGGAGCGGAGCGCGGAACTGATCCGGGCTGTGACGGCGCTTCCTGGCCTGGCTGGGGGCTTATTGGCCGAGGCCGAGAGGAGCGATTCTTATCGCCTGTTGGCGGAGCGGTTTTACACGTGCCAGAGTTTTCTCTACCTGGGCCGGGGGATCAACTATCCGATCGCCCTGGAAGGTGCGCTCAAGCTCAAAGAGATCAGTTACATCCACGCCGAGGGCTATCCAGCCGGGGAAATGAAGCACGGTCCCATCGCTTTGATCGACGAGCGGATGCCCACAGTGGTCGTTGCCCCCCGGGATCGGGTCTATGAAAAGATGATCAGCCAGGTCGAGCAGGTAAAGGCTCGCAACGGGTTGGTACTTGCCGTCGCGCATAGTGGTGACAAATACATCCAAAGCAAGGCGGACTATGTGATGCCCATCCCACCGACTCACCCACTACTAGTGCCGGTGTTGGCGGTACTCCCTCTGCAACTGCTGGCGTACGAGATCGCGGTCCGGCGTGGAGTGGATGTGGATCAGCCGCGCAACCTGGCGAAAAGCGTGACGGTGGAGTAGGGGCTGACGCGGATAGAGATCATCCGGCCCTTCTTTGACCGATCATTCTCGCTGATGTATAATCCAGTTCGACCTCATCGGTAGGCGAGAGAGATCGGTCTTTTTGTTGTCAGAATGCTATCCCGATTCAGATGAATTCCGTGTCTTGGGCTGTCCCGCTCTTGGCAGGTGAGCGTTATCGACATAGTGACCGCAAAGACGGTAGAACGTTCGATATGACAATTCTCAGGCAGCATGACGTCGCATTGGAAGGTCAAACCCCACGGGGCGTCTCTGTCTGGCTGCGGCCGATGACCGAGGGCGATTGGGACATTTTGTTCAAATGGAACAACGATCCTAAAGTGCTGTACTACTCTGAGGGGGACGACGTAACAGGGTATACTCTTGAGGACGTTCAGGACCTGTATCGTGGAGTATCCTCAAACGCGTTCTGCTTTGTCATCGAGGCAGATGGCAAACCCATCGGGGAATGCTGGCTTCAAAGGATGAACCTGGAAAGAATCCTAGCGGATTCAGAACATCCGCACAAGTACCCCGATTTGGATTGCCGTCGCGTTGACCTGATGATCGGTGAGAAACAGGTCTGGGGGCAAGGGATTGGGACGGAAGTCATCCGGCTATTGACAGAGTTCGGGTTTGCGAAAGAGGGCGCCGATAGGATATTCGGATGCGACGTCGTGGATTATAACATCAGAAGTCGCAAGGCGTTTCAGAGAGTGGGATACGAGATCATCTCTAGGATCGAGCACGAGCCTGGTGGAAAAGCAGAATATGGGTATGACCTTGTCTTGACCAAGGAGATGTTTCTCGAGACCCGTCGTCCTTGAGCTAGATGCACAGGTGGAGCCTCATTAGAGTTTTCCAACAGAATCAGAAAGGCCGGCGCGACACAGTCCGCACCTACAAGCTGCGGGGATGCGATGCAGGCACTGGTGCTGGAGAAGATCGATGAGCCCTCTTTTGACTTTGCGACCAAGATGCCGCCCGCGTCAGTCAAGGTACAGATCGAGTTGCCAGAGTGAAAAGCTGATCTATAATAGTCGGTTCATTCGTGTTCTTCGTGTAGTGAGTACAACAACACACACCAGCTATAGACAAACCAGCTCGATGTCTCGCGTACCCTGTAAGACGAGCATAGTCAGAAGTCCGATCTCTGTCACGACCGCCCCGCTGACCAGGTTGATCGGGAAGCGATTCTATGACCTTCTGGTCCAATCGTTGTGCAACCTTTGGTTGCCCTGGAGCACGCTGGATTGCACGGATTGGTGAAGGAGGGCAGGTAGGTGTTCGATCCCGCTTGGCTTTTTTCCGAGTTTGCATGCCAAATCGGCAAGTATCTATTCGGATGGTGCGCGGTGTTCACCATGGAAGCGTAGAGGGCACGGGGGGTCGGCGTTGCGGTCTCTCTCCGTGGTCTCTGCGTCTCGCGGACACGGTACGTCCGTGCCGTGGTCAAAACGAAAGGGGGCCGAGAGCTTGCGGTCTCCACTCATCATCTTACAAAGGAGCAAAGAAATGGGCAAGAAAAGACGGATCGGCATAGTCGGCGTGGGGCAGATTGGCAAGCACCACCTGAACCGCTACCAACAGATCGATGGCGCTGAGGTCATTGCCATCGCCGACATTGACGAAGCGGAGGCCAACCGGGTCTCCAAGGTGTACGACATCCCCAACGTGTACCTGGACTTTCGCGAACTTTTGCAGCGGGATGACATCGAGGCTGTGGACGTCTGTCTGCACAACAATCTCCACATGCCAGTGACGGTCGCTGCCCTCCAGGCGGGCAAGCACGTGTACTGTGAAAAGCCGATGGCGGGCGCGTATTGCGACGCTGAAAAGATGCTGCGTACGGCGCAGGAGGAGGGTCTGCACCTTTTCATCCAGCTTAACACGCTCTATCGCAAGGAGACCAAGGCAGCCAAGGCGCTCATAGACGAAGGGCTGCTGGGTAGGATCTATCACGCTCGTTCGACCGGCTTTCGACGTCGCGGCCGACCCTACGTGGACGGATACGGCAGTTCGGCGTTCGTGCAGAAGCGGAACTCGGGCGGCGGGGCCTTGTACGATATGGGCGTCTATCACATTGCCCGCATGTTGTACCTCTTGGACAATCCAGAGGTCGAGCGGATCTCGGGCAAGACCTACCAGGAAACGGGAATGGACCCAGCCCGCAGGGAGTCGAGTGGCTACAGCGTGGAGGAGCTGGGGTTGGGGTTCGTCCGGCTGCAAGGTGGGGTTACCATGGACATCATCGAAGCGTGGGCGATTCACCTGGATGGGTTCGAGGGGTCCTCCATCGTGGGGTCTGAGGGCGGCATACGCCTGGAGCCGTTTGGTTTCTACCGGAGCGTTGGCCATCTGGATTTGAGCAGCACCGCCGATCTGGGTCGCTTTGACTATCGATTGCACAACGTGCGTGAGGACGGCGACGTGTACGATAGCCCTCAACATCACTGGATCGCCGCGCTCCAGGGACGTGTCGAGCTGTTGCCGACCGCCGAACTTGCCCTGAACACCATGCTGATCTCGGAGGGTATTTTTCTATCCGACAAACTGGGGCGTGAGGTGACAGCCGACGAGATCAGGGAGTCCTCAAAGTCTACGGCGGTCAAGCTGTAACATCAACCGTTTACACAGAGTTCACAGAGAGGGTGTAGAGACACACAGAGGAGAAGACGGTTGAGGCGTTGACCGGCATCGTGTGCTGTGCAAACATAGTTTGCCCTGTAGTTCATCCGCGGCAGTGATGTGCCGCACTAGAGATTTCAAGTATGTCCGCCGTCTCTACGAGTCGGGCGAGTTGTACGATCTGCGCGCTGATCCGGGCGAGTTACATAACCGGATCGACGATCCCGATCTGGCGCCTGTGCTGGCACGGCTCAAGGAGCGCCTGCTGACGTTCTACCTGGAGACCTGTGACGTCGTGCCGCACGAAACGGATCGCCGCTGGTGATGGAGGTCGACGCGTACGTCGCGTACCACGACCCGCTGATTTTGGCCGATTGACGTGCAACCTTTGGTTGCCAGGAGAAGACTTGATGACATCGTACTCGGTGATCACTGCGTACATCGCTCAATTCACTGACATCTTGCGGTCGCTTCGGTCGAGGGGCGCGGACGGGGCGAGCATGTTTCAGCCACGGCGCTCGACCTGTCCGCCTGGTCTCCGGCGCCAGGTGGCCAAGCTGGAGCGCTTTGTGGCTGAGCTCAACTTTGCTCACCAGCTCTGCGGCGCAGACCCCGTCTACGCCGCAAAGCCCATCTGCGCCGCAGAGTCTATCTGCGCAGCGTATCCCGGTCAGGCAGGGGAGTGGCAGGAGCGGATCATCAAAGCCGGGCGCATCGTTCAGGGTGGTTTGAACTGTCCCTCCGTCGATCTGGGCGAACTGGTGGCAAAGGGGGAGGCGATCCTACAGCCCATCGGCCAGGTGGCCAAAGAGTACACCCTGTTGTGCATCAGCCACGCGCACATTGATATGAACTGGATGTGGTCGTGGCCGGAGACCGTCGCCGTGACCAACGATACCTTTCAGACCATGCTGGCCTTGATGGACGAGTTCCCGGACTTTATTTACTCGCAGAGCCAGGCCTCGACGTACCACTTGATCGAAAAGTACAACCCGCCGATGTTCGAGACGATTCGTCAACGCGTTCGGGAGGGCCGCTGGGAGGTGACAGCCAGTCAATGGGTCGAGGGCGACAAGAACATGGCCAGCGGGGAGAGCATCAGCCGCCACTTGCTGTATGCCCGCGAGTACTTTCAGGAAAAGTTCGGGCTCTCACCCGAGGACGTGTGCGTCGATTTCGAGCCGGACACCTTTGGGCATCCGGCCACGCTGCCCAGCATCCTGGCCCGGGGAGGGGTCAGGTACTACTACCATTGTCGGGGCAGCCGCGGCCCGCATCTCTACTGGTGGGTTCGCCCTGAGGGCTCGCCCGAACGGGTTGGGCCGGATGGGTCGCGCATCCTGGCTTTTAACGACGTGACGTGGTACATGTGCGCCATCGAGCCCAGGATCGCTGATCCCCTTGTCGAGTTTTCGCTGGCGACCGGCCTAAAGCACATGCCGGTGCTCTATGGCGTGGGCAATCACGGCGGCGGCCCCACCCGGCGAGACCTGAGGCGGCTGATCGAGATGAACACATGGCCGGTATATCCCAACGTCGAGTGCTCTTCCCTGCATCGTTTTTTCCGCCTGGCCGAAGAGGGGGCTGCAGAGAGCCTTCCAGAGGTGGTGGGCGAGCGCAACTTTGTGTTCACCGGCTGCTATACTTCCCAGGCCCGGCAAAAGTGGGCCAACCGCCACAGCGAGAACCTGTTGTTCACCGCAGAATGCGCTGCCACGATCGGCAGCCAGGTAGCGGGCGTTGCCTATCCGCGCGAAAACCTGGACGAGGCGTGGAAGCACCTGTTGTTCGACCAGTTCCACGATATCTTGCCCGGCTCTGGCATGCGCGAGACGCGGCACTATGCGCTGGGCCGGGCCCAGGAAAGTCAGGCTGCGGCCAGCATGGCGCGCACTAACGCGCTGCGCGCCTTGAGCGAGCGGGTGGATACCGAGTCGCTGCGCCGACCGTTCTTCGAGGACGCGGAGAGGTTCTCACGTTCCAGGAGAGCGAGTGAAGGGGAAGCCGAGTCGGGACGATCCTTCGGGGCCGGGGTAGGGTACGCGACAGGAACCGGCGGTGAGTCAGCGTTTAGCGTCACTCGAACCAGCGATCGGGCGTTCATGGTGTTCAATCCCTTGCCGTATCCACGCGCCGAGGTGATCGAAGCCAAGTTGTGGGATGTGGAGCTCGACGAGACGCATCTGGTGGTGACGGGCGACCTGAAGCCACGGCGCGTCCAAGTGTTGGATCGAGGTCATTACTGGGGGCACGATTACATGACGGTGGCTTTCCCGGTAGAGGTCCCTGCCTTGGGTTATCGCGTCGTCTGTGTCTCCGACCGCCTGGCCGAGCCTTCGGGGAGAGCCCTCAGGCGAACCCTGGGGCTGTTGACGGAGGAAGTGGAGGACCCCTGGGCAGGCATGGGCGGCTCCTGGCGCAAGATCCTGCCATCCGACTATTCGCTGGAGAACGAGTTTCTCAAGGTGCGCCTTGACCCGGCCTCGGGAGGCATGGCCAGCCTGCTGGACAAGCGCACCGGGAGGGAGTGGGTGCCGGACGGGAAACTGGGCGGCATCCTGCAATACTGCGTAGAGTCGAACGAAGGGATGACCGCGTGGGTGATCGGGCAGTTCCTCAAGCGGGACGATGTGCTGGAGGGCGGCACGTTGAAAAAGGTGCACGACGGCCCGTACGTCCAGACGTTCCGCTGTGCAAACGTAGTTTGCGCGACGTATCCGAGAAAGCACGTCGGCGCCCACGATACCCGTGTGGAGCTAGACGTCACGGTGCGCCAGGGCGTGCGCCGCGTCGAGTTTCGGCTGCGCGTGGATTGGCGAGAGATGGGCCATCCAGAGGGAGGCGTTCCGCACTTGAAAGTCCGTTTCCCGCTCGCCGTCCAGGAACCACGACCACGGTACGAGATTCCCTTTGGTTCCATCCGGCGCGACCTGTTCGACGGTCAAGAGGTACCGGCCCTGCGCTGGGTCGATCTGTCCGAGGCGGACGGCCATGGGGTAACGCTGGTGAACTCGTCCAAGTATGGGTTCAGCCTGGAAACAAAAGTTCCGCATAGCGAGTATTCGTTGAATATGACCCTCTTGCGAGCCAGCATCGACCCAGATCCGCTGCCCGACCTTGGAGAGCACACGATCGAGTACGCGTTGGTGCCCCATGGTGAGGGATGGACCGTAGGTGACTGCATGCGGGTAGGGGAGGAAATGAACGTCCCGCTGGTGGTGGCGAGTTGTGGCTTTCACGACGGAGAGCTGCCGAGTGCACGGTCGTTTCTGTCCATTGAGGACGTGAATGTTCGCCTGGCGGCCATGAAAGAGAGCCAAGACGGCGAATCTCTTGTCTTGCGCATGGTCGAGGTGGAGGGCAGGGAGACCGAGGCCCGGATCGCGCTGGCTCCTGCGCTGTTGCCGGAGGGGGCGGCCGCTGTCGAAGTGGATACCCTGGAACGCTCGCTCGCCTCCAGCAGCGCCCGGATCGAGGACAGCACGCTGGTGGTGAAACTGCCTGCGTTCGGCATCACCACGGTACGCATTGGGAGGTAGAACACACGAGCCGAACGGATATTGACGACCTTGTTAATAGCCAAAAGAGAGCAGGGCCTCGAGGCCCTGCTACTCGACAAGTGCCCTGTGTTGGCTAGCGGCTATACTTGCTAGGCCGTTGTGTTAAGGACTCAAGGGGGAGTCTAGGGGATCGGAGTGCTTGTCCCATTTACCTAAACGGGCTTGCAGATGATCTCCGAAATGTGGACATCAGAGAAATCCCAGGAAGCCCTAATGACCAAGGCCGTGTCTGCACCCTGGCTGGACCCCCCAACACCGATCACCCTCTCACCCTCCTTCACCAGCCCTGCCTGCACCGCGCAGACCACCACCTGCACGGCCACCTTGGTGCCCTGGCCGAAACGCCGGAAAGCTCGCTGCATATCCGACGGATAGTCGTGGTCGATTTCCTCAGAGAAGATCAGTTTCCCTGTTCGCTGGAAGCGCTCGGCCTGCTCCGCCGGGAACCTGTCCCGGCTGATGCCTACGGCGATCAGTTCCAGGTCGGACATATCTCGTGCAACCTGTAGTTGCCTGGCTTTGCCGGCGGTGTAGCCACGGGTACTGGCCAGCACAATGGACCCGATCCCCGCCTCGCGTGCCCGTTGGCACGCCAGCTCCAAGGTCCTCTCCGTATTGGTCGGCCCTCTTTCTTCAAAGTACTCGATGGTTCGTTGCATGGGTATCTCCTTTCCGCTTACCGAATCGATATTGGCTATGCCATGACAGCAATTGCCCGCGTGTGGGTACACACGAAACTAATATTGACTTGTACTTTGACTTCTTCACCTGGCGTCGACTCCCTACTACCGACAATCACCCGCGTGTGGGTACACACGAAGCGGTGGTGTGGCACTCATCTGACAGCGTACAAAGGGGAGATTAACCCCCTCCCTCACGCCCTCCGTAGAGATCGGCGCTCACCTCTTCCAGGCCACCCAGTTTTTCCAAAAGATCCCGGCTGGGGCGGCCCGTCTCCGGGTCCCATTCCATGCTCTGGAAGTGCTCTCGGACCACTGCATCCATGTCCAGGCTCACCCCAGCCAGCGGACCACCCTGGAAGGGGGGATGGCCGGTGATGCGGCCGGGCAGGCGGAAATCGCGGGGTGAGAGTCCCTCCCGTAGGTTGAAGGCCTGACGGATGCAGGCGATCCGGGCCCCCACGGCCTTCAGATCCTCCGGGGAGTATTCCAGCCCTGTCACAGCTAACAGGAGCTCACCAAGCCTGTCCCGGCCCACGGACTCTTTGAAGGACCACTGGCCGATGCCGCACATGCCTGTGGCATTGTAGGCGCGACCGATGTCCTCAGTGGCTACGGTGTGTCGTCCTGGCGTAGCGTCCGCCTGGTAAGCCATACCCAGGGGCCATCCCCGGCTCTGGGCGAACTTGGGATCGTGCATGGGCAGCTCCTGGCCATGGATGTGCATGGCATAGACCCCCGATCCCCGGCCGATGCGCTCCGCGGCAACCTTGGCCCCATCGGCCAACACCGCTCCAAACCCCTCCCGCCGGGCCAGTTTTTCCGTGAGGGCCACGATGGCCCTATGGTTCCCCCAGCTCAAATCCAGGCCATCGGCCTCCCGCTGGGTGATCAGCCCTCTCTCGTAGCACTCCATGGCAAAGGCGACGGTACATCCCGCGGAGATGGTGTCCAGACCATAGCGGTCACAGATGCTGTTACACCAGATGATGGATTCCATGTTGTCGTTGAGAAGCATGGCCCCGAAAGCGCCCAAGGTCTCGTACTCTGGCTTGGCCGCCTCCTGAAGAGCGTAGGGGCCGCTTTCCACCCCCACGATCCCATTGCAGGCTGCCGGACAGCCGGGACAGGTGTCCTTCTTCACCTGGAAGGCGATCACGCTCTCATCGCTGATCCGCTCCGCAGTCTTGAACATCTCCTCGCCCACGCCAGCCCAGTTCTTTACCGGGCAGTCCCCGCTAAAGACCGAGGCGGCGGTGCCCCCGCAGGTGCCATACCGGGTGATCTCTGGTGGATCGGAGCGGATGCGGGCGCTCATGGAGCGCATGGCCTGCCGCGTCATCTCCCGCAGACTCTCCCTATCGGCAACGGGGATGTCCTGTGTGCCCCGCGCCACCACTGCCTTGAGCCGCTTGGAGCCCATAACCGCTCCTAACCCGCTTCGCCCCGGGGCGTGGTACTTGTCAATGATGGGGCAGGCGATGAGGGAGCATTTCTCGCCTGCAGGCCCAATGGAGGCCATATGTACCCTGCGATCCCCAAGCTCGCTCCGCAGGGCGTCTTCCGTCTGAGTGGTGTCCAGCCCCCAGAGGTGGTCCGCCGGGCGCAGCTCGGCCCGACCGTCACGCACCCAGAGGTACACCGGTTTCTCCGAGATGCCAGTAAAGAAGACGGCATCGTAACCTGCCTTCTTTAGCTCGCGGGCGAACCCCCCGCCGGAGCTAGTGTCGCCCCAGGTGGCGGTGAGAGGGGATTTGCCCACCACAACGGTACGGATACCAAAGGGCACCCGCACTCCTACTAGAGGGCCGGTAACGAAGCCTAGAATGTTCTCCGGCCCCAGGGAATCAATGCGCCCCTTTTGCCGGTCATAGATGACCTTGGCCCCGATCCCATAGTTGCCCAGAAAATTCCGGGCCATCTCTGCATCCAGCGGCTCCTCCTGGATCTTTCCCTGTGAGAGATCAACGAACAACATCCTCCCAGCGTACCCTTGTAGCATGGTATTTTCTCCTTCTATTCTACCCTCCTGTAAGCGGCGGGAAAAAGGTGACCTGATCGCCACTCTCCAGGACCCTGGAGCGTGGGGTGCACTTGAGGTCCACTGCCGCAAAGCCCACCTGGGAAGGGGGAATACCCAACTGTCCGATGAGATCCTCGATAGTACACCTCTCTGCTATGTGGAGGGAAAACTCTGTGTTCCCTTCCGGTGCATATTTGCGCAACAGCGCATTCAGCCTGACATGCACGACCACGTTCATGGCCTCACCTCAGCTTGGGTGCATACGTCGGCTCCGGCGTCCACCTTTTGGCTTTTCAGGTCAGTTCCCTTTTCCTTACCTCCGCTGAGACCCGGCTGCTCGGACCGTCTCCTCTGGCCACGGCAACAGCAACGTTCTTTCCAACCGCTTCCACTATCTCTGCCACATTTCTATGTGCAAATCCTGGGCAGAGGAGGATTGAGTGAATGCCCTCCTCTTTGACAAGTTTTCTGCACACTTTAACTGCTTGACCTTGATCCTTGACCACCACTACAAAGAGTTTGTACTTGGACGTTTCGATCACGGCCCTGTGCTTCTCTGGCTCTGCGTCAGGGGCATGGGCAAGGAAGACTGCCTTAAATGCCATATTCATCACCTCTCGTTGTAATTCTTGCGCGGACGGAGTTGGGCGTTTGGCTGAGCTTGTTGGTATATGCAGTGCTGCGAATATCCCTCACCCGATGCGTGATATCCGCATTGCTCGTGCAACTGTTCGGCGCCCCACGTTCCGTGTGGTCAGCGCTCGCGGCGAAGCCCTTCGGGGAGAGCCCTCAGGCGAACCCTTTGGTTGCCCCACGTCGATTCTACGCGATAGGTGGGTCCAGCTTTCACCCCCATTATATTCCTCCCTCGCTTCATGTCAATTCAGTTTGTGGCCTTCTGCGCCCCTCGCAAGTTCCTAACATAAGGCTCGTTACCTGCTGACTTGTAAGAAACAACGACAAAAGCCACCCCTGGGACGATTGGGTGGCTTTGCTGCGGATACATTACATCCGCCTGCAATACGATTCGAAGCTAACAGACAAGGAGCAAGCGGGGCCTCGAGGCCCTGCCTGTAGCGTCAACTATCTCTGCCTACCCTAACAGGCACCGCTACTGTCCCGGTGGACGATAGTCGACGCCCTTTTTCACAGCCTGGTCGACCTCTTTGGGAGTGATAAGAACAGTGGTCTTGACCTTGGCCGTTCCGGCGGCGTTGATTATCAGGGCGAAGGCAGTGGTACTCACATTGTCCGGCAAATCCGCAATGGCAAAGACATCCGTGTCGCCGAAGGCATAGTAGAATGCTTCCAGCGTCCCACCCAGACCCTTTATGGCCTGCGCCACTGCGTCCCGCCGGCTAGAGCCACCCTCCTTGAAGAGCCCCTTTAACCCTTCCTCGGTATAGGAAGCATGGAAAAGATACTTGGGCATATGACACCTCCTGTTGTCAATGTTCTCTCAACATTACCTCAAGACGCGGACATCCTCTCCGTTACCAAAGAGGCCGTTATCGGAACTTACATAGGCCATCTCCTTTCAAAATGGAAAAAACCGAGCGCCCCATCCAGAGTTTGGTATGTAGAAACCTCCGGTAGGCAAGCTCATTATATCACCAAACAGGTCGCTGTGCAAGCGATAGCAACCCTTGTCGACGCGTACGTCGGGATTGTCGACGCGTACGTCGGGATCGTCGACGCGTACGTCGGGATCGTCGACGCGTACGTCGGGATCGTCGACGCGTACGTCGGGATCGTCGACGCGTACGTCGGGATCGTCGACGCGTACGTCGGG